>LJSS01000154.1_pt1 | contig 12229 bp, 7 predicted proteins | sample 890271 | NCBI WGS metagenome assembly LJSS01 (sample SAMN03797534, study PRJNA294671) | hot springs metagenome | isolation source: water from Lobios Hot Spring | place: Spain: Lobios, Galicia | collected 2011-02-08
ACCAGCGCCTCCGCCGGAACGTACAGGCTGCTTATCGACGGAGTCCAAGTTGGTTCCGGCACCCTTGGTCCTTTGAGTGGTCCTTTGTTCGTGCAGACCATCGAACTTCAGGCACAAGGCACGTTCAAGTTCCATCTGGATTTCCTCAGGTTCAACAGCATCGCCAGCACGCCGGCCAGCGGCAACCTCACGCTCAAGGTCGACTATGGCCCGGTCTTCGGGGGCCTGACCGCGTTTTCCCTTATCAATACGCTGGGCCCGTTTTTTGCCGACCTGCAAGGTGCGGCCTCCGGAGCGCAGTTCTTCTGGAGCTGGAGCGCCGACGACTTCACTTATTCGGCCGAGGCGTCCGCGGCCAACGGTGGGAACATCGGCAACTGGACCAACGTCAACTCGCCGCGCTACATCAAGTTCCGAATCGTCCTCACCGACACGCTTGAGTCCCTGCCCTACGGAATCAAGCGGCTCTGGCTTCCCGCGCTCGCGGTTTCGCCCAAGATCGATGGCGGCACCGGGATCGTCTCTTGGGATACCTGGAAGGCCCAGACCGTCGCCAACAACGGAGCAGTGCAGCGCTTCACGGCCGCCGAGGCGAACTCCCTTTCAGGCTATTCCTTCCACCGGGCCCTGGGCGCGGGCGATTCCATCCTGACCGATGAGTTCCAGAACAGCAGCGGGTTTGGAATCACGCAGAAAATGGTGTTCATCTCGCTTTTCAACACCTCCGGCATCACTCCGCCGTCGCTCTTGCTGAACCTGATCAACCTTACGACCGCCAACGTGCTGATCTCGATGGCCAACATGAACAGCCGCTCCGTCCTGGACGTCCTCAAAGAGCTGGCCAAGATCGCCGATTTCGAGATCGGCCTGGACGGCAGCGGGAAGTTCTTCTTCAGGAACAAGACGGTCGCGGCCGCCTCGGTCCTGACGCTAAACGAGTCGAACGTGGAGCGGGTTCAGACCATAACCCCCGGCTGGGACAGGATTTTCAACAGCATCCGCTCCACCTTCGGTAATTTCACAAAGGTCGCCGACTCCACCAGCGAGGGAGATCCCGCGCCAACTTCCATCAGCCGCTTCGGCGTCAGGCCACTCTCCATCGGCGGCGGCAACATGATCTTCCAGACCGACGTGGACCTGGCCACCGTCATGGCCAAGCGATACTTCGGCCGCTACAAGGAGCCCAAGCGCAGGATCACGCTCGTCGCGCGGTTCATGCCCGAAGTTGAGCTGGGCGATCGGGTGACCTACAGCGTGCTCGCCCCACGACAGGTGGGCCAGCCTTTTGACGCCAGGGTACTCGGCATCGCGCACGACCTCATGACTTTTAGAACCGAGATGGACCTCTTGGAGATATAGACCATGTCGCTCAAGGAAATTCTAACTCAGCCCTCCCAGTTCCAGGCGAACGCCGGGTCTACTGGACTCGACCTCACGGCCATGCCCATCAAGCTTCAGCAGACATTAAACCCGCCCGCTACCGTCGATGATTTCAATGATCTGGAAAGCGTGTTCGAGAGCTTTTTTGATCTGCCCAACTCGCTGTTCTTCGTCGTATTGAACCAGGACTTGCCCAACGATTCAGTCGAGACATCGGACTGGGCGCAGACATTTTCTCATCCAGTCTCCAAGATTATTTCCAAGGCCACCGTCGGACTTCAAAGGAGCGGGACATTCAACGTCGGAGAGCAGATAATTCTCCAGATTCAAACGACCGTTGGCGGAGTGCCTTCCGGAGTCTCCTTGGGAAGCACCCTCCCGATAGAAGCTCAAAGCGTTCCCCTGCCGACATCGGCGGTCGATTTCGTGTTCTCTCCGCCAGTTCAAATCCAAGGCGGCGTGACTTACGCCTTGGTCATCAGGGCCCTGTATCCGAAACGAACCACGCCGATCATCCAGATCGCGGGCAAGAGCGGCAATCCGTACGCGAATGGGGAAGTTTTTGCTTTCAACATCTCCACCAGCACTTGGGCCGCGCTGCAGTTCTCCGGCGCTAACGATTTCAACTTCAAGCTTTGGGAGCCGGGAGCACGCAACCCGCTCTTGCTCACGGCCGCCCTATCTCAATTGCTTTTGCAGCGCGCGCCCAACGTAACGCCCAATGGCTCGACCTTCCAGACCGCCAATTATCGCCAGGCCCAAACCTTTAGGCTTACGACGGGCAAATCCATCAACCGGATCGGAGTGAGGTTGTCGGCATCCCCCGCGGGATTTCCTCCCGGCGATATCATCGTGGAGATCCAGGCCACCACGGGAGCATTTGGCTCCGAGGTTCCCTCGGGCACGATCCTTGGCACGTCATTTCCCAAGGCGGGCAACACCGTCGTCGGGCTCGTCTCTTTCCCGCCCCCGGTCTTTTTTACCACCTTCGACTTCGCCCAATCCGTCCAGCTGCTGGCGAACGTCTCCTACACCATCGTCGTCCGGCAGACAGTGGTCAACGTCAACCAGGGACAGATCGCCATGTACGGCGAGAACAGCGCCGCCAACCAGTATGTAGACGGCAGGTCCCTTCTCTCCACCAATGCCGGCGCGTCATGGTCGCCGCTGACGGGCTTTATCCTGGACTTCGACTTCCAGCTTTATGAATCGGCCCCGAACACCCAGCCCATAGAAACCGGCGGGTTCCTCCAGTTCGATTATCCCACGGCCACGCCCACGAGCATCGAGACCATCTACAACTCGCCCCGCGGCTCAATCGAGCTGGAGACGCGGTTCATCTGGACCATCCTCAATAATTCCGTCTTCCAATTCACGCCGCTCGAGTGGGGCCTCCACATGCTCCAAGGCGTTATCGAAACGCCGCCTCTATCCGACGCCAACATCGCCTCCAAGCGGCTGTGGGAGCTGTTCATCCGGCCTTCCGCGAGCTCGAACAACTTGTCCTTTATTCCAATCGTGGTCGATGCCAACGGCAATCGACTAACCCAGCTCCCGTCGGCTCCCACGAGTTGGCAGTCATACTCGAATCAGGGCGGGTGGTTCTTGGTGCCGACCAACGCGGCGGCCGGCATATCGATCACGGTGCAGGTTCTTCGCCAGCCGAATGGCGGGGTGATCTTCAAGGTCTACAAGAACGACGATCCGAACCAGGTCATATTCCAAACGACCGCTTCTCCGCCATTGAGGACACTGACGGGCGACATTCACCTTGACATCGGGCATAGCTCCGAGGCGCCGGGGTCGCGCTTCCGGTTCGACTACTTCAAGCTGTCCGGCGACATCATCGAGCCGAACTCCGGCGAGATCATCCTCCGGCGGTCCTATCCGATCAAGACCAAGGTGACCGGCTACCGCCTCGACCGCGTTTCCCCGGCGCCGGGGTCCAAGATCAACGTTCGCGTCCGCGCGGCCGACACCCTGACCGATCTCCAGGCCGCGGCCTTCAGCGATCCTGCGATCGGGACGGCGGTGGGCAACATCGAGACGGGGTCGGTCAGCATGCCGGCCGCCCTCTTCTTCGACGTTAAGCTCGAGTTCGTCAAGGCGAGTCCGGGACCGACCCTCAACGCCTTCGACTTCACGGCGGCCCAGCAGCTCATGGCCGACGATCTTCCTATCATCCTCTCGGCAGACGAGGCCGGCCCAGGCCTGGCGTCGGCTATATCGAGCGAGGAGGGCGCGAACGAGACGGCGAACACGCACAAGCTCGTCGACGGCGACGCCACCACTCAATGGGCGTCGATAAACGCCTCGGACGCCACGTCCACCACTCTCCAGCTCACGTTTCTCGCGGCGGGCGGCGGCAACGAGCTTCGCAACGTCAACTGCCTGATCCTGCGGAACACCAACCTCAAGTCCCTGCGAGTCTTTGTGGGCGGAACGACGCTCTTTGATGGCGAGATTCTGGAGGACGACGTCATCATCCCCTTCGGCCTACTGTCCACGCCCCTCGTGCAGATCGAGGCGCGGACAACCAAGACCGCCAACCAGAACAAGAAGATCGGCGAGATCTACGCGGGGCAAATCCTACTGATCCTGCCCTGCTTCGACGCCTACGACCCCAAGCGGCGGCTCTTCGAGTCGGGCGACATGCGGACCCTGGGCGGCAAGCTCGTGGCCTACCGCGGCAAGGACAAGTACGCGAGCCGCTGGACCGTACGACTGGTGGACCGCTCCACCAAGGACGAACTCGAGCGCATCTTCCGCCAGAATCCGTTCGTCAGTTTCTGGCCCGAGCCTGGCTGGCGACCGCGAGACCTTTTCGATGTGGGCTGGAAGCTGGAAGAACTTCCCTTCACGTACACCGACCTCGTCAAAACCGCCGGACACACTCTGGAAAGCGAGATGGAGGAGATATGACCGACTGCCCTACAACGCCGGAAAGGCTCTCAACACTGGAGGCCAAGACGGACCGGGTCCTCGAGGAACTGGCCATCATGCGCAATGCATTCGTCGAGTTAGAAAAGCATCTGGGCGTCTACGCCAAGGAGCTTGAGCGCGTCAAAACGGAGCTCGATCTCGTTAAGTTAGTCGGGACCTGGGTATTCGCGCCGCTGATGGGAACTTTGGGGATGGGCGCAGTCCTGGCGATCTTCTACGCATTGAGGAGGTAGTGATGTCCGACAAGCCAAAGCTGGACCTTCAAATTGACGTGTCGCAATCGCGCCCGTGGAAGGGCATCGTGTGGCACCACTCGGCGAGCCCGGATTCGCTGGGCAGGGACTGGCCGGCCATCGTCAAATACCACACCTCCTTCCGCATAGACTTCAACATCGTGACGCCGGAGGAGTTCGAGCGCCGCCTCACGGCTCAGGACGGCAAGGTCTTCCAGAAGCCGTGGGCCGCAGTCGGCTACAACGGCGGGACGGAATGGGTGGGCGACGAGGTGCTGTTCAACTGGGGCCGCCCCTTGAACATGGTCGGCGCGCACTCCGGCGTGGCCAGCTGCTCCAACATCTTCAACGAAGAGTATCTGGGGTTCTGCTCCATCGGTGATTTCGATGCGGCCCCGCCGCGGCCGGAGCACTGGGACTTCAATCTGAGGCTAACCAGGGCCTTCATGGGCGCCTTCAATATCCCGGCCAGCCACGTGATCGGCCACCGGGAAGTATTCGACCGGCTCGGCGTGCCGCGACAGAAGAGCTGTCCCGGCGGCGGGTGGGATATGGAGCAGTTCAGGGCCGACCTATGAATCTGTTGCGGGCGGCGGCGAGCGGCATCCTCAACAACGACTTCTCCCGCAACCTCGCGCGAGACATCAAATCGCTCCGCGCCCTCTGGAACTGGATATACATGGCGCTCTACGTCTGGATCTGCGTCTGGACGGTGCTCTACCACCCGAACGCGATCCCGACGGTGGTCACCGTCACGGGAAGCGTCGTGTCCGTGATCTTCACGGGCTACGTCATGAGCAAGTCTTACGAAAAGGTTCGAGGTGGCTACGGCCAACCGCAGCAGCCGACCCCGCCGGGAGAACAAAATGGGGATAGCGATTAAGCTACTTGCGGCGCTCAAGGACGCTGCGTTGTTCGCCGTCCGGCGGCCCAAGGAGGCGCTCATCATCGCGCTGGCCGTGCTCTTGGCCATTTTGGGCTGGCGATTGAACAGGGAAGTAGGCCGATCTCAAGAACTTGCCGCCAAGAGCGTCGGGCTGCCGGCGGACACCAAACAGGTGGTGACGATTTACCGCGACCGCGTGATCACGAAATGGCGCGATGGCCCAGCCAAGATCGAGTATCGGGACCGCTATCTGCCGCCCGAGGGCCACGTCGATGTCGTGACGAAGATGGATCAGCCGGAGAAACCGCCGAAGGTGACCATCAAGGACAGTGGATTTACGGGTCGGCTTGGCGGCGGAATCGTCTATGCTGGCGAGCCGCTACCTCTGATCGACATAAAGTGGGCCTACTGGCGGCGTAACAGCCTGACGCTCGGGCTCACGCCGCGGTTCGGTGGAGTGGGCCTCTCTCGCCATGTGGACGACTTCACGCCATTTGGCAACCTGGAGATTCTCGGTATGATGGGCGTAGGCTGGTCCGGCGAGCTGCGAATTGGGATTGGGCTCAGGACTAATTTCTAGAGGGATTTTAACGCAAAGTTTGTAAGGGGTCTCCTAGTTTTATATTCTCTCTCCGGTGTCACAAAATCTACAAGTCTGCTTGCCTCTGATTAAGGCAGCTGCCTCCCTGCTTTGGTGAAACAGGGTCCGGCGGCCGCGCGGCGATCACGGGTGGGAAAAACCGCGGCGGCGGGCAGTCCTGCTTCTGGAGAAGGGACAATGGGAGCCCGCGTGAAACAGGTAGTCATCGAAAACCCCATCATCAACTCGCCATTCATCGAGCCGACCCGCCATTTCCGTTTTTCCGATGAGGGCATCACCAACGAGACCATTGACGGCCGCCGGACCAGCTCGTATTTCGTTCCCATCGCCAAGCCGAAAAAGAAAGGGGCTAATCAGCTTCAGTTCGAGACTGAGTGGACCCAGGACCGAATCGAAGAGAACAAGCTCGTCAACGATATTCGCCGCCGCATTGTCGTGTGGCGCAAGGGCGGCTACGTCGGCGTAACGCCCACAACCGCGCGATTGCTTGCCTACTGGACCGACCCCAATCGCGAGAAGAAACTATTCTTCTGCCAGATCGAGGCTCTTGAAACTGCGATTTACATCAGTGAGGTGGCCCATAAATACGGCGATGCCTGGATAGAGAACGCTCTGCGCGAGGCGAACGACTCTTCAAACCCCGGCCTGCCGCGAGAGGCCTTCAAGATGGCCACCGGCTCCGGCAAAACCGTAGTCATGACCATGCTCATTGCCTGGCAAACGCTCAACAAGCGAGCCAACCCGCAGGACGCCAGATACTCCGACACATTCTTGGTCGTCACGCCGGGCATCACGATCCGCGATCGGTTGCGCGTGCTGCTGCCAAACGACTCTGGAAACTACTACAGCCAGCGCGACATCGTCCCCGCCCAACTCCAGGACCAGCTTGGACAGGCCAAGATCATCATCACCAACTACCACGCTTTCCAACTGCGTGAGAAAGTCGCAGCCGGCAAGATCACAAAGTCGATTCTTGCCGACGGGCAGCCAAGCCCATTTACCGAGACACCAGACCAAATGGTGCGCCGCGTCTGTCGTGAGCTGAGCACCAAGAAAAACATCATTATCCTCAACGATGAGGCCCACCACTGTTATCGGCGCAAGCCTGACGGCGAGGATGAAACGCTCACCGCCGATGATCGCGCCGAGGCTAAAAGCCGCGAGGAAGAGGCTCGCGTCTGGATCTCCGGCATCGAGGCCGTTAAGGCCAAGATCGGAGTGAAGGCCATTTACGATCTCTCGGCCACACCATTTTTTCTGCGCGGGTCAGGATATCCGGAAGGCACTTTGTTTCCGTGGGTGGTCTCCGACTTCTCTTTAATCGACGCCATCGAAGCCGGAATCGTCAAGGTGCCCCGCGTGCCTGTCGCCGACGATTCCATGACCGGCGAGCACCCGACCTACCGCGACCTGTGGCTGCGCATTCGGGAACATCTTCCCCGGAAGGGCCGTAAAACCGATGAGGTCGGCGGCGAACCCAAGCTGCCCGTAGAACTTCAGGGCGCGCTGCACAGCCTCTACGGAAACTACGAGAAGTATTACCGCCTATGGGAGCAGAATGCCGAGGCGCGCGCCCGCGGCATCACGCCGCCGGTGTTTATCGTCGTCTGCAATAACACCAATGTCTCGAAACTCGTCTTCGACTTTATCGCCGGATGGGAAAAGCTGATCGGCAAGAAGACCGTCGTCCAGGCCGGACAACTGCCGATTTTCCGCAATGACGATGAAAAGGGCGCATGGCTGCACCGCCCGAACACGATCCTGGTGGACAGCCAGCAGCTCGAATCCGGCGAATCAATGAGCGACGACTTCAAGAACATCGCCGCCCGTGAAATTGACGAGTTCAAGGCCGATTACCGCGCGCGATTTCCTGGCCGCGACACCGACGACCTCACCGATGAAGATCTGCTGCGCGAGGTCATGAACACAGTGGGTAAAGCCGGCAAGCTCGGCGAACACGTCAAGTGCGTGGTTAGCGTCTCCATGCTCACCGAGGGATGGGACGCCAACACCGTCACTCACGTTCTCGGCGTACGTGCCTTCGGCACGCAGCTCCTCTGCGAGCAGGTGGTCGGCCGCGCTCTGCGGCGCATGAGTTACGCAGCTAACGAGAGGGGCCATTTCGATCCAGAATATGCCGAGGTCTACGGCGTGCCGTTTTCCTTCATCCCATGCAGTGGAGCCACCACAGATCCAAAGCCCGGTCCTCTGCCCACCCGCGTCCGTGCGCTCGAAAGCCGAATCGCCAGCGAGATCACTTTCCCGCGCCTGCTTGGCTATCGCTACGACGTGGTCGGAGAGCGGCTCACCGCAACCTTCACCGATGAATCAAAACTGGCGCTCTCCACGGCTGACATTCCGACCAAGGTGCAACTCGATCCCATTGTAGGGGAATCCAGCACCCACACCCTCGATGATCTCAAGCGTCGCCGGCTCAATGAAGTCGCGTTTGTGTTGGCCAAACGGACGCTCGAGAAGTATTTCCGCGACGACGACGGTAACGACAAGCCCTGGTTGTTTCCTCAGGTTCTCGACATCACGAAGCGCTGGCTTGCCGAATGCGTGACGCTTAAGGACAACACTTTTCCGCAGCTGCTGCTGCTTGTCGAGTTCACGCACGACGCCGCCGATCGTATTTATAAGGCGATAGTTGCCTCGACCGATGGAAAGGCGGCGCTCAAACCTATTCTGCGTCCCTACGACACAGCCGGCTCTACCCGTTACGTTGATTTCGACACCACGCGGCCGGTCTTTGCGACCCGCGACGACAAGTGCCATATCTCCCACGTTGTCGCCGATACCGACTCATGGGAGCAGAAGATGGCCGAATCCCTTCAAGACATGCCCGAGGTCATCCGCTACGTCAAGAACCACAACCTCAGCTTCACCATCCCCTACACTTTGAACGGCGAAGAAAGGAATTATATCCCCGATTTTATCGCCTGCATCGACGACGGCCGTGGCCCGGCGGACCTTTTAAACCTGATCGTCGAAGTCACCGGCGAGAAAAAGAAGGACAAGGCCGCCAAGGTGGCCACGGCGCGCACGCTGTGGGTGCCGGCCATCAACAATCACGGCGGATTCGGGCGCTGGGCGTTTCTTGAAGTCGCCGATCCGTGGGACGCACAAAATCTCGTGCGCGGCTTTCTAAAACAGGCGCAAGCGGAGAAAACAAAGGAGCCCGCGCATGGCTAAGAAGAAAACCACATTGACGAAAGTCGACTCCATTCGTCACAAGGACAAGCGCTACAACATCCCCACCGAGGAGCTGCGCGACTTCGTGGCCGACGCAGAAGCCGCCCCCAAGGCCATGTTATACCCGCGCGATCCGTCCCTCGATCCTCAGTTGGTCTGGAAGGGCAAGGATGAACAGGACCGCGAAGATCTCGCCGTCCCTGTTGTGCCGATCTACATCCAGGAGAAGATTCACCCGCAGGCGATCATCGACGCGCTGCCCCGCACCTCGCAGCCCGACGACGATACCCTTAATCTCTTCGCCGACTTCAACGGCGGCCCGCACGATTTCGAGCAGAAGGTCGATTTCTATCACCACGAGCAAAACTGGACCAATCGCCTCATCCTCGGGGACTCGCTGCTGGTGATGACATCATTGGCCGAGAAGGAAAGGCTTAAGGGCAAGGTGCAGACTATCTTCCTCGACCCACCCTACGGCATCAAGTTTGGTTCCAACTGGCAGGTTTCCACTCGCAAACGCGACGTGAAGGACGGGAGGGCCGAGGACGCCAGCCGCCAGCCCGAGCAGGTTCGCGCCTTCCGCGATACTTGGAAGCTAGGTGTCCACTCCTATCTAGCCTACCTCCGCGACCGACTGGTGGTAGCCCGCGACCTGCTCACCGAGACAGGCAGCATCTTCGTGCAGATTGGTGATGAAAATGTCCATGTCGTGCGAAATATCTTGGATGAGGTTTTTGGCAGCGAAAACATTGTCAGTCAAATCACTTTCAAAACAACCACAGGTCGTGGAGAGCGCTACCTTTCTTCTGCCAGCAACTTCATTCTCTGGTACGCGAAGGATATCAACAACCTAAAATATCGCGAGGTCTTGTTGGAAAAAGCAGCAGGAGGAGCGGGGGCCGATATGTACAGCCTCGTTCGACTGCCTGATGGTTCACATCGCAGAGCCAATCAGGATGAAAAAGAGAACCCTGAACTTTTACCTCCGGGGTCTCGGCTTTTCCGACTGGACAATCTCACCAGCCAACGACCGCCACAAGGGAACGATGTTCGCCAGTTTAAATTTGAAGGTGAGATTTTTACACCGGGCGCTGGTGTGTTTAAGACCGATTTGAAAGGGCTGACCACTCTGGGAATTGCACGGCGTTTATGGTCGTCAAAGGGTGGGACCGCCCATTACGTGCGCTATCTGGATGACTTCCCTGCAATGCCGATTAGCAATGTTTGGACAGATACAGGAACGGGCGGATTTACCGATGCCAAGATATATGTCGTGCAGACAAATATCAAGGTCATTGAACGCTGCCTCTTGATGACCACAGACCCCGGCGACCTTGTGCTCGACCCAACCTGCGGCAGCGGCACCACCGCCTATGTGGCAGAACAGTGGGGTCGACGTTGGATCACATGCGATACCAGCCGCGTCGCCTTGGCCTTGGCGCGCACGCGCCTGATGGCCGCCAAGTATCCATATTACTTGCTTGCCGACTCGCCCGAGGGCATCAGGAAAGAAACGGAGCTGACCGGCAAAGTCTCACCTGAACACAAGATGGAAGGAGACATCCGCAAGGGTTTCGTTTACAAGCGCGTGCCGCATGTCACGCTGAAGTCCATCGCCAACAACCCGGACATTAAGGAGGGAATGACGCGACAGCAGGTCGATGCGGCTATCGCGCGTCATGCTGAAAACGAAACGCTTTATGATCTGCCCTACGAAGACAACGCTAGGGTGCGGGTATGCGGACCGTTCTCCGTGGAGAGCCTGTCGCCGCATCGCGTACTGTCCACCGCCAACGAGAATCAGAACAGTACGGCAAGCGAAAAGGAAGGGCTCAAGCAGCAGGATTTCACCACCATGATCCTTGGCAACCTACAGAAGGCGGGCGTGCAGAACACCCACAAAGGAGAGCGATTAAGCTTCGACCGGCTTGATCCCTACGCCGGGATCTGGCTACACGCCGCGGGCGAATACACTGACGCTGGCGGGAAGACCAGGCGCGTAGCCGTCTCCATCGGCCCGGAACATGGGACCGTTGGTCCGCAGCAAGTGAAGGAAGCCGCCAAGGAAGCAGTACAGGGCGTGGATTTTGACATGCTCGTCGTCTGCGGTTTCGCATTCGACCCGCACGTCGCCGAAGAGGTGAAGCGCTACGGCAAGCTGACGGTGCTGCCGGCCAAGATGAACCCCGACCTGGCAATGGGGGATGAGCTGCTCAAGAAGACAGGCGCTGGCAACCTCTTCATGGTCTTTGGTGAGCCGGATGTGGAGATTAAAACGCAGAAGGACGGAAAGCTCGTCGTCGAGATCAAGGGCGTGGATGTCTATGATCCGACCACCGGGCAGATTCGCAGCGCCTCCACCGACGATATCGCATGTTGGTTCATCGATACCGACTACAACGGCGAGAGCTTCTTTGTCCGGCATGCCTATTTTACCGGAGCCGATGAGCCTTACGACAAGCTCAAGCGCGCGCTGAAAGCCGAAATTGACGAATCGGCGTGGTCGGCGCTCTACTCGACCAAGAGTCGGCCAATTGATCCGCCTACGAGTGGAAAAATCGCCGTCAAGGTGATCAATCACTACGGCGACGAGGTCTTGAAAGTTCTAGCAATAGGAACACCAGCGAAGATGGCCAAGGTCCCGGCAAAATCGAGATAAGCAAACACGGACAGCGGGGCTCTAATAACGGGGATGCGCCTGCTGGCAAGCTTTCTTCAAATGCTCGGCAGTAACGTGGGTGTAGCGAGCCGTGGTAAGTACGGACGCGTGGCCGAGCAGTTCGGCTAGAATCCTTATGTCTGCCCCGCCTTCAAGTAGGTGCGTCGCGCAGCTATGGCGTATCTGGTGCGGGGTCAGACGGCCTGAGACCCCTGTTCGACGTGCCACGGCCGCTAGGCAGCCCCCGAAGCCGCTTCGCGTAAGCCTCTGGCCCCTAAAATTGAGGAACAGGGCGTCCGAAGCTGCTGGGAAGCGCGCCGCGCGGGCGTCCA
>LJSS01000155.1_pt1 | contig 12213 bp, 13 predicted proteins | sample 890271 | NCBI WGS metagenome assembly LJSS01 (sample SAMN03797534, study PRJNA294671) | hot springs metagenome | isolation source: water from Lobios Hot Spring | place: Spain: Lobios, Galicia | collected 2011-02-08
GCTTGCCTTGATTCTTGAACAAGCGTGCCAGCTTGCCGCAGGTCGTCGTCTTCCCCGCACCCTGCAGACCGACCATCATCACAACGGTGGGCGGCTGCGAATGGAGCGAGAGCCCGGCCCGTTCACCGCCCATCATCTCGCGCAACTCGTCCCAGACGACCTTCACCACTTGGTGCCCGGGGGTCAGGCTGTGCAACACCTCCTGGCCGACGGCCTTCTGACGGACGCGCTCGATGAAATCCTTGACAATCTTGAAGTTGACATCGGCCTCCAGAAGTGCCAATCGCACTTCTTTTAAGGCCTCGGCGATGTTCTGCTCCGAGAGCACACCCTGCCCACGGAGTTTTTTTAGAATTTTCTCGAACTTCTCGCTTAATGCGTCGAGCATAGGGTCACAAAGAAAGAGGCCATCGAAGCCTTGTACCAGAATCTCCGATCGCCTCGAAAAATCTAGAAAAAGAGCATCGGGGAGTGTATAGAACGGAGGGGGGACAAGTCAAGCGAGTTGGAAGCCGTTGGATTTGTTGACACGCCCGATACCTTCCGCTAAGGTGCCGTCAATTACCGCAATTTCTGGAATCCGGAAAGGAGCCGGAACCGCCGCGTGCGAAAATCACCCTGGATCCTTCTTATTTTCGTGCTCATCGGAGGACTTCTTGGCGGAATCCTTGGTGAAATTCTCCATGTCATGGCCCCCCAAGGCACAATTCAGAGCATCTTTTCCACCCATTTCACCCCTGGAATCAGCCCCCCGCTGACCATCGATCTGGTCCTGGTCAAACTCACATTGGGATTCAGCGTCAAAGTGAACATCCTGAGCATTCTGGGAATGTTCATCGGTGTGTATTTGTACAAGCACGTTTAGGACCGAACCTCCAGATTCTTCAGCCGCAAGGACCGGACGCGATCCCGTAACTCGGCGGCCCGTTCGAAGGCGAGTTCTTTCGCCGCCGCCTTCATCTCCAGCTCCAGCCGCTGAATGAGCTGCTCGACCGACTCGGAATCCCCATAAGATTCGACCGTCTCGGCAACCAGGTCCAGTTGAACATAGTCCATCTCCGCGGCTGCATACTCGAGGGCCGGTATCCCCTTCTTTACGGTCGTGGGGGTGATGCCGTGGGCCCGGTTATATTCCGCCTGAATCGCGCGGCGGCGTGCGGTTTCGTCGAGGGCCATCTTCATGGAGTCGGTCACGGTGTCTCCGTAAAAAATCACCCGGCCGTTGACATTCCGCGCCGCCCGCCCGGCGGTCTGGATGAGCGCGCGAAACGATCGCAGATACCCTTCCTTGTCGGCGTCGAGAATCGCCACCAGACTCACCTCCGGCAGATCGAGCCCCTCGCGCAGCAAATTGATGCCCACCAGCACATCGAACACCCCGCGCCGGAGATCACGCACGATTTCAGCCCGCTCCAACGTCTTGATGTCGGAGTGAAGATATCGCACTTTCAGCCCAAGATCGTGATAGTACTCCGTCAGGTCCTCCGCCATGCGCTTGGTCAGCGTGGTGACGAGTACACGTCCCCCTTTGGCTACCTCGGAGCGAACCTCCCCGAGCAGATGGTCCACTTGCCCATTCGCCGGACGAACCTCGATTAGGGGATCCATGAGTCCGGTGGGGCGGATGATTTGCTCCACAACCTCGCCGCCGGCACGCTCCAACTCGTAGGGACCGGGCGTCGCCGACACGTACACGACCTGATTGAGGCACCGTTCGAACTCCTCGAATTTCAGCGGGCGATTGTCGACGGCAGAGGGCAGGCGGAACCCGTACTCGACGAGCGTCCGTTTGCGCGAATAGTCGCCCTCGTACATGCCGCCGACTTGCGGAATCGTCGCATGGGACTCGTCGACGATGAGTAGAAAATCCTTCGGGAAATAATCCAGCAGGGTGGGCGGCGGCTCGCCCGGAGCACGCCCGCTCAGATGACGCGAGTAATTCTCGATTCCGTGGCAATAACCCATGGCGCGGATCATCTCGAGATCGAACCTGGTGCGCTGTTCGATCCGTTGCGCCTCGACGAGCTGCCCTGCCTTCTTGAAATAGGCCACCCGCTCCTCCAACTCCTCCTCAATGCCCGCGATAGCCCGTTCGTAGCGGTCGGGCGCGATCAAGTAGTGCGTGTTCGGATACACAGCGACTTTCGGCAGTTTGCCCAGCGACTTGCCGGTCAACGGGTCGATTTCATGAATGGCGTCCACCACATCGCCGAAGAGTTCGATCCGCACCGACTTGGCCTCCGACGACGCCGGAAAAATTTCGATCACGTCCCCGCGCGCCCGGAACGTCCCGCGATGAAAATCGGTGTCGTTGCGTTCGTATTGAATCTCTACGAGCTTCGCCAGAATTTTCTCTCGCCGCGTTTCCATGCCCTCTTCCAGATACACGAGCATGTCGTGGTACACCTCCGGAGACCCCAGACCGTAGATGCACGAAACCGACGACACGATCACGACGTCGTTGCGCTGCAGCAGGGCCGTGGTCGCCGAGTGCCGCATCTGGTCGATGGCGTCGTTGATCGAAGCGTCCTTCGCGATGTAGGTATCGCTCTGCGGGATGTAGGCCTCCGGCTGGTAGTAGTCGTAATAGCTGACGAAATACTCGACGGCGTTGCGGGGGAAAAACTGCTTGAATTCCTGATAGAGCTGGCCGGCCAGCGTCTTATTGTGCACGAGGACGAGCGTCGGCTTCTGAACCCGCTCGATCAGGTTGGCCATCGTGAAGGTCTTGCCCGAACCGGTGACGCCGAGCAACACCTGATGCTTCTTGCCGGCCGCAATCCCGGCCGCCAGCTTGGCGATCGCTTCCGGCTGGTGGCCGCACGGCTTGAAGGGAGCTTCGAGGACGAACGATGGCATGGGGACCTCCGGCCGTCATCTTACCAAAGGGACGTCCGTGGCACTACCGGAGGGCGAGTCGTGCAGCACCAAAACGAAGAGGGCTGCCGGATAGTCCGGCAGCCCTCTTTAAAAAGGGAGTCGAACCGCTTAGCGTCGGCCGCCTCCGCCGAATCCTCCTCGACCTCCGCCTCCGCCGACGCGAGGTTCTTGGGGCCGCGCTTCATTGACCGTCAAGGTACGGCCGCCCAGTTGCGTGCCGTTCAACGCGGTAATCGCCGCTTGCGCTTCAGCTTCGGACGACATTTCCACGAACCCGAACCCACGGGATTGTCCCGTAAACTTGTCCGTGATGATCCGGGCCGAGGTTACCGTCCCATGAGCCGCAAACAGATCGCTCAGTTGCTGCTCGGTCGTCGAATAGGGCAATCCACCAACGTAGATCTTCGAACCCATTGGGTTCCTCCTTTGAGAAAATGCTGTAGTCCTGAACTCGAGAACGAAACGAGGAAGGAAGGGGCCGAAGACGTCAACACGGCGGCGCTTAGCTCTGGCTTCCGATCAAATTCCCGGGCAGGACCAAAACAACATCGATTCAGGCCTTGTCACTCTCACCACTTGTCTGCCAGGCCTCTCGCATCCAAGCACCGGTATGCTACTCCAAACGCGCGAAAAAAGGCAAGTTCGGACGGGAATCCCGCCACTCCCTCTCCTTAGTAGGCAGCCGGAGGAGAGAGCGGTCGATGCGAAAACAGGGGAACTGCATGGAACGTATCGAAAAGTAAGGCGGAATTTCCGCGAACGAGGAGACCCACCTGGCCGAGACCCAACATCTGGTCTTCGACAGACAACACCAAGGTGCCGTCCACGAAGGTCTCGATAAAATCCTTGCTGATGATCGTGTTGCGCTGCACCCGGAGGGTATGCCAGTCGACCGCTTTCAGTTGAATAGGGGTCTGGGCCAGCACGGTTTCTTTTCCGTCGACCACCCGTACCACTTGCGCCGTGAGTCCCGGCACGTCCACCACCGCGGCGTAAAAATTCATAGGATCCTTCGCGCCGAATACGACTCCGCCGATCGCAGATGGCCCGCCCGCGGCCCGAAAACGGATCGACAGATCCGGATACTCGTAATTCAATCCCTTAGCCAGCAGAAGCCGGTGACAAGTCGGTGTGGCGCAACGCGACGAGGCAACCACGACGTTCGGGGGGGTCGGAGCAGACGCATCGGCCTGGACGACCCAGCCCCCCTGTTCTTCGTCACCGCCCAGCGTCACCACCACGAAGCCCGCAGGGCTGCGGTTCACGGTGTCCGCATCGAACGTCCACTTCTGGAAGAGATCGCCCAGGGCCTGCTTTTTCAGATTCGCTTCCTTCTCCTCCTGCGTCTCGTACTGCACCGCGAGGGCGTCGAATCCCATGGCTAACTCTCCGCCCCACACTATGAGCAGGCCGGCCATTACTGTCGCCAACCGGCCCGACCTTCTGATCCCGTTCGGCCCCATGCCCCTGTTCCTTTTCTCCAGTCCCGCTTTCTCTCATCTGTTCCGGCGACGTTCGGACATCGGAGATCGCGCCGGATCGTTTACCGATCCTGCTTGATCTCTAGGATTTCCCGTTGCAGCCTGTCCCGTTCGGCAAGAATCTTCTTGCGCCGCTGCCACCGATCCCAAGTCCACCACCGCAGCCGCTGATTGAACGTGACGGTCGGGGGAGACACGCTTCCTCCCGGCGCATGCTGAAAGTCGTACCCCTTGTGGCGGTCACGATTCTCGAAGAATCGACGATAGAGGTGATCGTACAGCCCATTCCCCGATCCGCCGACAGCCACCAGACGCTCCTTTCTATAGCAATCACTCCAAGAGTTCGCGCCGCAGAACCCTCGATGTCTGTTCGGCGCGTTCATCATACGATTACATGCCGGTCGAAGAGAAGAGCCCCAGCAGCACCTGTACCGCCCTCGCATTGTCCAACCGCATTGTGCTGTCGGGAGGGGCGCATACTACCGTGCTTCGGCGAAACGGCGCAACGGGGTACCCGCTGCAAGCTTGTGCTATAGTTGCGTCCACTGCGAGGAATGATGAAGCCACTTATTGTTGTTCTTGCCGCGGTTTGTGCCGCGGCCAACGGCCTATGGCCCAGTGGTGCGACAGGAATGGACCCGACCATTGCGCCGCCCGACTGGCTGGGCGAGGCGCTGAAACAGGTTTCGTCCGAACGGATGGTCGCAGACATTACAGAGCTGAGCGGTCCTTCGTTCCTCGGACGCCAGACCGGTTCACCCCAGGACGCCGCATCTGCTGCCTTCGTCGCCGATCGCTTCAGCGCCCTCCGGCTGCACCCCCCACCCGCTCCGCCTGCCAAAGACCAAACGGCACCTCTTCCCTTTCGAGAATGGCGACAAGCAACGCGGGTCAGCGTCACCACCGTCTCGGATCCGGCCGTCCTTCAAGTCGGGTCGTCCAGAGACCAGGCGTCGCTACGCATCGGAGAAGACTTTCTTCCGATCCTGGATTCTCCACCGGCCGACATCCCGCAGACCCCCGTAGTCTTTGTAGGCTATGGATTAGCCGATCCCTCGCGAGGCTATGACGACTACGCGGGCCTCGACGTGAAAGATCGGATTGTGCTGTTCCTCCGCGGCAAACCCGATCACTATGCGGGACCGGCCGCTCATCCCGACAAAGAACGTGTCGCAAAGGAAAAGGGGGCGCGGGCGTACCTGACGGCGACTGGCCCGGTTCTGAGCGCCTACGAAGCGCGCCGCGGCGTGACGGGAAAACCGACCGCCTTCTATAGCGGCACGCCGGATCCGTCGCGATTGCCCGGCGCATGGATCAGCACCGAACAGGCGGAAGCCCTGGTCGCGCGCGGCGCAGGCCGACCCTCGCTCCGCGTTCTGCAGGAAGAGATCGCGAAGACCGGTACTCCGCGGTCCAAGGCGACCGACGCCACGGCTTCCATGCGATGGGACAGCCGGTCGGCTGACGGGACGCTTTACAATGTGGTGTCGGCGATTCGCGGCTCCTCGGCCCGGGCCGAGGAAGCCGTGATCATCGGAGCGCATCGCGATCATTTCGGACGGCAGGCCGGCCTGCTCTTCCCTGGAGCAGACGACAACGCTTCGGGCACGGCGGTCCTTCTCGAAGTGGCGCGGGTCCTCGCGCAAGCGCCGGCGGCGCCGAAACGCTCCGTGCTGTTCGTCTCGTTCAGCGGCGAAGAACAGGGGTTGCTCGGTTCGCGGCTCTACGTTTCCCAGCCGGTCGTACCGCTGGCGAAAACGGTCGCCATGATCAACGTCGATCACGCCGGAATCGGGAACGGACGGTTGACGGTCGGAGTGACGGGAATGGAGAAGACTGTGGCCGCCGAGGCGGGACAGCTCGTGGGGCTGGCCGACAAGCTCGATCTCTTCGGATTTTTTCCCGGGGGCGACCACGTCCCTTTCAAGGAAGCCGGGGTCCCGACCGTCACGGTCGTCAGCGGGGGAGTTCATCCGCACTTTCACCAGCCGACCGACACCGCCGATACGGTCGATCCGGAGATTCTTCGATCTATCGCCCGCTATGTCTTGGCATTGACCTGGCAGTTGGCCAACGCACCGTGAGTCCCGTGAGGTGATGTCGTCACCGGTCATTCGTCAATCTCAGGTCAGACGCACGGAATTTGAACGCCCCCCTCTCGATTGACGATCGGCGCGGGACGCCGTTGCAATCAGACGAGAACACCGATCGGGGCGATCAGGGACAGCCGCGTTTCGACACGCAGGGCCGTGGCGACTGAGAGGAATCGAGTGGTTCAACAGCCGGCTATGGGATGTCGTCAAGGAGGGTGGAAATAATCCCGGGCAATGGAGCCGTTTGCCGGGGAGGACCCGGCAGGACGATAGGAGAGCCGACTTGATTGGCGCCCTGAATGAGTCCGATCGACAGCTGCGGCCCCAGCGTCGTCACCGCTCCGCTCCAGGCCTGACCGGTCGTGGGATTTCGAAAGCTGAACGACTCGAAGTTCTGTCCGGGCGTGTAGAGATAGCCCTGCGTGCCCTGGCCGTCGATGTAGAGATTGCCAGGCCCGGTCAAGTTGAACAACGGAGCCACGCCGCCGTCAAACGACCGGACACTCGAAATCGTCTGTGCCCATGCGGAGGACACGGGAATCCCCCCTGCCATCGCGCATGCGCACAATATCCCGCTGAGGAGCTGGCGACTCGGTCCGGTTAGCGACACCATGATCGACTCAAAATGTTCATGACAGCGTCAGTTGACGACATTATAGTACCTTCTCCAGTCCATTGTCGATCAAAGGGGGCCCCTATGAATCCGACCATACCCTTTTCGTCCCGCTGGCGTACCGCCATCGTCGTCGTCAGTCTCTGGAGCATCATCGCGCCGAAGACCGCCTGGAGTCTCGACGTCGCCAGCCCGGCGCCGACTGAACGTCGCGAGGCCATCTCGCTGGCCGACGCCGCCCTGCGCGCGCTCCAGAGCAATCTGGACATCACGATCAGCCGCCAGACGAAAGAGAGCCGGCTGTTCGATATCGTCGTTGAGCAGGCCAAGTTCGACCCGACGCTGAGCGTGAACGGACAGTACAACCGAACGGTGAACCCGCTCAACCGACCCGTATTCGGCGGTACCGGCGGCACGCTGAACGATATCCTGACATTTGACCAACGGAATCACTCGGTCACGCTGGACGCGACCCAGAATCTGATTACGGGAGGAAACATCGATTTGAATTATAGTCCCGCTCGATCCAACGTGAACCAGAACCTGGCGACCGGATTCCTTTTCAACCCGGCCTACACCGGTGGCTTGGCCCTCACGTTGACGCAACCGCTGCTGCGGAACGCCGGGATCGAGATCACCAAGACCTTCATCAAGGTCGCGCAGAACAACGCCGAAGTGGAACAGCACGTCTTCCGCGACCGAGTCCTCACGGTCATCGCCACGGTGGAGCAAACCTATTGGGAACTGGTCTTCGCGAACGAGAATCTGAAGGTCGCGCAGGCCGCGCTCAAAGCCGCCGAAGAGCTGCTTGCGAGCAATCGCGCCAAGGCCAAGGCGGGCGTCATGTCCATTGTCGACGTCCTGCAGGCCGAGGCAGCCGTCGCCTCGCGCGTGGAACAGGTGCTGGTAGCGGAAAAAGCGATCCGCGACCAGGAAGATCAATTGCGCCGTCTGCTCAACCCCGGCGAAGCGGAGTTGCGCCAAGACGTTCGACTGACGCCTACGGACCAGCCGGTCACGGTCCTGGAGCCCCTCAGCCTCCAGGAGGCGATCGATACCGCGATCGAACAACGTCCCGAAATCGTGCAGGCGAAAAAGAACGTCGAATCCGGAGAATTGAATAAGCAGTTCGCCAGGAACCAGTTGTTGCCGACCCTCTCGTTCCAGGGCACGATGGGGCTGGCGGGTCTGGGCAAGGACTACGGGGATTCGGTCAGCAAGAACTTCAGCGCCGACTTCTACAACTATGGCGCCGGCCTCGTGTTGAGTTATCCCCTCGGCAATCGGTCCGCCATCAGCACCTACAACAAACGGCAGCTGGAGGCCAAGAACGCTGAGGCCGCGCTGGCCAGCGTGCGGCAGCAAATCATCGTCGGGGTCCGCGAGGCCGTCCGCCGCGTGCAGACGGATTTCAAGCGCATCGAAACGACGCGCTCGGCCCGCATCATGGCGGAGAAGCAGCTCCAGGCAGAACAGGAGCGGTTGAAGGTCGGTTTGAGCACCACCCGCTTCGTCCTGGATTTCCAGCGGGATCTGGCCACCGCCCAGGGCAACGAGCTGCGCGCGATCGTCGATTACAATAAGTCGCTGTCCAATCTTGCCCGGCACAAAGCGACCACGCTGGACCGTTACCACTTGGAACTGCAATAGCCGCCGCGATGGGCCCTGCGCCGGAAGGTCGGTCCTCGACGACGCCAGCCACGGAACGGGGAGCAGCGCTGGCCCTGCTCCCCATCGCCGCGACCCTCGACTACTACGCCCTTCCCCCTTCGATCCAAGAACAGACGCTGGTCCAGCTTGCACCGCAGATTCTGGCCTATCTTGCCTCTGGAGTATGGGCTGCTCACAATCGGGCGATCCTGACGAGGCTGGGGCTGAACCCCGCTGGGCTCCGAGCCGGGATCCGCTGGGGAATCGTGACCGGGCTCTCCCTCGGCTGCCTGAATACGGCCATCATCCTCGCGGCCTACCCCGCGCTGGGCTACGACATCGCCTTCTTGAAACAGACGCCGCACAGCCGGCTCCCGGTACTCGTCATGGTCCCCTGGTTCGTCTGCGGGATCGCGTTGTTCGTCGAACTCAATTTTCGCGGCTTTCTTCTGGGACGGCTCGCCAGCCTGGAGTCGGGCTGGTGGAAATCCGAAACGGTCCGCCGATTGTCCCCGCTCGCGCTGTTCGCCAGCTCGTTGACGTTTTCGTTCGACCCGTTTATGGTCGCGACATTCCGCCATCTTCACTGGATCGGCGTCTGGGATGGGCTGATCTGGGGCCTAATCTGGCTGCGCACGCGTAATCTTTATGCCACAATCGTCGCGCACGCGGTCGAGGTCATCGTCATGTATTTGGCGGTGCGCGCGGCACTGAGTTAGCGGTTGATTTCATGAATCCCTCTTTCTCCAGCTTTCTCGTCAACGATGTCTTTGGCGACCCCGGCGTCTATGTGGACATCCGCTGGTCCAAGCGGGCGCTGCTCTTCGACCTCGGCCACAATGACGGGCTGGGACCGACCAGGCTGTTGCGAGCCAACGACATCTTCATTTCTCATACCCATATGGACCATTTCATCGGATTCGATGCCGTCCTCCGGGTCGCATTGGGTCGCGGCAAGACCCTGCGGCTGTTCGGCCCTCCCGGTCTCATCGAAAACGTGCAGGGCAAATTGCGCGGCTATACTTGGAATCTGGTCGACGGCTATCCGCTCGCCATCGACGTCAGGGAGTTCCACCGGCAAGAGGTCCGGCAGGCATGCTTTCACGCGGGGGACGCGTTCCGGCTGTCGGAGCGTCCGGCTCGTCCGCTCGCGCTGGACCCGGTCACCGAACGCTTCACGGTGTTGGTCGACCCCATGTTCACCGTTCGTGCCGTCGCCTTGAACCACCGCATCCCCTCGTTCGCCTTTGCGTTGGAAGAGCAATTCCATATCAACGTCAACAAGCAGAAACTGCACGACGCCGGCCTGCCGGTCGGCAAGTGGCTCAAGGACGTGAAACAGCACATCTGGCAGGGGCGTCCCGATGATTTTCGGTTCACCGCCGTCCTCTACGACGAGCACCGCCGGGAAGAACGCGAGTTTGTGCTGGGCGAAGTCAAGGAGCGGTTTCTCACGATCTCACGGGGACAGAAGATCGCCTATGTCGTGGATGCCCGTTACGACGACGAGAACGAAGCGAAGATCGTCGCTCTGGCCCGCGATGCCGACGTCTTCTACTGCGAGGCGCCGTATCTGGACGTCGATGCCGAAAAGGCCCGCGACCGCTTTCACCTGACCGCCAGGCAGGCGGGGATCTTGGCGCGCAAGGCGCGGGTGCGCGATCTCGTGGTCTTTCACTTTTCTCCGCGGTATACGGGTCACGGAGACGCGCTGGAACGGGAGGCGATGGAAGCCTTCAGGGAACGTGAGGAGGACTGTCTGTGACCGAGCTGCTAAAGTACCTTGTATATTTCGTGCTGGGCGGCGCCATCGTAAGTCTGTCCACCTACCTCGGCTCGCAGGGCAGGTCGTTCCTCGCCGCCTTTGCGAGTACCTTTCCCGCCATCACCGGAGTCACGTTCGTGTTGATGTATCTGAACGGCGGGAGCGACGCCATTGTCGGCTATGCCAAGAACCTCTTATGGTTCGTCCCGCCCTGGATGGTCTACGTGATGGCAATGATCGCCGGCGTGCCCCGTTTCGGCTTCTGGCCAGCCATGTTCGGCTCACTGGTCCTGTATATGGGCTGCGTCGGGCTGGTGAAATGGGCGAGCCGGCACTTGTCCTAGATGCGGGTGCGCAGGCCTACATGGCGCCGCTGAAGTGCAACCGCTTCATTTCGCTGACGGCCCCCACCATCCGATCGAGGACGGTGGTCACCGATCGGCTGGCCTGCTGCGAGGGACCGTTGCTGCCGGCCCAGATATCCGGCGGATCGGCGAGTTCCCGCACGTTTTGGCAGAACTGCAGGATGGTCCGCTTCCAGTGGATGGCGTCGGTCGCGACGTCCAGAAACTGGACGCGATCTTGCGAAAAGGGCCGGTCGAACTGCCCAGCCCGGAGCCGCCACATCCGCTCCATCGCCTGCTGCCGTTCGGAGTCGAGAGCCAGCCCGTCTGCCCGCTCGTTGAGCGCGGCGAAAAACCCTGCTACCACCTGCTCGTTTTCCGAATCCGGGAAGACACCGACGCAGGCCTGTACGAGCAGGTACTTGAAGAAGAGAAAGACCTCGGCACTGATACGGGATTCGTTGGCGGAAGGGTCGTACGCGCGGGCGAGCTCCCGCAAGGCGTCGGCTGGCGACTCCTGCAAGGTGGCGCCAAGAAGCTGCGCGAGTTGGCGGCCGACCTGCAGATACAGCGACGGCAGAGAACCGGATGCCATGCCTTCCCCTATTCGACGACCACCGCAGTCCCGCTGGCGCTGACCATCAGCATACTGCCGTTGGCGCCGATCGTCTCGTAATCGATGTCGATGCCGACGATCGCATTGGCGCCCAGGTGCCGAGCCTGCTCGCGCATCTCGCCGAGCGCAATGTCCTTGGCCTTGCGCAGCTCCGCTTCGTAGGCCGCCGACCGCCCGCCCACAATATCACGAATCGAGGCAAACAAGTCCAGAAAGATGTTCGCCCCGAGAATGGCGTCTCCCGACACCAAGCCCAGATATTTGACCGCCTTCCTGCCTTCGATGCCGTTCGTCGTCGAAAGAATCATGCCCCTCCTCCCCGGATGACTCCATCCTCTCATCGAGCCGACTATTCGCCAAGCCTTTCCTGAATCCCCGTTGAAGCGAGGGGAGCGGACTGCTAGGATTGCACGTTTCCCATTCCCGGAGCCCGAGCCGTGGCCCCCACCCCTCTGCCGCCGGAACCGCCCCGCGACCTCATCATCGAGGGCGCGCGACAGAACAATCTGAAAAACATCTCCCTGCGCATCCCCCACGACGCCGTAACGGCAATCACCGGCTTGTCCGGATCGGGCAAATCATCGCTCGCCTTCGACACCATTTTCGCCGAAGGCCAGTGGCGCTATGTGGCGTCGCTTTCCACCTACGCCCGGATGTTCCTCGATAAGGTGCCTCGCCCCGACGTGGACCGCCTCCTCAATGTCCGCCCGGCGATTGCCATCGAACAAAAGAACCAGGTGCGAACCGCCCGATCCACCGTCGGCACGACCA
>LJSS01000157.1_pt1 | contig 12044 bp, 6 predicted proteins | sample 890271 | NCBI WGS metagenome assembly LJSS01 (sample SAMN03797534, study PRJNA294671) | hot springs metagenome | isolation source: water from Lobios Hot Spring | place: Spain: Lobios, Galicia | collected 2011-02-08
GTCCGCTCGCAAATCCACGGTCGGCAACTTGGCCTCTAACACGGGCGGCCCCGCACGCTTGGTGAACGGCGTCGAGAGTACGCAGCAGAACTCGCGCGTAGGCCCCGCAAGAAAAAACCCGGTGCAATGCTTCCGTGTGTGGCGGATCGAGTCCTTCGTACCAGGACAAGCTAGCCGAGTTCGGGTACGCCCTCCTCGCGAAGCAGTGGCCCCGCTGGACAACGGCTCGAGGTGGGGTCTCTTGCGTCAGATTTTTCCGTTGCGCAACGTCCGTTTTCCACACCAGCAAACAAGCGCCGGTTGACAGCCCGTAGCGGGGCAGGGTATGGCGCGCTCAGGTCACTACCGAGCACTACGGGAGGAGCCATGAGCACGGGCGAGCAACAGGCACGGGCAGGGCAAATAGGATGCTACTTTTCCTGTTCGCATCTTGCGGTTTTTCTGCTCTCGCTTTCCGCCCTACCGCTGCTGCTGCCCTCTCCTGCGCTTTCATACCTTTGCGGGGGTCGCTCGTTTGAAACCGTAACTGTCTCCCTCTCGTACCCGTACGCTGGTCAATCCAGCAGTTACACCATCGCTACCAGGCTACCTGTGCAAGCCGGATGTGGCATTTCGACCGACACCGAAATCGCCATTTTGCTCCCATCCGGCAGCCAGGCGGTGTCGACGGATGCAACGGTCAATGCGGTTCCGGTGAATGCCTGGGTTGTACGGGATGCGGAGCGAGTGGTCTTTCGCTCGCCGGTTCATGCTGGTCCAGGCTCCAACCTGGTTATCCAGTTGGCTCAGGTGCAAAACCCGCTAGCGGCCGGAACTAAAACCATTTTGCTCTCGGCTCTGACTGGAGAACTGAACCGGATTGGCCCGACGGTGTCTCAGCCATTTTCCGTCTACACAGGTTGGTGGCCCCCTTGGCAGCCCACTCCGACACCGAAGCCAACACCACCTTGTGGAACCGATCTCTCCGATGGTGCTTGCCTTCCCGGTGGTGGTTTGATCCGTTCTGATTGCTTGTTCCAATGGCTTGCGCCCGCACCTGCTCAAGGAGAGTTTCATCCGCGCCGAGTGCAAAAAATCATTTGCTACGAGGGAGACCCGCGGTGCGACGCCGACCCGAATGTCGCCGACGGCGCTTGCACGATTCCCGTACGCCTCTGCGCTAACACGACCGACGCACGCTTGCCGCACTGCCAAGCGACGGACGTCCGGCAAGTGGAATTTCGGGTGTCGGGATTGCGTGTGCTTCGGGACATCGTGGATCAGCAAAACTTGCAAGCGCTCCAGTTGCTCGCGGGGCCCAATGGGCTTGGCGTGAAGGTAACGAGTTTCGGATCGACCATTTTCCCAGGCGTCCCCCAGACCATGCCAAACATCTGCACCGATCCAGCAATGCTGCGCGTGAGTCTCAAAAGAAGTGCCAGCGGCCAGTGGCGCCGCGGGGCAAAAACGTTGCGCAGTAGTGCCCTGAGCTCCTGGGGCCAAGTCGATCACGACGCGATCAAACTCGAATGTCGACCAAGCACCTGCGGCAACGGCATCCTAGAAACAGATCACGAGAGCTGCGACGATGGAAACCGCGTGGACGGCGACGGATGTAACCGCGGGTGCCAACTCGAGGCGGGTCCATCACCCACTGCGACCCGTCCATCAACGGCAACACCGACACGGACTCCTACGCCAATGGTGACTCGTTTCTGTCCGACTCCGAGGCCGGCCCCCACGGGCCCCGCACTGTACATTGAGGACTTAAGCCTCGACACGGGCGGCAACGCCGAGATTGTCATAAAGTTAGCCACGGGCGGTCGTCCGATTGCCGGCACGCAGAACGACATTGTGTTCGATGCCAATGTGCGGGTGCTGCCACGGTTCGATGGCCGCCCCGACTGCACAGTGCCCCCAGAAATTAACAAGTCGGCGAGTACGTTTGGGTTCTTACCCACGGCATGTACGACAGAAGCGTGTACTGGGATGCGCGCGCTGGTGTTTGCAGCGGACAACGTGGACCCGATTCCAGACGGAGCTGTCCTTTACAGGTGCAACGCAGCCGTGGTTGGCAGTGGAACGTTAAGCGTGACGAACGCGCGCGGACTTAATCCTGACGGCCAGGCCATCCCGGAGTTTAGCGGGCGCGACGGGAACATTTGCGTGCGTGGTACCCAATCTCCAACCCGCACGCGCACTCCAACATTGACACCAACTCCCACCCCAACTTTCGGCGAAATTGGCGATCCGCAGCCACAGGGATGCGGCAATGGGACAACAGAAGCGGGGGAGGACTGCGACGACGGTGGTATTTGTGTGGGGACGGCCCGTGCCGGCCAAGCGTGTACGGCCGACGCCGAGTGCTTCACGGCTTCGGATGTGTACAAAGGAGTCTGCCTCGGTGGTCCAAAACCAGAAACCTTCTGCCAAAGCGATGGCGATTGTGCCCCAGGGCGGTGTGTGGCTTGCCGCACCTTCGGTGGGGATGGATGCGCCGCAAACTGCACGCTGGAGACCACGGTGACGTATTCCCTGGTACCTGGTGTGGTCCGCCCGGATCAGACGCTGGAACCTGGCACCAGCGGAGCAGTGATTTGGGGCGACCCATTGGTCATCGGTCTCTCTTTACAAGGGTCGCAACAACTCAAAATCGGCAAGGAGCGCAATGGCCTCATGACCGCCGTCATTCCCGCAGCGAGCGTACAGTTCCCGCAAATTCCGATCTCCACTCTTGCTTGCGCCTGTGTCCGTGGTGCGGAGTACAAGACTTGCGGCGGTGCAGTGTTCAAGCCCGACGGGTCGTTCACAGAATCCTGTACGGAAGGCTTTGCATCGGAACCGGCAGTGTGCCCGCCAGAACGTCCATGCGCTGCAGCGTTCGGGCCGGGGAACTCGGCTGCTGGGTTCGTAGGTTGTCAGGGCTTGGGCGGAATCAATGTCAGCGTCACCCAGCACAGTTGCCCCGACCCAGGCAATCCGGACTTGAACGGTCCGGTGCAACTGAGCCTCTCTGGCAATGGGGGTCCAGGCAGTGCCCTGCTCGTCAACGCCATCGGTATCGGCACCGCCATTGGCGCGTGCCAGCCCACGTTCTGCACCGATGCCGACCCTCCAGGAGACCGGGGAACACCCAACCCGCTGTTGTTCACCACGGGTGAGGCGTGCGCCACAGTGCTGTGCAAAAACGACGATCCGAGCTACCCAGCGGAGCCCAAGTGCGTAACCGGACAACCTGTGAGTTGCCCGAACCTGAGTGCAGGGAATATTACCGGCCTTACCTTGGGTGGCGCATTCACGGCACTAGGCCAGCAAACGCTCGGGGATATCGAGGTAACGGTCCGCCTCGTTGCCCAGTAGTGAGTGCCTTACACTGCGAACGGATCGAGGTTTCCGCCCGTATTCAACCAGGCGCCCTTGGAAGCAGCATTTGGGTAGCGACGAGCGCTAACTTCCGTCGGGCCTAAACAGCCCACCCCACGCACCGGGCCGGAACCGCGGAACGCACGATGGCGTCCGGGCGGGTATGGCTTGGAAGGGGAGTTAGGGCAGCGCTGGGACGGATACGAACAAGGTGAGCAGGAACAAAAGCGTTACCAAGAACCCCACCCAAAGCGTCTCGTGCGAGCGTGCTTCCGGCGTGCTGATCCTCGAAAGCGGCTTTCTCAGTGCTTGTGCTAGCGCCATGGCGAGGAATTCGTGTTGCAGGAACCGTTCCGCTGCAGAACGCTATGGGCTTGCACGTATAGGTCAGCCAAGTGGGTGGGGATGAAGTGGCAAAAAGAGAGCGGTGGGGGATCAGTTCGACAGAAAAGTGCCTTGCACAGAATCTGTAGGTGCGGCCAAGCCCGCTCGGTGGAGCTCAAACGCGTGCAGGCGATTAGCGCGCACGTGGATCACACCGTCGACGCTTTGAAGGTAGCCTTCCACTTCCAGCAATGGGGCTGTGTGCAAGAGCAGGCGGTAACGTTCAAAAAACGCCGGGGTGAGCACGACGTTGGCAAGCCCAGTTTCATCTTCCAAAGTAAGAAAGCAAAACCCTTTGGCTGTACCTGGGCGCTGGCGCACGATGACGTGACCCGCCACTTTCACCCGCTGCCCATGGGCACACTGGGGCAAAGCACAGGCCGGTAGAAAGCCGCGGGCTTCGAGCTTCGCACGGTAATGGGCCATGAGATGCGGCCCTACGGTCAAGCTGCTTCCTCGCAAGTCCGCCAACGTACGCTCCACCGGGTGCATTTCAGGCAACGGGCTCGCCTTAGCCTCGGGCTCCGGTTGCCTATCTGCACCGATGGCGAACAATGGCCCCCGCGGAATGGCAGCAACTTGCCAAAGGGCACTGCGGCGAGTGTATCCGAATGCGGCCAAGGCACCAATTTCCGCTAGTGTGGCAAGTTCACTTTCGCGCAATGCGCAGCGGTGCACAAAATCCTCGAGCGACCCAAACGGCTTCTCTTCCCGTTCCCGCACGATTCGCTCCCCGGCCTCCGCTCGGAATCCACGCACATACTTGAGGCCTAACCGCAAACAGAGCTGGCTTTCCTCGCCAGAGCCCATGCGCTCCAGCGTGCATCGCCAGGCAGAGCGAGTGACATCGATCGGTAACACGCGCACGCCATGTCGTTGTGCATCTTTCACGATAGTAGCCGGGTGATAAAAACCCATGGGCCAGTTATTCAGCAAAGCACAGGCAAACGCCGCCGGATGGTGTGCTTTGAGGTATGCCGAAGCATATGCCAACAAGGCAAAGCTTGCGGCATGTGATTCGGGAAAGCCGTAAAGGGCAAACGAGGTAATGCTGCGAACGATTTCCTCGGCTGTTTTGCCCACGATGCCACGCGCTGCCATGCCTGCACGCAGCTTGGCCTCGATGGCACGCATCCGCTCAACGGAACGTTTGAAGCCCATTGCCCGTCGCAGCTCCTCCGCTTCTCCCCCGGAAAAGCCCGCAACGGTCATAGCAATGCGCAACAACTGCTCTTGGAACAGCGGCACTCCTAAAGTGCGCCGCAAGATGGGCTCGAGGGAAGGGTGGGGGTACGTAATCGGTTCGCGCCCGGCCCGGCGGCGCAAGTAAGGATGCACCATTTGGCCCACGATAGGTCCGGGGCGAATGAGAGCCACTTCCACCACCAGGTCGTAAAAACACTGCGGCTTCATCCGCGGTAAGGTGGCCATTTGTGCGCGGCTTTCTACTTGAAAGACACCCACGGTGTCCGCTTGTTGCAATTGCGCGTAGGTCTTGGGGTCGTTGGGGGGTAGGTGCGCCAAGTCGAGTTCGACCCCCTCGTGTTGGCGCACGAGCGGCAAAGCCTCTTCCAACACGGCCATCATGCCGAGACCCAGCAAGTCCACTTTAATGATACCGAGGTCGGCACAGTCGTCTTTATCCCATTGCACCACCACCCGGCCCGGCATGCGCGCTGGCTCCAAGGGAACGATCTCATCGAGCCGCCCGGCGGCAATGATCATCCCGCCGGAGTGCTGACCCAAGTGGCGCGGCAGGTGTTGGATGCGTTCGACCAGTTGTTGGAGCAAACGGGAACGAGGGGCATGAGGATCGAGTCCAGCAGCACGGATGTGGGCGGAGAGATCTTCATCGCGTGGATCGCGGAATTCAAAGCGATGCAGGAACTTCGCCAAACGATCGATGTGTTCCGGCGAGAAGCCTAAAGCCTTACCGACTTCCCGTGTGGCGCTTCGCAGCCGGTATGTGATCACGTTGGCAGTCATGGCGGCGCCGTGAGGACCGTAACGGCGATACACGTACTGCAAGACCCGCTCGCGCTGATCGCCACTTGGCAAATCGATGTCGATATCTGGCCACTCGCCGCGTTCTTCTGAAAGAAAGCGCTCGAACAGAAGATCCATCCCCACAGGGTCGACTGCGGTGATGCCCAAGGCGTAACACACAGCGCTATTGGCCGCGGAGCCTCGCCCCTGCGCCAAGATGCCTTGCTCTCGGCAAAACCGGACGATGTCCCAAACGATCAGGAAGTAACCAGCAAGTTGCAGCTTGCCGATGATGTTCAGTTCGTGCTCGAGCTGGTGCCGTACCCTTGGTGTTATGGAGCGATATCGCTCGCGGGCCCCTTCGTACACGAGGTGCCGCAAGTACTCTTGGGCTGTTTGCCCTGGGGGCAAGGGATAGTCTGGAAAACGGTACCCTAAGTTGGCCAAGGTGAACTCGCACTGTTCGGCAATGGTTCGTGTATTCTGCACTGCCATGGGAAGGTCGCGGAACAACTGCTCCATTTCCGCCGGCGCTTTGAGGTACCGTTCCGCATTGTGTTCGAGGAGCCACCCAGCAGCATCGATAGTCGTGTGGTGGCGAATGCAGGTCAGCACATCGTACAGCGACTGCAGCTCGGGCGTGGCGTAGCGCACGTCATTGGTTGCCACGAGTGGCAGCCGAAAATGCGCCGCAGCATCGCACAAGATGCGGTTGTGGCGCTCTTCCGTCGGGTCGCCGTGGCGATGGAGTTCGAGGTACAATCGGCCGGGAAACAAACGACTCAGAGTGCACAAAGCCTCCGGAGCAAAGCAAAACGGAGCGGGGAACAGGGCTTCGCGGGCAAGGCACACGAGTCCATCGGTCATTCCCGCCAGCTCTTCCCACGCAAGCACTGCTTCGCCTTTGGGGAACTGGAGCTTGTTGCGAGTCAGCAACCGGCACAAGTTGCGATAACCAGCGCGATCGAGGACGAGCACGTACAGGTGCGTGGGTGTAGGGCCGCGCGGCTTTTCTCCTTTTCCCCATCGCTGCAGGGTCAGCTCGCAACCGACTAACGGGCGGATGCCAGCCTCGCGGGCAGCGCGATAAAACCGCGGCGCCCCGTACACCCCATCGGCATCGCCAAGGGCCAACGTGTCGTACCCAAGCGTAGCCGCACGAGCCACAAGGTCTTCCGGCAACGAGGCTGCTGAAAGAAAGTGAAAAGCTGAGTGACAGCGGAGTTCGACGTAGCCCACAGTCACTGCCTCCCCGAGGTGTGCGAACTCACGAGGGGAAAGTGTTCAGTCATACACACCGTCCACGAACCACTGGTGCTGTTCTTCGTCACGGAAAAGGCGGTACAGGCCCCCATCGCTGAGTTGAACGTCGTAGTAGTCGCGCGCGTAGGGTCTTTCGCTCCACCATTCGGTCCGGACCCGCCAAGGCCCTGCCCACGACACCACGCGTCCACCCAGCCCCGGACCGCGCACGAAATCTGGCCGCTCGCGCTCGGAAAACACCTCTACAGCCAGTGGGGGGCGAAAACGGCGCAACGCCAGTGGCGGGAGAACACTGGGAGGAGGCGTGGTCCCCACTGCTTGCCTCGTGGCGCTGCCAAAAGGCACCATACCCTCGCTATCGAGGCGATGCGTGTTCGGCACCACGGGGCTGCCTACCCGCTCGCTTCCGCACAAAGAAGAAAGTTGAGCAAGCACGGTTGTGAACGCAGCCGGGGCAGGGCCATGGGGAAGAAACAAATCGAGCTGGCTCGGACGCAACACCTCGGGACACGCACGCAGCCGTACGGCGTCGAGCGCAGCTTGTGGTGGCTGCTGCTCGAGGTGCAACCGAAGTAATCCCAAGAGGGCTTTTACCTCGTTGTTAGGGTAAGCCATGGCAATCGTTCGTTCTTCCCAACCTGTACTCAGCAGGTGCAATCGAAGTTGCAGGCCAGCACACACGAATCCCCGAGCCTCGAGGCGTGCTGCGAGCCGATCGAGCAAGGCGCGAAGCACAAAAACCAAGGGCTCGAGGTTGTCGATCCCGGACTCGAACTCCATGGCTTCCTCGAACACCACGGGGCACAGGCGTGGTTGCAGGGGCTCTCTTTCTTCCCCCCGAGCACGACGGATGAGGGTAACACCTTCCGGCCCTAAGCGTGTACCCACTGCCCTGAGAGGAAGCTGCACGAGTTGGCCAACCGTATGAATTCCCCAACGCTCCAAAGTGGTGAGCAACGGTTCGCTCGGACGGAGAGCAGCAACAGGCAGCGGGGCGAGAAAGTCTGCTTCTTCTTCCGGTGCGAGTACAGTAACCCCATCCCGCCGCATGGCTGCCAGCAACGCGGCCGTTTTCGTGCTGGCCACCGCAACGCGGGCAGGTAAGCCCAAACGTTCGCAGCGTGTGGCAAGCTGAGTTGCCCATTGCGCTTCCGAGATACACCAGTGGCCAATCAGCCCCTCTAGACCCACGTAAACAACGCCGTCTTCTGCCGGCTCGATCAGAGGGGAACAAGAAGCAGCCGCATCAACCAGCGCAGCTCGTGCACTTTCCAACAACAGGGGGTTCCGAGATCGCACAATCAAGGTGCGGCAAAGGTTTTGCGCCTGGCTCAGGCGCATGCCCGGACCAATGCCCCAACGCCATGCCGCACGCGATGCTGCTAGCACCGGGCTTTGCGGTTCCGTGCGTTCCACGATCACTACGGCTTGCGTGCCAAGCTCGGGCTCGACGCGAAGCCAGGCTGCCAAAGGAAATGCAGGAACGTAAAGACACGCTATACGCACGGGCCAGGCCTCCCAACAAGGGCGTCAACCGCACGCCTGCACGGTCCAATTGGCGTTGCCGGCAAGTTGCCATCCCACCTCCCAGCAACGTTGTTGTCTTTCAGAGCCTGTACGATTGCGCTCCACCACAGCGACTGTCTGCAACCCCTCCAGGAACGCCTGCTGACCCACGCGCACCCAACGCGCCTTTCGGGCCTGTAGGCGCATCCGCAATGTGGCGAAACTGCCCGTTAAGCTCTGTGCTGTGAGAAGAAGCAGCACGGCGTGCGCCCGCGCTGCAGCTCGTTGCAAGCGCACCCAAGCACCATGACTTGGCCAGCGCGGGATTTGCTCTCCGCAGTCGAGAACAACCAACGCAAACCCTTTGCTCGACAGAACAATTTCGGCGCTCCGTAGCGCTTCCTGCCAAGAACGCGGCCGCACCCAGAGGACGCGCGGCAACTCAACCCCGGCAGCAGCGAGCGACAACGGATGAAGTGCGTTGGCAGCATCAATCCATACCCCCATTTCTCCCCGACGCGTTACTGCCGCGAGTAGGTGTAAGGCCAACGTGGTCTTGCCACACGAACGCGTGCCGTAAAGCTCGCTCAAACGCCCTCGTGGCCAACCTCCCTCCAGAAGAGCGTCAAATGGCGCAATTTCACAAGGCAACCGAACAATTTGCTCCTCCGCTAAACCACGCTGCACCCCTGGAACAACTTGCAGAAAGTCTTCCCTCGATTCCGCTGAAGCAAAGTGGGGCAAGGTAGGCATAGCCCTGCCCTTTTCGCCTAATTTTCGCCATCAGGCAAGAGGGGGCAATGGGAGATACAAGTTATGGCTCAGAACAGGCCGAAAGCACCATGCTTCGGCCCCTTCGGAGCCGCCCCCTCTAAAGCCTCTTTACTGCACTCGGCTCCGCCGTCTCTTAGACGGCAAGGCGACGGCTGCCGAGAAGCACCAGGGCGACAATGGCCAAAACAACCCCTGCAAGCGAATACCCCGGGACCCGCGCAAAAAACGGGCGCCTGAACTCATAAGCGCCTAAATCCACAATGGGTGGGGATCCCGCCCCGGTGTCTGGCGTGAGTGGATCCTCGATGAACCGCAACGCGCCATCAAGGTCTGTGCTAACGAGACCGAGTCCAGGAGCACCGTTGTTCCCAGCGTCAATGGCTGGCGAACCACCTTGCAGGCGCAGGTTGTCATCGAGAGTGCCGGGAACGTTGTCTCCACCGTCCGGGTCGATGAACATCGGATTGGTGTCGAGATTGTTCCCACCATCGGTACCAAAGGCCGTGTTCCAACCGCTGCCGCTCCCCCCAGAACCCTCGATCAAGCTAAAAGAAATTTGCGGCACGCTACCCCCAACATTGACCATCTCTTTACCCGTGCTGGCAACGTTGCCCCAAAGGATCACGTTCACCAAGACCGGATGACTGTTCCCGTTGAGAATACCACCAGCCTGCTGGATCGAACCTGCGGCAATGTTTCCCGACAAGGTGACGTTGGTCAACGTCGGGCTACTGCCGTTGTTGAGCATCCCCCCACCCGCACCGCCACCCACACGAAAAGCAAGGTTGCCAGAAAACACTACATTCACCAACAATGGATTGCTGCTCGCAAGGTTGTACAACCCTCCCCCAAAGGCAGCCTTGTTCCCGAAAAAAGCGACGTTGCGCAGCACCGGGCTGCTGCTGGCTTGGTTCAGCAAACCGCCACCGTTGACCAGCGCTTCGTTGTCCCAAAAGACAACACCAACCATCACCGGTTGGCTCCCGTTGAGATTGAACATTCCACCGCCGTTACCTCCGGTCCCAACCTGAGCAAGGTTGCGGATGAACCGGCCGTCCTCGATCGTGGGGCTGCTACCATCGAGATTGGCCATGCCGCCGCCTTGCCCGGCACGGTTTTGCACGAAGGTCACGTTAAACAGCGTGGGGCTGCTCGAGTTGGTGTTTGCCATCCCGCCACCAGCGTTCACGCTCGAGTTTCCCGAAAAAACCAGGTTGCCAAGCGTGGGGCTTCCAGCATCGTTCAAGAGTCCAGCGCCACACTGATTGGCACATGGACCTGTCGGACCGTTGGCCAGTCCCCCAGTGATCGTGAATCCGTCGAGCACGGCGGTCGAATTGGTCCCGCTGCCCTTGACAACCTGGTAGCTGTTACTGCCCACAATATCGGTATGCGAGGCAACCACGCCGTTGGCATCGGTGGTGTCATTTTGATCAATGTCCCCACTCAGCACGGTTACGTTCGTTGTTGGAGCACGCTGGCTCAGCGCCGACTCCGTTCCAACAAAACCGCCGTAAACCCCCACCCCGTTCTTGAGCTGAAAAGTCGCCGCCCGGTCTCCGTTTGTTTGCCCACCCCCTTCGTCTGGGTAATACACTCCACGGGCAACCCAGATTTGGCGTCCTGCCGAAGCAGCGGCTAACGCATCCTGCAGCTTGGTAAAAGCGTTGCTCCACGAGGAGCCATCGTTCGCTCCGCTCGCAGCAGCGTCGACAAAAATGACCTGCCCGGACGAAGGGGCCGCAAGACTTGACCAGAAGCAGATCGGCGCGACCAGGGCGAGCCAAACCTTTTTGCCATAAGCCAACGGAACCCCTTTACCCTCACTCGAATGTTGATCGCGCCGCGATAGACGCACACGAATCTCCCTTCTCTATTAGTACCCCCCGCTACCACGGCCGCTCCCGTACACCACTCTGCGAACGGATACAAGCTTTTTGCATCAACACAATAGCGCTTGCCGGCACCACCCGGATTCTCGCCTGCCAGCGCAAAACCTCCACCGCCCAGCACAGGATCGCGCCTACTCCTTGTCCGCAACTGCGGCGCACCGGACACCCGCATTACCGGGCACCCTCGCACCGTGGACCTTCTAGTTCGCTAATATCCCGAGCGGCGGAGAACTCCTGCACCGCTGCCGGTAGAGCAAGCCTCCCCGGCGTTCTCGGCTTCCTTTCAAGCGGCTATTCCACCGCAAAGGCAAGCTTCCACTAATCCGCCTACCCTCAGCGTAGCCTGCAATGCCACAGGGTAGTCGCACTGCAATGCCACAGTGTAGTCGCACTGCTCGGAATTTCACTTCCGCGTGCGGTCTAAGACCTAAGTTCCAAGGACCCGTGCCGAACAGGCCGAGCCAAGCTCCGCTGCGAGTAACCGCAAACCGCTCGCTGCCAGGACGGGGCGTGTTCGTCCTTTCTGCCGGAGGTCGGCGTGCACTTCCGTTCCATCGAGTTTCCAAACGATGCCAAGCGCCGCCACAGGACCAGGCGGTCTCCAAAAGGCCTTCCCGCTACACTCACACAACCGACCCCAGCAATCCTGTTATGAATCTTCAGGGGGCAGTTGGCTCCTCTGCTCGGCTCGCCCTCGGCCATTTGCGCCTCGTGGGCGTTCCCGAGTTGACTTCCCCAAAAAGGGCACACGGAACTGGAACCGCACTCTCACGCCGTCGCCCGCCCCACGGCGAGGTGCTCGCGCTCCTCACCCCACTCGTCCCAAGGCAGACGGTACGTGCGGCAGGCGGAGGGGGGGCAGGCCACCCCCACCCCGCTCGCCCCCGGGCAGACGTG
>LJSS01000159.1_pt1 | contig 11982 bp, 9 predicted proteins | sample 890271 | NCBI WGS metagenome assembly LJSS01 (sample SAMN03797534, study PRJNA294671) | hot springs metagenome | isolation source: water from Lobios Hot Spring | place: Spain: Lobios, Galicia | collected 2011-02-08
AACGGCTACGGTGAGGACCTGATGGGCGCGACCCTCACCCGCGCCCTTCAGAACCGCGGCGCCGCGGTGGTGGCGTACCCGCTCGTGGGGATGGGACACGCCTACGAGTCCGCAGGGGTCCTGGTGCTGGATCCCAGGCGGACGCTTCCCACAGCAGGGTTCGGGTTCCGGACGGGTTGGCGGGAGGCCTGGGAGGACCTACGGGCGGGCTGGATCTCCCTCACCCTGGCCCAGCGCCGGACCCTGCGGGCGCAACGGGGAGCCTATGACGTGGTGGTGGCCATCGGAGACCTCTTCTGCCTGTGGATGGCGGCGGCCGCGATCCCCCGTCCGGTCTATGTCCCCACGGCCAAGTCCGAGTACAACGACCCCCACCAACCCTGGGAGCTCGCTCTCGTCCGCCGACTCGCACGGGTGAGCTTCCCCCGAGATCCCCTCACGACGGAACGGTACCGGAGGGCCGGGCTTCCTGCGGAGTACGTGGGGAACCTCATGATGGATTGCCTCGTCTTTACCGGCGAGGACTTCGACCTCCCGCCGGATATTCCGGTCGTGCTGCTCCTTCCGGGAAGCCGCCGGGATGCGCCCACGAACTTCCGGCTGCTGCTCCAGGCCGCCGAGCCGGTGGCCGCGCACCGCCCGGATGTCCGGTTCCTCTGCGCCCTCTCGCCCACGGTGGATGCGCGAACCCTCACCTGTGCCGCAGGTGCCGAGCTAGTGGGAGACGATGTAGTCTATGGGGGACTGCGGGTCCGGCTCACCCGGAACTTCGCCGATGCGGCCCGGCGGGCGACGGTGGTCTTGGGGATGAGCGGCACCGCCAACGAGCAGGCTGCAGGGCTCGGAAAACCTGTTGTAGCCTTCCCAGGACCCGGCCCGCAGTTCACCCGGAGGTTCCTGGAGTCTCAGGCGAGGCTATTGGGAGACGCCTTGGTCCCGACCCACAGCCCCCACGAGGCGGCCCAGACGGTGCTGCGGCTCCTCGCAGATCCTCAAGAGCGGACGAGGCGCGGCCGGATCGGCCAGGAGCGGATGGGTCTTCCTGGCGTGGCGGACCGGATGGCGGAGTGGATCCTGAACGGCAGGTTCAGCAGGTAAACCTGGCTTTCGGGTCCAATTCTCCCAAGGAACGCAAGAATAAGGAACGAAAGGGGGGATTCGATGGACGCGCCGGTCACAACCCAGGGCGCGATCGAGGCGTTGTTGCAAGAGACACGGCGGTTCCCTCCTCCACCCGAGTTCGCGGCACGGGCCAACGTCTGCGATCCGGCGGTGTACGAGGAGGCGGAGCGGGATCCGGAGGGGTTCTGGGCGAAGCACGCCGAGCAGGAGCTCCGGTGGTTCCGGAAGTGGGATCGGGTCCTGGAGTGGAACGCGCCGTGGGCCAAATGGTTCGTAGGGGGAGAGCTGAACGTCTGCGACAACTGCGTGGACCGGCACACCCAGACGTGGCGCCGGACGAAGGCGGCCCTGGTGTGGGAAGGCGAACCCGGCGACAGCCGGGTCCTCACGTACCAGGATCTCCACCGGGAGGTCCAGCGGTTCAGTAATGTTCTGAAGGGTCTGGGGGTGCACAAGGGCGATCGGGTCACGATCTACATGGGCATGGTCCCAGAACTCCCCATCGCCATGCTCGCCTGCGCCCGGATCGGTGCCGTCCACAGCGTCGTCTTCGGTGGGTTCAGCTCAGAGGCCCTCGCTGGCCGAATCCAGGACGCGGAGGCGAAGGTCCTCATCACCCAGGACGGCGCCTGGCGGCGCGGCCAGGTCGTCCCCCTCAAGGAGTACGCGGACCAGGCCCTAGAGAGCTGTCCGTCGGTGGAGAAGGTGGTGGTGCTCCGCCGGGCCGGAAACGATGTCTCCATGAGGCCGGGGCGGGACTTCTGGTGGCACGAGCTGGTGGCGCAGGCCCCCGCTGTCTGCCCCGCGGAGGTCCTCGAGAGTGAGCACCCGCTTTTCATCCTGTACACCTCTGGGACCACAGGTAAGCCCAAGGGCGTCCTCCACACGACGGGCGGTTACCTGCTGGGCGTGCACCTCACGACGAAGTGGATCTTTGACCTCAAGGACGAGGACTACTACTGGTGCACCGCAGACATCGGGTGGGTCACGGGGCACAGCTACATCGTGTACGGACCCCTCAGCAACGGCGCCACCTCCGTGATGTACGAGGGCGCTCCCGACTGGCCGGACCGCGACCGCTACTGGCGGATCGTAGAGAAGTACCGGGTGAACATCCTCTACACCTCGCCCACCTTCATCCGCACGGCCATGAAGTGGGGACCGGAGTACCCTAAGCGCTGCGACCTCACCAGCCTGCGATTGCTGGGGACCGTAGGTGAGCCGATCAACCCCGAGGCCTGGATGTGGTACCACGAGCACATCGGGGGTGGACGGTGCCCCATCGTGGACACCTGGTGGCAGACGGAGACCGGGATGATCTGCATCACCCCGCTTCCCGGGATCACCACGACGAAGCCAGGCTCAGCTACCGTCCCCTTCCCCGGGATCGCCGCGGACATCGTGGACGAGAACGGGAACTCCCTCCCGCCCAACGCGGGTGGGTACCTCGTCCTCACCCGGCCGTGGCCCGCGATGCTCCGGACCTTCTGGGGCGACCCGGAGCGGTACGTGCAGACCTACTGGAGCCGCTTTCCCGGCAAGTACTTCACGGGGGACGGTGCTCGACGGGACGAGGACGGGTACTACTGGATCCAGGGCCGGGTGGACGACGTGGTGAACGTGGCGGGCCACCGGCTCAGCAACATCGAGATCGAGAGCGCCCTAGTGGCACACCCTGCCGTAGCCGAGGCCGCCACGATCGGCCGCAGCCATCCCGAGAAGGGGCAGGCCATCGCGGCCTTCGTGGTGCTCCGCAGCGGCTATGAACCCACCGAAGCCTTGAGGCAGGAGCTGCGTGAGTGGGTGGCCAAGAAGATCAGCCCCATCGCCCGGCCGGATGACGTCTTCTTCTGCGCGGACCTCCCCAAGACCCGGTCGGCGAAGATCATGCGCAGGCTCTTGCGGGACATCGCGGAGGGAAGGGCCCTCGGGGATACGACCACCCTCACGGACCCGAGGGTCATCGAGGAGATCAAGCAGCAGTACGTGGAGGAGGGTAAGGAAGAGGCGTAGGCGCTGAGGTCATCTCCGAGTCCTTGCCCGGCGAGGCGGTCGAAGGGGAAGCGCGTGTGGATCCGGCCGGAGGCTACCGATCAGCGCCTCCGGATTCCTCCTGGCGCAGTACCCAGAACACGTTGGACCAGGCCCTCGCCCCACTCCGGCCCAGGCACTCCACCCGCACGAAGCCGTCTTCCGGGCACGGCTCATAGTGGGCCTCAGGACCCCTCGCCTCGTACTTCACGCGTCCGTGGGCGTCGTAGAACCGGATCACCGAGGCGTCCGTTTCCACGCAGACAGTACCGTCCCGGACGTCGAACCGTGCCTGCGGACCCGTGCTGGCGTACACCGACCCCCGCGCGAGGGCCGCCCGGAACGCTTCCGCACTCACCTCCTCCACCCGGACGACGACCCAGCCGCGGTCGAACTCCTCGGGCCGGTGCAAGTCGTCGGAGGCCACCGGTGAGATGGGCCGATCCGGCCCGTGGTGGCGGCACGCGGCGACCCAGCGCCGGACGTCCTCCTCCGGATCAGAGTGATGGTTCCAGACCTCCACCAGGTGGTAGCCGCAGAGGGCCTGCATCGCCCGGACCGTCCACTGGGCGGTCCCGAGGTTCCCCCTCCAGGAGGGGTGGTTCAGGCAGGCGATCCCGCCCTGCTCAAGCACGTCGGCGAGGATCGTCCGGGCGCTGCGGCCGCGGGGAAGACGCCGTATGAACAGGCACCCCAGGTGCGGACCCAGCGGCCGCAGCGGCCTCGGCACCGTCCGCTCCACGCCCGCAACGACGCAGAACGCTTCATCCCCAACGTCTTCCGGGACGGTGATCCGGTCGTGGTCGGTGAGGACCACGAAGGCATAGCCCGCCCGTCGGTAGCGCTCGGCCACCTCGGCCGGGTGGAGGTGCCCGTCGGAGTGAACCGTGTGGCAGTGGAGTTGGGCCTTCCGGTCTGTACCCGGTACGGCGTACGGGTTGAGGATCCGCATGGAGGCCGAGTTCGCCGGAGGTTCCCCGCTGCCTAGTAGGTACGTGAACCGGCCTGGTACACTAGGGGTATGCGGATCCGTGTGCGACTCTACGCCATCTACCGGGAGGCCGTGGGGGTCGGGGCCCTGGAGGTGGACGTGAACGGCGAAGTTACCCCGACCGCGGTGTGGGCCCATCTCCTCCATCAGTATCCTCCGTTGAGGACCCTCCCTTCCCCAAGCTTCGCAGTGGGTGACGAGTACGTTCCCGGCGACCACCCCCTCAGGGAGGGTGACGAGGTGGTGCTCATCCCGCCGGTGAGCGGCGGTGCGGAGGTGTTCGTCGACCTCGTGGAGGCTCCCATCCCGATCCAGGAGCTCCTGGACCGGGTCCGGCACCCCCATGCCGGGGCCGTGGTCCTGTTCTTAGGCACGGTGCGCGAGAACACAGGAACCCAGTACGTCCTGTACCTGGACTACGAGGCCTACCCGGAGCTCGCCCGCAAGGAGATGGACCGGATCGCACGTGAGGTGACCGAGCGCTGGCCCGTGCTGGGGGTAGCCATCGTCCACCGCACGGGCCGACTGGAGGTGGGCGAGGTGAGCGTGGCGGTGGCGGTCTCGGCCCCCCACCGGCGGGAGGCCTTCGAGGCCGGCCAGTACGCGATCGACACCCTGAAGGTGCGGGTGCCCATCTGGAAGAAAGAAGTGTGGGAGACCGGCGCCCGGTGGGTGGGTGCCACGGGCCCGTAGGAGGACGTACCGGTGGGGCAGGAGTTCCCGCTCGATAGGACCGTCCTGAGCGTGAGCCGGCTGACGCTCCGCTTCGCCGGTGTCGTCGCCGTGGACGACCTTTCCTTCACCCTGCAAGCCGGAGAGCTGCTCGGGATCATCGGACCCAACGGGGCGGGCAAGACGAGCGTGTTGAACTGCATCAACGGGTTCTACCGTCCTCAGTCCGGCCGCATCACGTTCCTGGGGCACGACATCACGCACATGCCGCCCCACCGCCGCGCGAGTCTTGGAATCGCCCGCACCTTCCAGAACATCGCCCTCTATCCCCACATGACCGTCCTGGCGAACATCCTGTCGGGCCGGCTCATCCACATGCGCCGCTCCCTCCTCCAGTGCGGACTGTACTGGGGCCTGGCCGAGCGGGAGGTCCTGAGCCACCGGGAGCGGGTGGAGGAGATCATCGACTTCCTGGAGATCGAGGCGTACCGCAACCACCTGGTGGCCGAGCTCCCCTACGGGATCCAGAAGAAGGTGGAGCTAGGCCGGGCGCTCGCCATGGAGCCGCGACTGCTGCTGCTGGACGAGCCCATGGCCGGCATGACCGTGGAGGAGAAGCTGGACATGGCCCGCTACATCCTGGAGCTCAAGGAGGTCCGGGGGCTCCCCTTGATCCTCATCGAGCACGACATGGGCGTGGTGATGGACCTGTGCGATCGACTGATCGCCATGGACTACGGACGGAAGATCGCAGAAGGTCCCCCGCAGGAGATCCAAAGCCACCCGGACGTGATCCGGGCCTACCTGGGGGAGGAGCACGACCTTGCGGAGGAGGTGGCAGGCAAGCGATGAGCGCGCAACTCCTCATCCAGGAGCCGGCTACTGCGATCGCCGCGTCCCTGGCGGCCCTCGACACGTTCCCCAAGCGGCTTGTCCATAACGCCGAACGGTTCGGCGAGCGGGTCGCCTTCCGGGAGAAGGAGTTCGGGATCTGGCAGGAGATCACGTGGCGCGAGTACCTCGAGCACGTACAGGCGTGCGCAGGGGGTCTGCTCGCCCTGGGGATGCGGCGCGGTGAGGTGATCGTACTCATCGGCGACAACCGGCCCGAGCTGTACTACGTGGCGATGGGGGCACAGTCGATCGGCGGCATCTCCTGTGGGATGTACCAGGATACCCTCGCCGAGCAACTCGCCGAGCTCATCGACTTCGCAGACGCCCGGTTCGTGTTCTGCGAAGACCAGGAGCAGGTCGATAAGATCCTCTCGCAAGAGGGACGTCTACCGAAGGTGGAACGGATCATCGTCGAGGACTGGCGCGGGATGTGGCGGTACCGGCACCCCAAGCTCCTGAGCTTTCATGACTTAGAGGCGATGGGCCGCGACCTCCTCCGCCGCGAGCCAGACCGCTTCCTCTCGGAGGTGGCGAAGGGACGAGGGGACGACGTCGCCATCTTCTGCCTCACCTCCGGCACCACCTCCCTTCCCAAACTCGCGATGCTCTCCCACCGCAACCTCCTCGCCCAAGGCGAGAACTTCCTTGCGGTGGAGCCCCGCATCTCGCCCCAAGACGAGTTCGTAAGTTTTTTGCCCTTCGCCTGGATCGGCGAGCAGATGATCTCCTACACCCTCCACCAGATCGTCGGCTTCACCGTGAACTTCCCCGAAGAGCCCGAGACCGTGCAGCGGGACTTCCGGGAGATCGGGCCGCACTTCATGTTCGCACCGGCCCGCATCTACGAGCAGATCCACTCGGCCGTCACGGTCCGGATGCTGGATGCGGGCTGGGTCCGCCGTCGGATCTACGAGGCGGCGATGCGGATCGCCGGACGGGTGGTGGACCTGGAGGCGGCGGCTCGGCCGGTCCCCTGGTGGCTCAGGCTGCTGTGGAGGGTAGCCTACTGGACCTGCTACCGGCCGCTGCTGGACAAGGTGGGTCTTGTGCGGATGCGGGTCGCTTGGAACGGGGGGGCCTCCCTGGGCCCGGACTACTTCCGCTTCTTCCGGGGCCTGGGCCTCAATCTGAAGCAGATCTACGGCCAAACCGAGATCGCGGGGATCTCCTGCGTCCACCGGGATGGACAGGTGCGGTTCTGGACCATGGGCTCCCCCATCGCGAACACCGAGATCCGCGTGACCGAGGGGGGAGAGATCATCAGCCGCAGCCCCTCGGTGTTTCTGGGGTACTACAAGAATCCGGAAGCCACGGCCCGGGCGCTGCGGGACGGATGGCTGTACTCAGGTGATACGGGCGCTCTAGATCCCAGCGGGGACGTAATCCTCTTCGACCGCGCTGACGACATGCTCACCCTCGCCGACGGGAGCCGGGTTCCGCCCCGGGTCGTGGAGGATATGCTGAAGTTCACCCCCTACATCGCCCAGGCGATGGTCCTCGGTGAGGGCAGGCCCTACCTCGCCGCGATCCTGAACATCGACTTCCAGAACGTCGGGAAGTGGGCCGAGGACCGGGGCATCCCCTACACCTCCTACATGGACCTCTCCCAGAGGCCAGAGGTCCTGGGCCTCCTGGAACAGCTCGTGCGGGAGACGAACGCCCGTCTGCAGCCGGGTTGGCGGGTGCGTGCCTTCGTGTCCCTGTACAAGGAGTTCCACCCCGACGACGACGAGCTCACCCGCACGCGGAAGCTTCGCCGGCGCCACATCCTGAACCGGTACCGGGACCTCGTGGAGGCCATCTACGCGGGTGCCGAGCGATTCCAGACCACCGTCACCGTCCGCTACGAGGACGGTCGGGAGGCCACTCTGCACCCCGTGATGGAGATCCGTCGCCTCCTTGATCCATGACGGTGCAGTTCCTGCTGGAAGGCACGGTCATCGGGCTTGCGGTCGGCTCCATCTATGCCCTCATCGCCCTCGGGTTCGTGCTCCTCTATAAGTCCACGAAGATCCTCAACCTGGCCCACGGCGAGCTCGTCCTGTTCGGAGGGTACCTTGCCATCGCGGTCGCCTCCGCCCTGGCCGGCTACCTACCGACGGGGGTTGCCTTCGCCGCCGGCGTGTTCGCAACCCTCGCGGCGGCCGCGGCGCTGGGGTTTGTTGTGGAGCGGGCGGTCATGCGGCCACTGTTTGGCCAGCCGCTTTTGTCGGTGATCATCGTCACCCTGGCCCTGGGCTACGTCGTCCGCGGCGTGATGGTGGGCCTGTGGGGCGGGGAGACCCGTACGTTCCCCCCGGTCATCCCAGCCGAGGTTGTCCGGATCCTCGGAGTACCCGTCACCCTCGTGGGGCTGTGGAGTGCGGTGGCGGCGGCGACGCTGCTTGTGCTCTTCTCGCTGTTCTTCCGGTACTCCCTGTGGGGGATCGCGATGCGGGCGGTGGCCAACGAGCAGCTGACGGCCTCCACCCTGGGCGTAAGCCTCAAGCAGGTCTTCGCCTACGCGTGGACCTTCGCCGCCGTGGCGGGAGCCGTGGGAGGGATCCTCCTGGGGTTGTGGCTCGGCGTGAACTTTGCTCTCGGGGCCGTGGGTCTCAAAGCCCTCGCCGCCGTGATCCTCGGAGGCCTCGACAGCATCCCCGGGGCCATCCTCGGGGGGCTCATGGTGGGCGTGGTGGAGACCATCGTGGGTGGCTACATCGAGGCCTACGTCCGGGTGTTCGGACACCCGCTCCACGGGTTCAAGGAGGTGACCGCCTACCTCGTGATCCTCCTGGTCCTGATGGTGCGACCCTACGGGCTGTTTGGGACCGAGCACATCGAGCGGCTGTAGGGAGGTGGACCGGTGGCGTACGCGCGGCCGTGCGGCGACTTCAAGACAAGCTACGCCCAGGACATGGCGATCCTGGACACCCGCCTGTACCGGGTGGGCTTTGGACTCCTCCTCGCAGGACTCGTCGCGGCCCCCTGGCTCGTGGGACGGTGGGTGTTCCTCTTGAACGACATCGCCATCTTCGCCATTGGGGCTACGGGTCTTTCGCTCCTCACCGGGTTTGCCGGACAGATCTCCCTGGGCCAAGCGGCCTTCATGGCGGTGGGTGCTTACACCTCCTGGTTCCTGACGACGCGCCTGGGCCTGCCGTTCCTCGTCGCCCTCCCCTTAAGCGGGGTCAGCGCCTTCGTGGTCGGAGCGGTGGTGGGGCTGCCGTCCCTCCGGATCAAGGGGTTGTACCTGGCCATCGCCACGCTGGCGTTCCAGTTCCTCGTGGAGTACCTGATCGTGCAGACCGTAAGCGGCATGGGCGGCACCCCGGTCCCACCGGCCGAGGTCTTCGGCGTGCCGATCACAACAGAGGCCCGCTTCTACGCCCTCGTGCTGCCCATCTGGTTAGGGGGTGCGGTGTTCGCTGCGAACCTGGTGCGCACCCGCGTAGGGCTCGCCTTCATGGCGGTACGGGATCGGGACTACGCCGCACAGGTCCTCGGCGTGAACCTCTTCTACGCGAAGGCGCTGGCCTTCGCCCTCTCGGCGTTCTACGCAGGGATCGCCGGGAGTCTATTTGCCCACTACAACCGGGTGATCGGGGCCGAGCACTTCAGCCTGGCACAGTCCATCGACTTCATCGCGATGCTCGTGATCGGAGGGCTAGGTAGCGTGTGGGGGCCACACCTCGGATCGGCGTTCGTGCGCACTCTCACGCAGCTGTTGAAGATCGGCGCCCCCCTCATCGCCGCCTGGATCCCCCTGCTGGGCAAGGCCACCACGTCCTTCCGGGAGATCCTCTTCGGTGCCATCCTCATCGCGATCCTGATCTGGGAGCCCGGGGGACTGGCGATGCTGTTGCGGAAGCTCAAGCGCTACATCGACCTCTGGCCGTTCCCCCACTGAGGACCGCCCGAGTGGGCTCCTGGTTTGCGCGGTTGAGGGATCATGCGAGCCAGCGCTTGCGGCGGGTGTAGGACTTCACCTCGGTGAACCGGCGGCGGCCGGCCTTCGTGATTCCAAGGTAGAACTCCTTCACGTCCGCGTCCTCGCGGAGACGCTCGGCTGGTCCGTCCAGCACGATCCTGCCGTTCTCCATGACGTACCCGTACGATGCGAGCTGCAGGGCCATCCGGGCGTTCTGCTCCACGAGGAGGATCGTGATCCCCTGTTCCGCGTTGAGCCGCCGGATCAGGCGGAAGATCTCGTGGGCCACGATGGGCGCAAGCCCCAAGCTCGGCTCGTCCAGCAGGAGCAGCCGCGGGCGCGCCATGAGGGCGCACCCGATGGCGAGCATCTGCTGCTCCCCCCCTGAGAGGTACCCGGCCCGCACCCGCCGACGCGCCCGCAGGCGCGGGAAGTACGTGTAGACGAGCTCTAGACCCTCCCGGACGCCTGCCGGGTGGAGGGCGGCACCTACGAGGAGGTTCTCTTCGGCGGTGAGCTCCTCGAAGAGGCGCCGCCCCTCCCGTACCATGACGATCCCAAGACGCGCCACGTCCTCGGGCAAGCGGTTCTCGATCCGCCTGCCCTCGAACTCGATAGACCCCCGTGTTACCTCCCCCCGCTCCAGCCGGATGAGGCCCGAGATCGCCTTCAGGGTGGTCGTCTTACCTGCACCGTTCGCGCCGATGAGGGCCGTGATCGACCCTGGTGCTACGTGGAGCGACACGCCCTTCAGCACGAGGATCGTGCCCCAGAAGACGACCTCGATGTTGTTGACGACGAGCACCGAACCCCCCGGGCGGTGGGCTTTAGAAGCCGAGTCGGTCCTTCCGCCGCTCCACCGTCACCACCCGAGCCAGTCCTTCCGCCGCTCCACCGTCACGTACTCCACGAACCGGATCCGTCCGCGCTGGATCTGCATGATCCGGGTGGTGGTAGAAGGACGGTGGTCGGTGCGCGTGATCGTGATGGGGGGTGCGAGCCCTTCCGGATCCCAATTCCTCAGGAGCTCCAACGCCGACCGGATATTGGGACCATTGATCCCGCCCAGCCGCGCGTACGTGCTCCAGTTGTCCACGATGATCTCCAGCGCCTTCCGGAGCAGGTACACGTTGAGCCAGCCCCGGATGTACGAGGCGATGTAGGGGGTCTGGGGGGTCCCCCACTCGAACTTCGGCACCTCCTTGCCCTGGAACCGGCGGTAGGCATCGAAGATCGTGCGCATCCCCGGAGCGGGCTCCCCGAAGTAGACGTGCGGCGTGCTGCCGTACACGCCTTCGGCTGCCTCGCCGATCCGCTTGATCATGCTCTCGTCGAATCCCCACACGTTCACGAACCACCGCGCCCGAGCACCCACGTGCTTGGCGTCCCGCACCGTCACGGACGCGGAGCTCGTAGTTCCCCCGAACCACGCGAAGTGGGCGCCTGCGTCCCGGATGGCGGTCACCTGGGCACGGGCCTCCAGGGCGGTGAGGGCGACGATCTGGTCGGGGAGGACCTCAAACCCCAGCTCCTTGGCGTACGCCTTCCCGGCGGGGATGGGCGCGCGGCCGTAGGGGTGATCGGGGTAGACGAAGACGATCTTCGGCCGCCGGATGCCTTCCTTCGTGGCCAGCTCCTTGGCGAACTTTATGACGGCCCGGATCTGGTCCGAGTAGGAGGAGACCGGGTAGAAGTTGTAGGGCGTCTTGGATGGATCGTTCAGGTGCGAGGAGTAGGACGCCGAGATGAAGGGGATCTGGTCGGCGGCCACCTGTTCCTTCAGCGCCTCCGTGTCGTTCGTTCCCCACCCGAGGATCGCGACCACCTTGTCCACGTCCCGGTACTTCCGGTAGAGGGCAAGGCTCTCGGGGATCCGGTAGGCGTAGTCGGCCCACACGAAGTCGATCTTCACCTTCCCCCGGATCCCACCTAGGACTTCGTTGATGTACCGGATGTGGTCCAGCACACCCTTGGAGTAGTCCACGCCCACGTCCGAAGTGGGTCCCGTGAGGTCAAAGAGGCCCCCCACCTTTACGCTGGAGGGAAGCGGCACCTGCGCCGTGGAGGGCACCACGAGGGCAACTACGATCGCGACGAGCCCTGGCAAGAACCAGATCTTCCTCATCCTCCCCACCTCCGCCTTTGGCATTCGACGCCCACGGGTTCCTCTCCTTCTTCACGACCCGGTCACCCGTAGACCCCGTCCATGCCCTAGAATAGCCGGGGAGACCCCTTCCGTGGACCGGCCGGACCTGGTCTACGACGAATCGGAGGCGCTGGATCCTCAAGTCCGCCTCCTCCGGCAGTTAGAGCGCCTCCAGGCGGTGCTCATGGCCACCACCGCGCCGGCCGCGCGGGAGGC
>LJSS01000161.1_pt1 | contig 11935 bp, 12 predicted proteins | sample 890271 | NCBI WGS metagenome assembly LJSS01 (sample SAMN03797534, study PRJNA294671) | hot springs metagenome | isolation source: water from Lobios Hot Spring | place: Spain: Lobios, Galicia | collected 2011-02-08
TAGGAGCTATGGACTTAGGAGGATTGAATATTCTTGACTGGCTTGTGATGATAAAAAACAACGGTAGTTTTACACTTAATGTAAGGGCAATAGCAGCGCAGGGATAAGGTGATAGAAAAGTTATGAACTTTAAAAAAGGCTTTAGGAGGACAATAAATGAAGCTTAAAGACTTAATGCCAGTTATTGTGTTTAGCATTGATGAGTGTTGTCTTGAGTTTCACTTCAATTTCTTTTGCAGACACAAAAAATTACTTTGGTTGATGATGCAAAAAGGGTCGTAAATATCCCTGTCAAGCCGCAGAGGATAGTCGTTCTTAATAGTTCAAATCTGGAATTGCTCTATGCCGTAGGAGGAAGGGCTATAGGAAGGCCAGAAAGCACTGGCATGCCTACAGCATTGTTAAATCAGGTAAGGAGTCTACCTTCTGTTGGTGAGACACCAAATCCGAGGAACAACGGCGAGCTTCAATATGGCGCTACCATCAAGTTTTGTCGGCAATATTGTGGAAATGCTCGGTGGAGACAATATAGCTAAGGATGCTAAGCCCTTAAATACCATGCCGCAATATGCGCCACTAAGTGTGGAATATGTGATAAACAAAGACCCAGACATAATGTTTGTTATTACCCACGGATATGACGACAAGGTAAAGGAGAAATTCAAAAGAGAGATAATGGGACATCCTGCTTGGAAGGAGTTGCGGGCCATAAAGGAAGGAAGGCTTTATATTCTGCCTTACGAACTTTTTGGTGTTAATCCGGCAACAAGGGTAGCAGCTAATGTATCCGGAGGCATTTAGGTGAGCATTGTTATATTAGTCAATCTTTTTGGGCCAAAGGGAGCCGGCTATTGTTATTTTCCCTACAATCAGTGCCCTGATGACTCTAACGATTTGCAACATTTATTGCTATAGGCTTCGGGGTAATGCTGTGAGGAAAGCTGTAATAGAAACCCACGATCATAGATATTTCAGGAGGTTGATGACTGCGACTTTCATGGGAGATCAAAGTAATTCTAATTATCATATAATCCAGAACATAAGACTACCGCGTATAATTGTAGGGGCGTTGGTAGGGATTAATTTTGCCCTGTCAGGAGCAATACTTCAGGGTGTCCTTAGAAACCCCATTGCAGACCCTGGTATTATCGGGGTGTCTGCAGGTGCTGCCGTTGCGTCTTTTTTAGGCGCATTTATGACAATCCTTATGGTATTTCACAGCGATAAGGTTCAAGGCACTATAAATTGGATGGCAGGTAGCCTTCAAGGAAGAAGTTGGGGACATGTGCAGATGATCTTGCCATATACAGCGATTGGGGCTATTGCTTCGGTAGCTGTACATCGTCATCTCAATATACTGATGCTTGGGGACGATATTGCAAAGGGGCTTGGAATGAGGGTGGAGCTTACAAGGGCAGGACTCATCGCGCTGGCAGCGCTTCTTGCAGCATCGGCTGTAAGTGTTTCAGGCCTTTTGGGCTTTGTAGGATTAATAACTCCTCATGCGTTTGGAGCAATGCTTATAATATGGGCGGACACGGCAGCAAGAATTATCTTTGCCCCCACAGAGATACCTGTAGGCGTATTTATGGCATTTCTTGGAGCACCTTTTTTTTCTGTACTTATTAAGAAAGCGGCATTAAAAAATAGAGGGGGTAAAACAATGAATACAATCAAAGTAGAGTCTTTACGTATTGCTTATGATGATAAAGAGATTCTAAAGGGCTTGAATCTCAACTTCGATGAAGTGGGTATCACATCTATAATTGGTCCTAACGGTTCTGGCAAATCTACTCTTCTTAAAGCAATTGGAAGGCTTATGCCTGTAAAAGCAGTTGCAAAAAAATTGGCAATACTGCCACAGAGTCCTAAAGCGCCTGAGGATATAACAGTAAAAGACCTTGTAGCATATGAATGACATTGTTGAGTGGGCAATAAATGTTACAGGTTTAAGAGGTTTAGCCAACAGATATGTAAGTACGCTTTCAGGTGGTGAACGAGTGAAGGACGATATTCCGTCAAATGTCGTGACAGATCCCTAAATGATGGGCACATTTGTTTCAATACATTTTGCGTGCCGTATGGATTTTTTAAGTTTGAAGACAGTCTAAAGAGATGATTTAATTTGGGTTAACTGCCAACGATGAGATTTAAAGAAACGCTCTAAAAATAGGGTAATGTAATATGATAAAATAAGGCATGAAAATTCCGAGGGTAATGTCCACACAGCATCCTGACAATGTGCTTTTACCATTTTTTGCAGAAAGTCAGGATATGTCTGGAGATGATGAGATTCAAGAGGCATATTATGCATTCTCACATCTTGGATGTGATGAGCAGATGTGGGACTGTGAAGGCAAAGAGGTTGATGACTTTGTTGTAAGGAAGCTTCTTATTAAATATGGGCATTTCTTTCAACATACAAAACTTGGCGAAGATGTATTTCTCACACTGAGGGTTCCAAACCCTGATGTTGAAAAGGAAGAGGCAAAGGTTCTCATAGAAACACTTGAAAGCATACCTCGCTCATGCGATGCAGCAAGGCTCTTTTATGGAAAAGACATAGCTCCAATCTTTGAAGTAATTCTTCCCATGACCATGTCATCTCAAAGCCTAAACAGGGTCTATTACTACTATAAAGACTTTATTGTAGGAAAACAGAATCAGCCTTTTTATCCTGAAGACATAACCATAGCAGAATGGATCGGTGAGTTTAAGCCAGAAAGAATCAATGTAATACCCCTTTTTGAAGATAAAGTGCATCAGCTTGAGGCTCATAACATAATGAGAGAGTATCTTAAGGACAAAGACATAAAGCATCAAAGGGTATTCATCGCACGGTCTGATCCTGCTATGAACTACGGTATGGTAAGTGCAATAATTTGTAACAAGATTGCCCTACAAAGATTAAGAAGGCTTTCTGAAGAAACTGGAGTCAAGATATATCCCATACTGGGTGTTGGCTCTGCTCCTTTTAGGGGACATCTTACACCAGAGACAGTTGACATGATACTTGAGGAGTATCCTGATGTGCAGACATTTACCATACAGTCTGCATTTAAATATGACAATCCTGTATCCTCTGTAATCAGTGCAATCAATAAGCTTAAGTCCTCTAAAATGATGAGAGGCTCTGAAGTGGATGAAAGAAAGGGTATAGAGATTATAGAGAAGGTTTCATCTGAATACAGAAGACTTATTGAATATCTAGCCCCAATTATTAATCATGTGGCGAACTTTGTTCCAAAAAGAAGAATGCGAAAACTTCATATAGGTTTGTTTGGATATGCAAGAAATGTTGGCACAGTAAGACTTCCACGCGTGATAAGCTTTTGTGCGGCATGCTATTCTATAGGGCTTCCACCAGAGATACTCGGATTAAATATACTTACACCTGAAGACATTGATTATGTTAAGCATATACATGTTAATTTTATGTTTGATATAAAAACCGCTATGTCCTATTTCAATGAAGATGTCCTCACGATACTGCCTGATGAAGTAAAGAAATCCCTTAAGTTAGATTGGGGAGACTACAAGGTTAATCTCGAACACAAGGCAATCACATCGCGGATTATCAAAGCTATAAGGGAAAATGAAAGTATACATATGCAGAGTATGCTTATTGAGGCTGCGCATATAAGGAAGTTTCTTGGATGATTTTACTGATTGAAAGAGATTTAAATCTTTCTTGCAGACTCTAAAATACAAAACCAATGCAACTTAGGGAGATAGCTGACATATTGAAAATCTTAGAGTTGTCTTTACTGTATCTGGAATATCTGAAATTTCTAACCCATTAATTGTTTTTGGTTTTCCTTCAATAAAGGTCAACAGTAAAAAATTTCGCTTTTTTAGTAGGAGCAATGGCAAGCTCTTTCTCAATTGCTATAGCCGTTTTTTATTAAAATACTTATAAAATTTTTGGAATCACTTTTATTTCTAAACATCTTTTTGTATTATGTTCAATTTTATATCTGTCGTCAAGTCTATAACCAGCAATGCACACAATTTCATTTGAACTTTCTATAATTGGAATTAAGTCTCTTTCATCTCTTGGAATTTTTTCATCAACAAAGAAATCTTGAAGTTTTTTTCTTTTTCCAAGCCCAAAAGGATAAAAGTAATCACCTTGTTTTCGAGACCTTACTGTAAGGGGAAATTTTAATTTGTCTAGGTCAACATAAATTGTATTTTTTCCATCGCCAAAATGTAAAATTTCTTGTCTATCCAATTCCTTTAAAGAAAGCACAATTGAGGCTTCAGGTATAAATATCTCCTTAGGTTCATCTATCTGATAGGTATTAAGTTTTTTTGGTGGTTCTGAAGTAATGGTAACTGTTGAGTAACCCTTGATAGCTCTTATTCCTTTTGGTAGATATATTCGATCACCTGGTTTACCCTTTTTTATAAGTTCAATAATTTGATAGATATGATCAAAATCTATTCCTTTTAAACCTCTTACACTGTCAATGGCAACCCTTAAAACTCGTCTTAAAATTACCAGATTAAGAATCTCCATAGGATTACAAAATAATTCTATCTTCTGATCAGTTTTTCGACTTATTAGTCTCATCAATGCTTTTGTGACTGCTGTATTTATATAATCATTCTCTTCCCTCATTATTTCTGCTGTTCTTGTAAGTATCTTTGTAGCTTGAGGCGAAATGGATTTAATAATAGGCATTAGAGTATGTCTTATTTTATTTCTAAAATATTTCAAATTTTCATTAGATGGATCTTTGATGAAGAGAATATTTTTTTTAGACAGATAATCTTCAATTTCTTTTCTTTCCGTCTCAATAAGAGGTCTTATTATTTTTTTCCTTACAGGAGGAATCCCGCTTAATCCAGCAGGACCACAACCTCTTAATAGTCTCATAATAATGGTTTCTGCCTGATCATCAGCATTATGACCAACTGCTATTTTGTTTGCTTTTATATTAATACTTATTGAATCAAGAGCTTCATATCTGAGAAACCGAGCAGCCTCTTGTATGCTCATTTTTTCCTTTTCTGCAAAATCCTTCACATCTATTGCTATTGAGTGAAAATTAATATCTAAAATTTTACAAATACTCTCGCAAAATTCAATCTCCCTTTGAGTATCCTTAGGCCTTAATTTATGATCAATATATACTGCTGAGATTTTTATTTTATACTTTGGTTTTAAATCATTTAAGATGTGAATAAGACAAACTGAATCAGGACCTCCTGAAATCCCAACAAGAACGTGATCTCCAATAGATAACATGTTATATTTTTCTATGGTCTTCTCTATTTTTTGATACAACTCCATAATTTAGATTTAATTTTAACAGATTAGGAGAAAAATTTTAAGAAAGCTGGAGAGAATAATTTTTTTGATGCATTTAAAATGGGGTTTTCTGCTATAATTTAATTTGTGAAAGCATGGGTAATAGATAAAATTACAGATCTTCACAAAAACCCTGAACCTTTAAAATTGCTTGAAATCCCAATTCCTGCCATAAAAAACCATGAAATACTGATTAAAGTTCATGCCTGTGGAATCTGTCATACAGAAATTGATGAGATAGAGGGTAGGGCAATGCCTTCTTTTTTTCCTATTGTTCCGGGTCATCAAATTGTTGGAGAAGTTGTTGAAATTGGCAAATCTGTAAGGAAATTCAAAGTAAAAGATAGAGTTGGAGTAGGTTGGATTTACTCTAGCTGTGGACAATGTGAATACTGCACAAAAGGATTAGAAAATCTATGTTTAGATTTTAAAGCAACTGGTAAAGATGTAAATGGCGGATATGCAGAGTATTTTAAAATCCATGAAGATTTTGCTTTTTCTATTCCAGAAAATATAAATTACGAAGAGGCTGCTCCTCTTTTTTGTGCTGGAGCAATAGGATATAGATCCTTAAAATTAGCAAAACCATCTAATAAAGATAACATCGGACTTGTCGGATTTGGTGCATCTGGACATCTAGTTCTTAAAGTAATTAGATACCTTTATCCAGAGGCAAAAGTATTTGTTTTTTCAAGAACTGAGCAAGAAAGAAATCTTGCTAATCAGCTCGGAGCATATTGGACAGGAGATTTCAGTGAAACTCCTCCAGAAAAACTACACTTAGCAATAGATACAACTCCAGTTTGGAATCCTCCTTTTCAGATACTACAGTATTTAAAACCAGGCGGCAGGCTTATTATTAATTCTATAAGAAAAGAAGACAATGATAAAGATATTCTTTTAAAGCTTAATTACTCAAGAGATCTTTGGTTTGAAAAAGAAATAAAGTCAGTGGCAAATGTAACAAGACAAGATATTTCTGAATTTCTTCTTTTAGCCAGTAAAATATCTATTAAACCAGAAATTGAGGTATATGATTTTAATTCTGCAAATCTAGCATTAATAGATATAAGAAAAAGAAAAATAAAAGGCGCTAAAATTCTTAAAATACTCTAAAGGGGAGGTAAAAGTGGATGCATTAGAGTGCATTAGAACAAGAAGAAGTATTAGAGCCTATAAAAAGGAGCCAGTTCCTAATGAGGTTTTTAAAAAGATTATTGAAACTGCTCGATGGTCTCCATCCTATAAGAATACCCAACCTTGGGAGGTTATGATAGTATCTGGTTCTAAGAAAGAAGCATTATCGCAACTACTTATAGAGTTACTAGAAAAAGAAGAGGCTATCTGTCCTGATATTCCTGAACCAAGTAGTTGGCCTGAAATTCAACAACAGCGAATAAATAGACTTTATCAAATGAGATATGAAACTATGGGAATTGATCTTTCTGATCCTCAAGTAATTAAAAAATCTAAGATCGCTAATTTTAAGTTTTATGGAGCTCCTCATGTAATATATCTTTATCAAGACAACTCTCTTCCTTTATGGTCTCTTTTTGATTTAGGACTTTTTGCCCAAAATCTTATGCTTGCAGCTCATGCTATGGGAGTAGCTACAGTTCCTCAAGCATTTGTTACTGATTATGCAAAACATGTAAAAGAATTTTTAGGTATTCCTAAAACAAAACGATTAGTTTTGGGACTTTCAGCTGGTTATCCTGATTTAGAATCCCCTGCAAATTCTTTTAGACCAGATAGAGCAGATTTAGAGGAATTTGTGAGATTTATAGAGTAAAAATCTCGTAACATTGACATAATAAAAAATATTCGACTATAATTTAATTAATCCCTGGGGGAGGTCTTAATGGCCTGAGAGTTCCCGGTAAGGGAAGACCCCTTGAACCTGATCCGGGTAATACCGGCGTAGGGAAAGGGAAAAGGTAAGGTTAAAAGGTTAATTAGAACCTCTATCTCTCAGGGATAGAGGTTTTTTTATTTTGGAGGTTTTATGAAGCTCAGAGTAAATGGTATTGATATGGATGTAAATGCTACTACCATTATAGAACTACTTAATGAACTTAATATTAATCCTTCTAGAGTAATAGTAGAGGTAAATCTTGAAATAGTAAAAAGAGACAAATATGAAGAATATAAACTCAAAGAAGGTGACTGTATTGAGATTGTCAATTTTGTTGGAGGAGGATAAAATGGAAGATTTAGTTATAAGAGGAATTACTTTTAAATCAAGACTTTGGGTTGGAACAGGAAAGTATAAAAGTTTTGAAGAAACTGCTAAGGCTATTGAAGCCTCTGGGACAGATGTGGTTACTGTTGCTGTAAGGAGAGTAAATATCTTAGACCGTTCAAGGGAAAATCTTCTTGATTATATTGATCCTAAAAAATATAAAATTTTGCCAAATACAGCTGGATGTTATACAGTAGAGGAGGCTTTAAGATATGCAAGATTGGCCAGAGAAGCAGGAATCTCTGATATGGTTAAGCTTGAAGTAATAGGTGATGAAAAAACTCTTTTTCCAGATGTATGTGGTCTTCTTAAGGCAACTGAAATTCTTGCAAAGGAAGGATTTATTGTACTTCCCTATACTAATGATGATCCAGTTACAGCAAAAAGACTTGTAGATGCAGGAGCTGCTGCTGTAATGCCCCTTGGTGCTCCCATTGGCTCTGGTCTTGGAATAAGAAATCCCTATAATATAAAAATAATTCTTGAAGCAGTAAATGTTCCAGTTATAATTGATGCAGGAGTTGGAACAGCATCAGATGTTTCAATTGCTATGGAGCTTGGTTGTGATGCTGTATTAGTTAATACTGCAATAGCATGCGCTAAAGATCCTATTAAGATGGCAGAGGCATTAAAATATGCCTGTATAGCAGGTAGGCTTGCCTATGAAGCAGGGCGAATTCCAAAGAAACTGTATGCTTCTGCAAGTTCCCCTATTGAGGGAATGCTTATATGAATATTAAACTTTATCTTATAAGTGATAGAAAACTTTTTCCTACTGAAGATGCTTTTTTACAGGCAGTGGACAACGCATTGAAAGCAGGAGTGAAGGCTTTTCAATTAAGAGAAAAGGACATGACAGCAAGAGAGCTTTATTTACTTGCAAAAAAATTAAGAGAAATTACATTAAGAAATGATGCCCTTTTATTTATAAATGACAGAGTTGACATAGCACTTGCAGTAGATGCAGATGGAGTTCATCTACCACAAAGTGGTTTTCCTGCTAGAATTGTAAGAAAAGTTTGGAATAATAGATTTTTAATAGGAGTATCTACCCATTCATTAACAGAAGCTCAAGAAGCAGAAGAATGGGTAGATTTTATCACTTTTGGTCCTGTATTTCATACTCCTTCAAAGGCAAGATATGGAGAACCACAGGGAGTAGAAAATTTAAAGAAAATTAAAGAATCTGTAAAATGTTCAGTTATTGCTATTGGTGGAATTAAACCAGAGAATCTTCAAGATATATTACCATACTGCGATGGAGTAGCAGTGATAACTGGAATTTTAGAATCAAAGGATATTTATAAAACAGTTAAAGAGTATTTAAAAATTTTAGGAGAAAAAGATGACACGCATTGAATTAGCAAAAAAAGGAATTATAACAGATGAAATTAAAGAAGTTGCCAATGAAGAGGGTATAGAGCCTGAAGATTTATCAAAAAGTATAGCAGAAGGAAAAGCAGTTATTGCAAGAAATATTTTAAGAAATATAAAACCTCTTGGTATTGGTAAAGGGTTAAGAACCAAAATAAATGCAAATATAGGAACATCAACGGATAAAACAGATATTGAAGAAGAGTTAAAAAAACTTGATATAGCAATTAAATATGGAGCTGATGCAGTGATGGATCTTTCAACTGGAGGTCCATTGAAACAAATGCGTCAAAAGGTGTTGAAACATTCTTCAGTAAGTGTTGGTACAGTGCCAATTTATGAAGCTGCTGTGAAAGCAATTGAAAAATACAATAGCCCAGTTAAGATGACAGTTGATGATATTTTCAATGTAATTGAGGAACATGCCCAAGATGGAGTTGATTTTATAACTGTACATTGTGGAGTAACTATGAAAACTGTTGAAATGCTTAAATCTAGAGAAAGGGTTTTACCAATTGTAAGCAGAGGTGGATCAATTCTTGCAGATTGGATTTGTTATCATGGAAAAGAAAATCCTCTTTATGAATATTTTGATAGACTTCTTGAGATTGCCAAAAAATATGATCTTACTTTAAGCCTTGGAGATGGATTAAGACCTGGATGCCTTGCAGATGCAACAGATCAATTTCAGATTCTTGAATTGATAACTATTGGAAAGCTAAAGGATATTGCTGTATCAAATGGAGTTCAATGTATAATTGAAGGACCAGGACATCTTCCACTTAATCATATTAAAGTTAATATTAAACTCCAGAAAAGCATATGTAAGGAAGCTCCATTTTATGTGTTAGGTCCTCTTGTTACAGACTGTGCCATGGGTTATGACCATATTGCAGCTGCAATCGGAGGAGCTCTTGCTGGTTATTTTGGTGCAGATTTTCTTTGTTATGTAACTCCTTCAGAACATATTAGACTGCCAGATATAAATGATGTAAAAGAAGGAGTGATAGCTTCTCGTATTGCTGCCCATGCTGCAGATATTGCAAAAGGTTACAAAAAAGCTTTGGATAAAGACAACAGAATGGCTCAGGCACGAAGAAATTTTAACTGGCAAGAACAGATTATGCTTTCCTTTGATTCTGAAAAAGTGTTATCAATGCGTAAAGAGCGTCCCCCAATAAAAGATGAAGAAGTATGCAGCATGTGTGGTGAATTTTGTGCTATAAAAATATCAAGAAAAGCTGTGGAGTAACTTTTTTATGATGAAAATTATCTTATCCATATCTTTCTCGTAAATTTCAAATCCATCAAGATGGAATTTTAAATCTTTTATTATTTCTTTTTTCCTAAAGCTTGTAAGATTCTCTATAAGTAATCTGACAAATTTTTCATCTACTGATTGTTCTAAAATAAATTTAATGCTCTCTTTTTTCTGTTGAATTTTTTCTATCTTAATTTTAGATGCAATTATTCTTAATCTTGATATTTTAAAAAGATTTTCTACTTCTTGAGGTAACCTACCAAATCTATCCAAGATTTCCTGATATACTCTATCTATTTCAGATTCTTCAGTGACTTGGCTTAATTTTCTGTAAATTCTAATTCTCATAGAAGTATCATTTATGTATTCTTCTGGTATAAAAGCTGGTATGTTTATTCTAACTTCAGGCAATTTAGGGGGGAGTCTCCATTCACCTTTTAACTCCTTTACAGCCTCATTAAGCATTTCAATATATAGATCAAAGCCAATTCTATTTATACCTGATTGTTCAACTCCCAAAAGTTCTCCTGCTCCCCTTATTTCAAGATCTTTAAGTGCAATATGAAAACCTGCACCTAAATAACTCATCTCATGGATGGCTTTTATTCTTTTTTTGGCACTCTCTGTTAAAGTTTCTTCAGAGGCAACTATAAAATATGCATAGGCTTGTGTGTCTGCTCTACCAACTCTTCCTCTTATCTGATATAAATCACTTAATCCAAAGAGATCTGCTCTGTTTACTATTATTGTGTTTACATTTGGAATATCAATTCCAGATGCAATAATAGAAGTGCAAACTAAGACATCAATATCACCATCTAAAAAAGAAAGCATAATTTTGTTAATTTGCCTTTCATTCATTCTACCATGGGCAGTTGCAATTCTGGCGAAGGGAACAAGGGATTGTAATTTTGATTTGTATATTTCAATATCATGAATTCGATTGTGAAGAAAATAAACCTGTCCACCTCTTTTTATCTCTCTTTCAATGGCTTCTTTTATAATTGTATAATTCTCATTGATAATGAAAGTTTTTACAGCAAGTCTTTCTTTTGGTGGAGTCTGAATTACATAAATATCCAATAATCCACTTAGTCCCATCTGAAGTGTTCTTGGAATAGGTGTTGCTGTTATAGTTAGTAAATCAACCTTTGGGAATTTTTCTTTAATTTTTTCTTTATGGATTACTCCGAATTTTTGCTCTTCATCTATGATTAATAAACCAAGATCATAAAAATCTATATCCCTTAAAATTAATACATGGGTACCTATTAAAATATCAACTTTCCCTGCTTTAGTATCTTCAATAACTTTTTTTATTTCTTTTTTTGATTTAAAGCGACTTATAGTTTCAATTCTTATAGGAAAAGCTTCAAATCTTTTTTTAAAATTTCTGAAGTGCTGTTCACATAAAAGTGTTGTAGGAACAAGAACTGCAACTTGTTTTCCATCGTATACTGCTCTGAAAGCTGCTCGCATAGCAACTTCTGTTTTTCCATAACCTGCATCTCCGCATAAAAGAACATCCATTGGCAAGGGTTGTCTCATTTTTTTTAAAATCTCATCAATTACTTTTTGCTGGTCTTCTGTTTCTTCATAGGGAAAGAAATCATCAAAATTTTTATGGATTTCTGTATCTTCACTGTAGATAAAGTCTTTTTCGGTTTTTCTTTGCACATAAATATTAAAAAGTTTATCTGCAATGTCATGAATTTTTTTTCTTTCTCTTTCCCTTCGTCAT
>LJSS01000162.1_pt1 | contig 11914 bp, 6 predicted proteins | sample 890271 | NCBI WGS metagenome assembly LJSS01 (sample SAMN03797534, study PRJNA294671) | hot springs metagenome | isolation source: water from Lobios Hot Spring | place: Spain: Lobios, Galicia | collected 2011-02-08
ACCCTAACCCTCCCCCTAAACGCAGGGGGAGGGAAGAAGATGGTCGATTTTTGCGCTAAGGTCAACTGGGATTAGTATAATGAGTGAGGTTAAGCACCACAGACGAAGTGAAGTGTGGGTCGCTATCTTAGGCGGGTTGATATTGGGGTTCCTGTTCGTGTACAACCAACAGCCCTACACGGTCTACTCTTTACGCTGGCTGGGGCTGAATCATGGGGAAGCCGTGCCTCGCAGTTGGGACGAGTACCTGCTGGTCAACTCGGCGATGCTACTGTGGCTTCCCGTGTTGGTGATGGCGTTTATCGGCAAGGGCGAACTGAGCCAGTATGGGCTGGCACGAGGGGACGGCGCGCGCGGGGCACTCTATGCTCTGTTGATGTATCTCCCGATGGTGGGGGTGGTCTATCTTGCCTCCTTGCGTCCAGAGTTTCAGCAGTATTACCCCTTAGATAAGCGCGTGCTTACCGATTATGCCTACGCCGTTTACTTTCAGCTGGTCTACGGCTACTATCTGTTCTGTTGGGAGTTCTTCTTTCGGGGGTTTTTGACCTTCGGGCTGTACCGATGGCTGGGCTGGTGGGGCGTGGGAGCGCAGGCGTTGGCGTTCGCGGTCATGCACTGGGGTAAGCCCACCCCCGAACTGATAGGCTCCTTCTTTGCGGGCATCATTTTGGCATGGCTCGCGTTGCGGGTGCGTTCCTTCCTCCCCTGCTTCTGGGTTCACTGGGCGGTCTCGATGACGATGGACTTAATCCTGATTGTCCGTGCCCACACCGGTGGAGGGGTTTAAGCCCTCTTCGCAGGAATCGAGAGGGTAATCCCGAACTCTGCTTCAGGAGGTATAGGTATGCACTATCGGCACTTAGGTCGTTCAGGGTTGTTGGTCAGCCCGCTCTGTTTGGGCACGATGAACTTCGGTCCGATTACCCCAGAGGAGGAATCGTTTCGGGTGATGGACCGTGCGTTGGAGCAGGGGATAAACTTTTTCGACACGGCGAATGTGTACGGCTGGCGGAAGGGAGAAGGCTGGACGGAACAGATTATAGGGCGGTGGTTTGCGCAAGGGGGTGGACGGCGCGAGAAGGTGGTGATTGCGACCAAAGTGTACGGCGTGATGGGCGATTGGCCCAACGAGTCGCGCCTCTCGGCACGGCACATCAAGCGCGCCTGCGAAGACAGCCTCCGACGACTCCAAACCGACTGGATCGACCTCTACCAGATGCACCATGTCGACCGCGAATGCCCGTGGGACGAAATCTGGCAGGCGATGGAGCAGTTGTATTATGAGGGCAAGATTCTCTATGTGGGCACGAGCAACTTCGCGGGCTGGCATATCGCGCAAGGGCAGGAAATCGCCAAACAGCGCCACTTCTTTGGGATTGTGTCAGAGCAGTGCTTATACAACCTGAACGCGCGCATGGTGGAGTTGGAGATTCTGCCTGCCTGCCAAGCCTATGGGATTGGCGTCATCCCGTGGAGTCCGCTTGCTGGGGGCTTATTAGGGGGTATCCTGAGCGAGTCGGAAGGCGCGCGCCGTCGCTCCGAGTCGATTCAGCAGGCATTAGAGAAGCACCGCGCCAAAATCGAGGCGTATGAGGCTCTCTGTCGCGAGCTGGGGGAACACCCAGCGAATGTGGCAATCGCTTGGCTTCTGCATCAGCCTGCTGTGACGGCGCCCATCATCGGTCCGCGCACAGTGGAGCAGTTAGACCACATCCTGCGTGCGCTTGAGATTCGGCTGGACGAGGAGGTACTCAAGCGTCTGGACGAGATTTTCCCTGGTCCGGGCGGTCCTGCGCCTGAGGCGTTTGCGTGGTAATCTCTGAGGTTCCCGCTGTAGGGTGCAGGGGGGTTTAGCTCTCTTGAAGGAGCGGAAGTTCCTGCTCGGCGAGCCAGCGCGCCAACCGCACGCGCCAACCTAAAGGGTTCACATGCATCAGGTGAACTCCGTGCCGTTGGAGCTGTTCTTGCTCCAGCCACTCGCCTAACGCCTCCACAGGGGTCAACGCCTGCAGATGCTCCCAGTCGAACAGATTGATTGCCCAACGCGGGGGCGAAGTGGCATCCAAGACATCAAGGTGATAGCCCCGATAGACGGCGTTGAGATGGCAGGGGATTCCGTTTGCCTCAAGGAATGCCCTTATCGACTCCAAGAGGGTGTGATAGGTTCCCTTGTAGGTATCCACCATCACGACCGAGGCGTTGATAAGCCCTCGAACTAACGGCAATCGGTGCTCCTGCCAGAGGGTTGGATCGACTATCAGCACGAGTTTGCGTCGGGCGCGTGTGATGGCGACATTGAACAGGTTCGGCTGTTCCACCCAGCGCAGGTCGCGTTCGGTTGCGTTGCGCCCTACAATCGTGGCGAACACAAGGTAATCCACCTCGTTGCCTTGAAAGCGGTGCGCGGTGCCGATGAGCAGGCGTCCTTCGTACCAGAGGGGGCTGAGGGTTGCGGAACGGGAGACCTGTTTGATGAGGGCATCGGCTGAGGCACGATAGGGCACCACGATACCGTAGGTCGCCTGAGGGTCGGTTTGCAGGAACTGCTCCATTACCTGAAGTGCCTCTGCCTCTTGAGCGGGGTTGAGCCGGCTCCCCGTCTTCGTGCCGATATGCCGTCCCTCGACGAGGCGGAGTTCCACACTCTCAGACTGTTCGGGCGTGTGGATGCGGAGGTTGCCCCCGTAGAACTTCGCGTTCGCAAAGCCAATAATCTGCGGTGGACAGCGAAAATGGTCGTGGAGAAAGGCGTGTTCCTGACCACCCACCATCTGGCGACACAGTTCATAAGCCGAGATTCCAAACTCGGCACGGACTGGCTCGCCGTCTACACTCAATAAAACAGGCACGGGGCTAACCTGACGCCATCCTTCGCCTGTGATGTGGGGCAACTGCTGAGGGTCGCCCACAATCATCGCTCTCTTGGCACGATACAACAAGGGTAAAAGCGAGGCGGGGTCACAGGTCGAGGCTTCGTCGATAATCACGAGGTCGAACAGGGCAGGTTCCATCGGCAGGTTGGTGCTGACCGAGAGGCTGGAGACCGCTATGGGGTAGCCTTTGCTGGCAAGCGCTTCGAAGAGCCTGTGGCGGGTGCGACTGTCACGGTTGATGGCTTTTGCCACACGCGCCAGGGGGGAGTGGCTGGATTTGACGAGTCGGTTCAACGCTCTGTGGAGTTCCGCCAAGCGGAGGGCGCGCCACTGCTCTGCGTAGCCTAAGAGTTGCTCGGCATGCTCCGTGAGTAGCTTCCATCCTTGCTCGAAGCGTTTGAGGTGCCATTTGAGACGCCACTGCCACCAGCGGGGAGGGCGTGTAGGGTCATAGGTGGCTAAGTAGGCGGCGCTGGCTTTTAGGTGTTGGGTAGCTTGCTCCAACCGTTTGATAGTGGGTTGCAGCTGACGCATGAGGGTTGCCTGCGCCTGGGGGCTACGAGGTTGGGGGGTGCAGAGAAGTTCGCCGACGCCTTGCCAGTGCTTCCAAGTGGCGAGGCTGTTGGTGAGGTCTGCCAGTTGGGTGCGTGCCTCCTGATTGCCCGTTCGCAGGAGGGCACCAGCACCCAAAAGGCGGTCGACCATCGCCACAGCGGTATCTACAGCGGTGTTAATCTTGCTGGCAATCAGCACCGATTTGCCCTGCAAGAGATGCTCTATGACCACCGCCCCTATCACGCGCGTTTTGCCCGTGCCAGGAGGTCCCGTGATGACGGCAATCGGCTGATTCAGCCCGTGGGCAATCGCCTGTGCTTGGCTGAAGGTGGGAGTTGCTGGGTTCGCGTAAGCTTGGAGCACCTGAAGGGGCGTAATCGACACCGAACGGCTCGGCTCTGCCAGCGCATCGAGGGCAGTAAGGCGAACCCTATCTTCGAGCATCGCCTCACGCAACTTTTTCAGGTCGCGGATAAGCCCACGGTCGTACTGGCTCTCGATCTCAACGACCCATAACGCAGGGAAGTGGGCGATAGTGCCTTCAGGGAGTCGCTTCAGCGTTTCGAAATCGGGGCAGGCGTGGGGAGCAGGTAGCCCCTGCTCCTCGAGGAGGCGCTGGAGAGCCTGCTGAAACGCTTCGGGCGAATTGCGCACAGAACGCTCCAGCCGATCGCGTATCGTTTGGAGGTCTTCCTCGCTCAGCTCTGCGCTCAAAAATCCGCTCACCCAGAGGTCAGCAGGGTCGGGAACCAGTCGGTGCGATAGGAGCGCGCAGAACACACCGACCAGCGGCTCGTGGCGCGTGCCCCGCGTGGTGACGACGCCATACGGAGCATAAAGAGCCACACGGTTCGGACGCTCTCGCAAACGCTGGATGACCGTTGCTCCTGCGGTTCCTCCAAGCACCTCTTGCCAAGTGCGCGCCCTGCACTCTACAAGGGGAATGACTGACTGCTCCAACTGGCTCTCCAGCACGGTGAGCAGGTCGCGTCGCTCTTGGGCAAGGCACTCTAAGTAATAATCGATGAGGGCAACGAGGCGTTTGCGATGCTCCATCCTCTGGGGGATTATACCTGTGAGGGAACCTCGACAGCCTAAGAAGCATTTTCTAAGGCTTATGGAATGCCTTTATCGACTCTAAGGGGACGAGGTAGCCTCACTTAACATCGCCTCCTCTTGACATTCGGCTCTACAATATGATACAATTAGCATACAACTCACGGCGGTTTTTGGTGCGCCGAGAGGAGAAGCGTATGAAGTACGCTTTCGGGCGTTGGATGTGGGGCACTGTGGTGCTTCCCATCTTCATGTGCGGCTCTGGGCTGACTCAGCCTCCCAATCTAGAGTTACGATTGCACACGCCTCGGGATGGTGAAGTCTTAAGCTGGGGGCGTGAATCGCCTACGCTCGTGATCCAAGCGTCTGTCGAGGAGGGGGGCAAACCGCTCGCGGATAGTCACCTGTTTCATACAGCAGTTGTGCTGAGTAATGGGCAGTTGATAGACCGCGTGTCGCTCTATGATGACGGCTCTCATGGCGACACCCGCGCTGGCGATGGCATTTACACAACCCTCTACCGTCCCCCGAAGCCTCAAGCCTACTCTGTGCGGGTTCGCGCGAAGAAGGTCCGCACCGTAGACGGCAGGTTGCCGATGTGGGAACAATGGTCGTCTCCCGTTGCCTTCTATGTGGAGCCGATTCCCTATCCGCATATCGTGAGTCCTGAGCCGGGAAGTCGGGTAGGGCGTAGTATCTTGCTTCGTGCGCGATTGCTTCAAGCCGACCAACCGTTCACTCAGGATGACCCAAGCCTCAAGTGTGAAGTCGTCTGGACTGATGAGCGCGGTGTGCAGCGGCGGGTGGACTCCTCAAAGGTGCGAAGGCAACGGTCGGAGATTACCTGCCCGATAGAGTTCGGGCATTTAGGTATGCACCGTGTACAGGTCATCGTGCAGGTCAGTCGGCGCGGGCAAGTGGTGTCTGCCGACAGTGTGCCCATTACGATGGAAGTGGCGAAGCCTCCCATCACATGGCTGGTGGTGGGTGCGTTTATGTTTGTGTTTGCCTTCCTGTTGCCTGCTAAGCCTGCTGTCCTGCTTTACACACCCACTCTGGAGGTGCAAGCTGACTATCTGTCGCGCAAAACCTTCACCATCACCCCTTCTGCGAAGGGCGAGGTGCGTCGTACTGTCGGGGCGAGTGGTTGCGACATAGTGGTGGAGGGGGCTGAAGGTAAGTTATGTACCCTCACCGTCGCTCCCGGCTCGGAGCAATTGACAGTGGAAGCGGGAGAGGGTAAAGCGGTTCGTCGTGGAACCGATGTGCAAGCTCGGATGCAGGTGAAGCGCGGCGAGTCGTTCAGCGTGGGAGGCTTCCAATTTCGCTACGCAGACGTCCGGCTAACGATTCACCCTTTTCCGCGGTGGCATCCCACTCCGTGGAAGGTCTTGGCATGGGCGCTTTCGGTGGCGAGTCTCGCAGTTGGCTTATGGCAATATATGGCTTTTTTTCAAGAGTAATTCCGCACAGGAGGGAACAGCATGAGACTACCTAAGTTGGATGCCGTCGTTGGACGGGTGCAGTTCGAAAATCGAGGGCGTTTCTGCCCCACGCTGGTGATTGGCAGTGGTGGTAGTGGCACCAACACAGTTCGGCGTGTCAAGCGTATCTTGGAACAACGCTATGGGCAGATTGGGCTGGTGAAGTTCTTACTTATAGACTGTGACCAGCATGCCTATGAGTACGACCCGATGTTAGCCGATGTCGAGCCTCAGGAGAGTGCCAGCATCGTGGCAACGAATGCCAGCAGCATCTATCAAGAGGTGCGCAAAGGGCTGCGGCACGAAATAGAAACATGGCTACCCAAAGGGGTGGGTGTGGACCTGCTCCGCCACGCTGATGGAGCAGGCGGGATTCGACCTGTGGGACGCTTTGCCTTGTATGCCCAGTTCCCACGGGTTCGCGAACGCCTTCAGGAAGCGTGCCGGCAAGTGATGCAGGTGGAAGCGCTGGTAAGAACAACCGCTCTCACCCAGCCGAGACAAATTGAACTGGATACCAACGAGCCGCGCGTCTATATTGTGAACTCTATCTGTGGCGGTACTGGCTCGTCCATCTTCATAGACCTAGCGCTACTCACTCGATACACTTTCCGCGAGAGCAATGTGGAACCGACCATCATCGGACTGTTCTACCTGCCGTCGGTCTTTCGCAACGAGCGGGGTATCACCCCCGCGTTCCGAGAGACCATCCTCGCTAATGCTTATGCGGGGCTTATGGAACTGGAATTCTTCTGCGACCCCGACATTGAAAACAAGCGTTGGGAAATCGCCTATCCCGGCATTGGTACAATCATCGTGGACGGTCCTGTGTTTGACGAATGCTACCTGATCGAGGGCATTAACGCAGAGGGACACCAGCTGGCAAGCAAGGAGGAAGTGTTCGAGATGACGGCGCGGAGCCTTTACATCGACATCGGTTCACCTGTCGGTGCTCGCGTCCGCTCCGCGAAGCGCAACACCTCTGTGGCAGTGCGCACCAGCCCCTGCCTCGAAACAAGTAAGTTTCGCCTGATGAATAGCTTAGCCACAACGCAAGTGAAGGTGCCTATCGAGGCATTAGCGCACCACTGTGCTTTACGGGCAGCGCGTGCGGTAATTAGTCAACTCCTCGGCTCCCCACCCTCTGTGGAAAACCGAATCCAACGCGTGGACACCTTCTTGCGTGCCAACCGCCTAGAAGAGCGCGGGGAACAAGACCAAATCCTCGACCGACTGCTGACAGGAAGCGATGGACACCTACTTCTGTTCACGCTGGGGCGCTCGCGCCAAGAAATTCAACAACAAGCTCGCGCACTTGGTTACCGCAGCGACCGACAGCAAGCGCAATACTTCGCCAACTGGGTGGGCGAGCGACTGGAAGAGGTGAGAACACAACTGCTTTCACAGGCGCGCACCCTAGTCAACGAAAACAAGAAGCGCGTGCTTGCGGAAGCGCTCGCGGCAGTGCGTCAGCAAATGCTAACCTTAGCCCAGCAAGAAGGGCTTGCCGCGTGTGAAGCGTTCTTGGAGGAGCTGAGTAGCTATTGCCGCACAGTCGTGGAAGAACTCACACGCGAGGCTGGAACCCACGACAGCAACCGCCCTACGGTGGAAGAGGAAATTAGTCAGAAAAGGACTTTTCTCAACAACTACGGAAGTCTGCTCGATCGACTCTCTCGCAAAAACGAAGACGAAAAAACGATGGATGCACTCTTAGATCTGACGGAGCGATATGCCAACGCCGAACTGCGTCAGGTTGCCCGCAACGCTGCGCTCGAACTGCTCGGCAGTCAACAGCCCCTCAACGGGATCAGGGCGCTGCGAGTCCAACTGGAAGAATGGCTCTATGTAGTTCGGAGTGCCATCTCCGCCTTGAAAAGAGCGGAAGCACTTATCCAAGACGAACTGGGGCGACGCTCGCCCACTGCCCCCGTAGGTTCGACCTATATCTTGGAGCAAGTGATTCTGCCCTTGTCCCAGTTCGATTCCTACTATCAACGTGCCAACTTGGACATTCCTCAGCTGACACAGAAGCTGTGGCAAGAGCTAACCGCTCAAGACCGGAGCGACTTCGCACCGTTGAACGCTCTGAGCCAGTTGAGAGCTGAACCTGAGACCCTCGTGGATCTCATCGCTTCCCAATCGGCTCCTGACCTGATGCGCTCTTTTGAACAGAATGCGACCATTATCCAAATTCTGCAAGAGCAAGAGAAAGCGGATGCGAACGCTGGACAACTCACCCAGAGTCAGGTACAGCTGATGCTGCAAGTATGCAAGCCGTTCTGGACAACTGCTACCCCGCGGGGGCGAGATAGTTATGAGTCGTTCATGGCTGTCACCATTCCCTGCCGCTTTGATGACCCAAACCTGAATCAGGTCAAACAGCTCATCGAGGAGACAGTGCGCGAAGCAGGTTTTACCCCCGAGTTAGTGCAGACCGACTACCCCTTCGCCATCGAAATCTGCGTGCGGGCATATGGGGCGAGAGCCTATTACCTGTCCAGCACCGCCGAGATGAAGCACCACTACGATAGCAAGATGAAACAGCCTAATGTGAGGCATTTACAGCACGCCGACAAGCGTTATCTGGCTGTGGAGATGCCCAAACTCCATCCCGAACCCCAAGAGTTGGCAGAGCTGCTATTCGCATGGGGCATTGCCTACGGCTACATCGCAACGCGTGGAGAGTACTATTATACGGGAGTGGAGTGGCGGGTGAACGGTGGACAGCCGATCCCGACGCCCAAATACGAATCCGACTGGTCCGCTAAAATCACGCACCTGATGGACCCTACTTGGCAAGGCTCTCCACAAACCGCTCCTGACCCCTACGACCAGATTGCTCAAGGACGCAGACAGGCGATGGAGCAGTTCGTGAACAATTCCGACATGGTGGCAAAAATCAGCCGAGTCTCAGAAGAATATGTACGGCACTGGGGGTCCCAACGGGTCGTGCGTGAACTTACCGAGTACCTGAACAGGCTCGATGAGGTAATCCGAAGAACGAACAATCTCGCCCTGCGAGACCAATACCGTCGCGAGCGTGCGCTTCTGGAAACCTACACCCAGCGCTTGCAAGGACGCGCCTGAGACGAGACTCCCCATGCCCATGCTCTATCCGACCGTCGTGGTAGGTGTAGGGGACACTCTGGGTGAGTGTATCCGAGGACTTCAATCGCTGTTGGACACCTATGCTACTGAGCTGATGCCCATTATGCGTGTAGGCATCGTTACGAATGAGGGCGTGCTTACGGACGCTCACGGTCGGTTGGTGTTGCCACAGAGGGCTCCATCTACTGAAGCCATCCTGCAGGAACCCCTCGAAGGGGGCGACCCTCTCGCGCAGGCGCTTGCGGAGTGGCTCGAGTCGGTCATCACGGAAAGACATTTGGAGGCAGTTCGTGCAAAAGGCATTTTGGTCGGCTCGCCTATGGGGCACTTATTTGTGCGGGTAGCGCTGGTGCTAGACAGCTCGGTTTCACCGGAGTTGTCAGAACGGGTGCTGAGAGCCTTTCAAGCCGCTGCAGAAACCCTGCGTTCGCCGCTGCCCCTGCGCATGACCTGTGTCGCCCTGACGGCTGGTAGCAATCAGGCAGAGTTGGGTTTCCCCTTACAAAAGTGGCTTCAACGGTATCGTAGCGACCATCTAGAACCGAACCTCACGATTGTACTCGACCGTTGGCGTTCCGACGGTTCCTGTCTCGACAACGAGGAGGTACGGGGGGTTTTAGCTTTTCTTCTTTTTCTCGCTCTGCTGCCCACCCAAGCGCAAGAACACTGGTTTTTCCCAAGCCCAGCAAGAAGGCGTCGACCTCAGACTTTCGGTATCGGGGCGGTTGTCATCCCGTTGCCAGATATCGAGCGCACCCTTCGCTATGTGCTGATGGCTGACCTGCTTGCCCTGATGCCTGCCCCTCCCGACCCTCACGCCGAACCGACCCAATTTCTCAGACCGTTCCAACTGCACGATACCTTCAGTGAGCGCACCGTTTGGCAATCCTTGTTTCGGGGGGTGCCAGTAGACCTAAGTGCAACCGATGCCCGACCGTTTTCTGTGCGATTGCCTCACGAAGCCGTTAAGTTGGAGCTGGATGGGCTTCCCTGGCAGGAGTGGGCTGAACGCCTCGCCGACTATAACCACAAGTGGGGCAAGGTTCTGGCGGAAGAATGGCTCAACCAGATGCGTCAGAATATGCACCAGCAGAAGGCGCACCTGCTCCAAAGTATCCGACAAGTGCTCGACGCGACGGTTCGCGAGGGCAAAGGCATGCTCACGCTTGCTGAAGAAGCGATAAAACAGATTCGTACAATCCTTCGTGATGAATGGCGCTGTACTGGTGCTAAGGCTCAGATAGGGGTTCCCGATCCAGACCTAACCACCGCACGGAAAGCGTTAGAAGAGGCAATTCATCAGATGCCTAGTGCTCCAGCAATCGGGGCACGCTGTTTTCTATTAGGGCTAGTACCGACCTACCTTGTCTTTGCCCTCGCTCGGGGAGTGTGGGGACAGTATGGCTGGAGCCCACCGATAGTTGTAGGTCTCGGAATTGTGCTACTGCTGATACTCTGGGGCAGCCTCTGGTTGCACGGAGTCAAACTCGAGCATGACGCCTATCAACATGTGTTGGATGCTCGTAGCGCTTACATTCGAGCCATCGCTGAGAAGTATGAGGCGGTGCTCGCCAGTGAAGGAATCCTACTGCTCTGCGAAATTCAAGAGTACCTGCTGAGCCAGTTAGAGAGTGAGGAAATACGATTAAGAAACTTGCGCGAGCAAATCGACACAACTGTCAAGCAGGCACGCGCTCTAGCACAAAACTTTGCACCGAGCACTTCGTCGCTGTTGCGTCCCGTTATAGAGGACTGGCAAGGCTTGGAACTTATCGCCCGCGACTTGTGGGGCAACCGAGAGTTGAAGCCATTTCTGCAGTCGATGTTAGAGCAAGCAGAGATTACAACCTACGAGGAACTGTGTACTGCTGCGCACACCATCTCTTCAGCGGGGGAAGCTGTATCAACTCCTCAAGGATCCAGTTCTGTTCAGGTTGAGGTGTCGGCGTTGTTCACCCAGTGCGCTGTTCCTGCGATGGTGTTGCTTCAAAATCGGCTAAGCGTCGGGCAATTACGCTCTTTGAGCTACTACTTATGCAAGCGATTTCGGTCGCGGGAGGAGTACGAGGAGTGGGTGAGTCAGCAAGTGAAGCAAAACTATCAGCAAGCGACGAAGTTGTTTTGGGCTACTCTCGGCGAAGGGAAACGCATATGGCAGCTCTTACCGCTCCACGAAGACCGTATTGCTGAGCTTGCGGTGAAGCTCCATCCTGAACCAGTTCCACCGAGCGAGCACCTCCATGTAGTAGGTGTGCTGGGCACGCTCTGCCAACAAGAGATTCGCTTCCCCAAAGAAGAGAGAGGCGCATACGAATGAAAACGAGACCCCACGATAACCGTTCTATAATCTATCCTGTTGCGTCGCGCCTACCTGTGCTGTTTCCAACACTGATGGGGTGGGTAGTGCTTTTCTATTTCGTGCCCCTGATGCTACTCCTTCATTATGTTTTGGATGGGAGGTTAGAACTTCCGCAGTGGCTTTTGCACCTCAACAGGTTCGCACTGTCGGACACGATTCTATTAGGGTTAGGTGCTGGGACATTCGTGCTGGTGATGGTCTTGAACTTGGTGGGGTCGTTCGGGTCACGGAAGAGCGCGGTGATCACGAGGTCCTCGAGCTTGAAGCTCACGTCCCCGGCGTTCTTGACCCGCAACCCCACGCCGATGCGCCCGTCGTCGATGGTTTTTCCGGACTCGCTGCCCTCCGAAAGGGCCTCCTCTCGGGTCTGCTGCGAGGAGCGGCTGGTCTCTTGGGTGTAGCTGCGGGTGTTCTCGTTGGAGAAGCCCGCACTCACCGTCACCGAGGCGCTGAGCGTGGTGCCGACGCCGTCG
>LJSS01000170.1_pt1 | contig 11673 bp, 10 predicted proteins | sample 890271 | NCBI WGS metagenome assembly LJSS01 (sample SAMN03797534, study PRJNA294671) | hot springs metagenome | isolation source: water from Lobios Hot Spring | place: Spain: Lobios, Galicia | collected 2011-02-08
CAGGCCATCGGGAAAGTGCCGGTGCATCTGCAGGGCGTGGATCTGTACACGATCAGCGGGCATAAGATTCACGCTCCGAAGGGCACGGGCGCACTCTTTGTGCGCGAAGGCGTGCGGCTTGTGCCGCTTCTGTCCGGCGGCGGACAAGAGCGCGGATTGCGCTCGGGGACGGAGAACGTCGCGGGGATTGTCGGATTGGCGCGCGCGCTGGAGTTGATGTGCGAGAACCTGGAGGAGAGGCTCGCGCACTTTCACCGCGTGCGCGAGCGCTTCCTCGAGGGCGTGCGACAGATCCCGGGAGCGCGCATCAATTCTCCGGCGTCGAGCGTGCCGACGACGGTGAACGTCTCGTTTCCGGGCATCCCGGCCGAGGTCCTGCTGCACGCGCTGGAGGAGGAGGGGGTCTTCGTCTCCACCGGAGCCGCCTGCGCGAGTCGAAAAGGTCGGCGCAGTCATGTCCTGGAAGCCATGCGCCTGCCCCCCGAGGTCATTGATTCGAGCCTGCGCTTCAGCTTCTCCCGATACACGACCCTGGAGGACATCGAATGGGCGATCCAGGCCCTCCATCGCGCTCTGGAGCGGGTGACGGTGCGATCGCCCGCGCCGTCGGGGCGCGCGCGATGAACACCTCATGACGATGGCGCAAACCATCCTCGTGCGATACGACGAGATCGGCCTCAAGGGGAAGAATCGCCCGGAGTTCGTGCGACGGTTGGTCGAGAACATCCGGCGGGTGACCGGGCTCTCGAAGGACCAGGTGCAGATCGAGTGGGGGCGGATTTATCTCCATCCTTCGGGCGATCCGAAGGCGCTTTGCCAGCGCCTCTCGATGGTCTTCGGCGTCAAGAGCTTCAGCGTGGCGCTGGTCGTGCCGCCGGACCTCGAGCGAATGAAGGACGCCGTGGTCGAGACGGCTCGCCGCGCATGGGCGCGCGGAGCTCGAACGTTCAAGATCGAAGCGCGTCGAAGTCTCAAGGCCTTCCCCCTGAATTCGATGGCGCTCAATCGCGAGTTGGGCGGCGCCGTCTTGCGCGCGTTGCCCGAGCTGCGCGTGGACGTCCATCGCCCTGATGTCACCCTCGAGATCGAGGTGCGACAGGAAGGCGTCTTCCTCTTCTCCGAACGCCTCGCCGGGCCGGGCGGTCTGCCCGTGGGCATCACGGGGCGCGCCCTCCTCTTGCTCTCAGGCGGCATTGACAGTCCGGTCGCCGGATGGATGCTGATGAAGCGCGGCGTGGCCGTGGACGCCGTTTACTTCCATAGCCCGCCCTATGTCGGCGAGAAGGCGAAGGAGAAAGTGCTTGAGCTCGGACGCGTCCTCGCCCAATGGCGCGGCGAGCCGATCACGGTCTACGTGCCGTATTTCACGGGGATTCAGGTCGAGGTCTCGCGCTGCGCGCCTCCACCCTTGTGGACGATCCTCTTCCGCCGCTTCATGCACCGCGTGGCCGAACGTCTCGCCGAAGCGAACCACTACGGCGCTTTAGCCACTGGCGACAGCCTCGGCCAGGTCGCCAGTCAGACGATGGAGAATCTCGCGTGTGTGGAGGCCGCGACCCGGATGCTCGTTCTGAGACCGCTCGTCGGCTGGGATAAAGCGGAGATCGTGCGGCTGGCCCGTGAGATCGGAACGTATGAGATTTCAATCCTCCCCCATGAGGATTGTTGCGTGCTCTTCGCGCCTCGCCATCCGGAGACACATGCTCGCCTCGACCGCGTGGAGGCCATCGAAGCGCGCTTGGACATCCCTCGTCTGGTCGAGAGCGCGCTCGAGCGCATGGAGGTCTTCTCCGTGACGGAGACGGAGATCTCCACGCTCTCTTCCGTCTGAGTGCCGACTTGGAGCCTCCGGGCTGGCGCTCATTGCGTCGAGACCGAAATTGAAAATCCTTTTCGATTGTGCTATACTCCCCGCGCTCGCGGTCGGGAGGCCGCGTCGAGAAAGGAGGAGGGAGAGATGGCGCAGGCTTTTGTCATCGTCTTGCGCGAAGGGTTTGAGGCGTTTCTGATCGTCGCCATCACGCTGACGTATTTGCGAAAGACGGGGCGGATCGGGTTGATCCCGGCCGTGTACGCGGGCGTGGGCTTCTCGGCGGTGACGAGTGCCGTCCTCGGCTACTGGCTCTTGCAGGGGGTGAATCAAGCGTTGTGGGAGGGCATCTTCGGGGTGATCGCCGCTGTCCTGGTCGCCACGCTCGTCGTCCACATGTGGCGGACGGCACCGCGGTTGAAACAGATCATGCACCGGCAGATCGAGGAGATCGCGGCGCGGCGGACGCCGCGAGCGGCCTGGCTGGGGATGTTCGCCTTCACCACCGTCATGATCACGCGCGAGGGGATGGAGACAGCGCTCATGCTCATGCAGGTTCGTGGGGAGTATTTCTGGGGAGCCGTTCTGGGATTGGGCGCCGCAGTCCTCATGGCTCTGCTGTGGGGGCGCTTCGGACATCTCATCAATCTGAAACTCTTCTTCCAGGTGACGAGCATCTTTCTTCTGCTCTTCGTCGGGCAGATCCTCCTCTACGCCTTCCATGAGTTAGCCGAGGCGGGCGTCTGGCCCAACAGTGAGTACCTCCATGAGATCACGGAGCCGTATTCCCCGACGGGGCTTTACGGGCGGTGGTTCTCGTTCGGCATTGTGGCGATCTGCGCCGGATGGCTTCTGGTCGCCTGGAGCGCGGATCGCCTTCGGCGATGGGGGGTCAACGGCGGGCGCATGCTGAGGCGAGGCGCGCTCCGGGATGCGGGGTGAGACCGGGGCGTGTATCCGCGCGCAAGAGCCGCACCGGCCGATGGGCGTCCGAGGGGGCCTCAGCGCACCCAGCAGCGGTATCATTGGATGGGGTGACGAAAGGCGCGCTCCGCAGTCTCACAGGGCTCATTGCGGGAGGGCTCGCTCTCAGCGTCGTGAGCGGGTGCGTCCCGCCGGAGTCTGAGCAGTCGCGCCCACTGGAGCGCGCCATATGGATCGGGCGCATGGCGTGGAGGGCGGACCGGGAGGAGGAGCAGGCGCTCCGGGCGATCGGTCCGCAGCGCATCTTCTTCACCGTCGGGGATCTCGACCTCGAGGGCGACCGCGTGCGATGGCATGTAGGGCCGGCGTTCCCTCATTCGCTCCCTCAAAGCGAAGGGATCCTCGTGATCGGGAGCACGACGCGCTTCGTCGAGAATTTCACTCGGGTGCCGGAAGCTTCGCTCGCTGAGTCCGTGGCGACTCTGTTGCGGGAGGCCGTGGATCGGGCGAAGAAGGCCGGTCTCTCCTGTTCGGGCGTTCATCTGGACATTCCCGTGCGGGGAGCGAGAGCGATAGAGCGATATGGGCGCGTGCTCGGGCGCCTTCGAGCGCGCATGCCGCGTCCGATGATGCTCTCGGCGACGATCCCGGTGGCGTGGGCGTCAGAGCGCGCTCTGTCGGATTTGGTGCGGAGGCTTGACTTTTATCTCTTGCGTTTGGTTTCGGCGGAAAGCCCTGCGGATCTCGCCTCGCTTCGCCCGAGCGTGGATGTCCGGGAGATCGGATCGTGGATGCGTCGCTTCGAGCCGCTTGGCGTCCCCTTTTATGTCGAGGCGCGGGAAGAGGGGCGGTGCTTCCTCCTCGATTCGGCCGGGAGGGTGATCGCTCCGCTCCGCGACGTCGCTCCCCTTCGGCTCATGCGCCGCTTGGGCTTTCGGCTCGTGGAGAGTTATCCGCTCGGGCTCGCCGAGGTGCGGATGCGCGTCCCCACGGATTTCGCCGGGGAGTACGTGGTTGTGCTCATGACGCGCGCGACCTCTCGGCTGGGGGATCGCGTCTTTCGTCCGGGGGATCGGATCGCCTGTCGTCTCCCGACGGCGCGGGCGTTGCGTCGTCAGCTGGAGGCGTTCGAAGCCCAGATGAGCCTCCTGCGACGCGGCTACGTCCTCTGGTATTCCGGCGCGGCAGACGATGGGCTCAGTCTCCCACTGGCGCAGATGGCGCGCCTGGTGCGGGGTGGTGTCCTGGAGCCGAAGCTGAGTGTGAAGGGAGAGATCACGGGTTCCCTCCTCAAGGTGCGCGTTGAGAACGTGGGCCTGCAGGAGAGTGCCCTTCTGTCGCGCGCTGTCGAGGTGCGTGTGCGTGTGGAGGGCGCCGACGTGCTCCGAATTGATCCTGGAGATTTCCTCGGATTCGTGCGCGAGCCTTTCTCGGGGCGCGAGGGGGCGAGTATCACGTTCTACGCCGACGGTATCGGGAGGGGAGAGACGTTGCGGGCTTCTCTGCGGATCGCTCCCCGCGGCTCGAGGATTCGAGGGCTGGCCTCATATCGCGTGCGCGATCCGGATGACTTCATCACGTTGTCGGGGCCGGAGGTGGAGGTCCTGGCGATCTCGCGAGGACTGCCGACGCCATCTGCGCGCCGTGAGCGTTCGTGATAAAATATGCCCGATGTTGCGGGCGAAGGGTCTATGGATCTTCCTCTTTGGAGCGGGCGTCGGGTGGGGGGCGCAGCAACCGGCGTGGCCGCCGGATCCACCGTTCCGTGAGGTGCAGGTGGAGACGCGCGTCGAAGATTACGCGCGGCGGTTGCGCACGCTCTATCGAACGGCGGAGAGTCTGGCCGAGCTGGGAGATTTCGAGGAAGCGCTTCGCTACTACGACGAGGCCCTGCACCTTCAGCGTCGGCATCGCGATCGGCGGGGGATGAGCCTCACGCTGATGGCCATCGGCGATACGTATCTCTTCCGGATGGGGAAGCCCGAGCCGGCGCTGGAGGTCTACGCGCAAGCCCTGCAGATCAAGCGCGAGATCAAGGATCGAAAGGGGGAGCCCGAGGTCTTGCATCAGATGGCGTACGCCTATTATGTGCTCGGGCGAAATGAGGAGGCCGAGCACCTGTATCGGCAGGTCCTCGATCTCTCGCGGAAGGTGAAGCATCGGCGCGCCGAGGGGAACGCCTTGAATGGCCTGGGGAATTGTCTCCTCGCGCGGGGACATGCGCGGGAGGCGCTCGCCTTTTACGAGCAGGCGCTCTCGGTGCGGCGGAAGGCGAAAGACGAGCGGGGGGTCGCCAACACCACGTACAACATCGGGCGCGCGCACATGGCCTTGGGACAGGTGGAGCAGGCGATTGAGTACTTCGCGAGGGCGCTCGCGTTGCGTCGCGAGTTGCTCGATGTGCGAGCTGAAGCGGAGACGCTTTTCGATCTGGCGCGCGCCTCCGCGCGCGCGAATCGCTTCGACGAGGCCGTGCGCCACTTTCGAGAAGCGGCCGAACTGGCTCGGAGTGGCTGAGGCGGTTAGGAATTGGGTTCGTCGGCGTGGACGAACCGCGCTTGCCGGGCTTGATGCCTCCTATCGCCGTTGCGACGGCCCCTATCGGTTATGTCCGCTTTCACGGACGCAACGCTGAGAAATGGCACCATCATGAGCACGCTTGGGAACGCTACGATTACCTTTACAGTGAGGACGAATTGCGAGAGTGGCTGCCGAAGTTGCGGCAACTGATGGAACAGACGGAAAAGTGCTACGCCATCTTCAACAACCACTGGCAAGGCAAAGGGGCTATCAACGCCCAAATGCTCAAAAGCCTTTTCGCCGAAAGCTAATAAACCGACCTTTTCAGCGCCCCTCTTCGTCGCCTTTTTCCATCGGCGTGACGGTGACAGTGGACGGGACAGGCACGTCGGTGATGGGCACGAAGCCCCAACGGTCAGGCACGACGAAGCGTTCCTGAGTGCCTTGTCGCGTTACGATGACGACTTTATGGCGAGGGGCGTTGAGGCGATAGTGGTCGTTGATCAGGCGGAGGGCAACGATCGTCGGGGTTGGGGCCTCCAAGTGCAACCGCACCTGTTGGGGCGTTAATTGCTCCGTCCGCACAAAGACAGGCCCGCTGACTTCGGCCAGAGGGCGCAGAAAGACCCAATCATTGGGGCGCAAGAGAAGCGTCACCTCTTCCATCGCAGGCACGCCTGCTACCGGTTGCGCCGTCCCTTCGTTGAAGGCGTAAAAAATAGGCGCTCGCAATCGGAGGGAAACCTGCTGCGCCTTTGTCGTCGGGTTGATCACCCAGATGCCTTTGTTCGTCTTGCTCATCCAAGCGGGCGGGGGAAAACCGCTGGGGATGACCATCGCCGACGTTTCGCGTCGGAGTAAGTTAGCGTGGAATCGAATAAAGCCTTCGGTTTGCGGCGTCCAAAGGGCCCACAAAAGGGTCGTCGCAAAGACGGCATAACCGCGCCCGTAAGGGTTGATGAAGATGCCAGCGAAAGTGCGGGGACCAAGTTGGACGCGTCGTTGCCCGTCTTGACGGATGAATCGCCGTCCCCGTCGCATCGTCAGGCTTTCCGCCCAAGGTTCCACCCGAAACCCCGAAGCAAACCCCATGATCAACCCGAAGGAATTTTTCAAGTCACCCAAGTGAACTCCCTCGGGTAGGTCAGGAAAAAGAGGATGGGAGAAAAGGACGGTCATCTCAGTGCGCAACTCTATGTTCGCCAAAACCTGCTGCATCGCTTCGACGCCCAGCAGCTCCCGCAAACCCGTTGGCAGCGTTTGGAAAGGGATTTCCGCCTGAAACGCCCCTGCTCCAAAATCAGCGACGAAGACGCCACCGTTGGCGACAAACGCGGATAGGTTCGCTTGCATCCTTTCGTCCAAGTAGGCAGGCATCGGTGCCAACAAGGTGCGGTATTTGCTCAAAAACTCAGGTGTCAACTCCTCAGGCGTCAGGCAATCAACGATGCCCCAGCCATGAAAGCGGAGCCAAGCAAAAAGTGTCGCAGGTTCGTTAATGCCCAAGCGTAAGGGGAAGGCTTGGCTGTTGCGAGGTGGGATGGCGAAGCCATAAAGGGGGAAGCCGTCGGGACTAAGCACGCCTTCGGCAAAAGGCGTGTAGAGGATGGCGGTTTTGGGCTGAGGTGCTGCATCGGGTGGCACTTCCGTTTTGAGCCGATGCGCCAGTGCCATCACGCCAAGCCGCAAGGATTCGGACTCTTTCAACGCCGACCAATCACTAAGGACAAAACCTTTTGCTCCTTGCGCAAAGGCAGCGACCGCCCAACGCAGCAACGTTTCCGGATTGACAATGCGTCCGTCCCGGGAGCGAACCGTCAGCATCGGCAAGGGGTGAAAACGCCCACCTCGTCGGGCGATGGCGACACTGTGGCAATTGTGGGTGAGCCAATCGCTTTCGTTCCGTTCAGGTGAGAGGAAGGGCACGATGCTTTGATAGCCTGGCGGGACGACAGCGAGGCTGCGGTAAGTCGTTAATGGACCGGCGAGCAACATCCGATGGGGGTCGCGCCGACGCACTTCGTCTGCCCACAAAACTAGTAAGTTGCGCAAAGTCACCCAATGATACATCGCCACATCCAGCGACGGTCGGCTATAACGCAAGGGAGACAGTTCATCGTCGGCTTGCATCGCCGTTAATTGAGGGATGCGCCAATCCCGCACGGGTAGTTGCCACGCCTGCTGCAAGCGTTCCAGTGTCCCATACTTTTGGCGCAGGAAGAGGGCAAACCCTTCATCGTCGTAACTGACGACTTCGTCCACCTGACGCCCCAAGGCGTAACCGAGCAAATTGGGACGACTGCGGAAATAGGGGATGGCGATGTCCAGCCAGCGGCGCAACCAAAGCAGATAGTTAGCATCGTGGGGGGCACAGCGAAGGGGCAGTCTCATCGTCGGCGGGCACAGATCCAACGCAACGATGTAGGGCACGCCCATCTGGTCGGCAGTGTTCAGCAATCGGTCATAGCCTGAAAGGTCGCCATCGGATCGATAAGGCACGCTCACCCAAAGCACCGTCAAGCCGACTTGCCGATAGAGCGGCAAATCGTCGGGGTCACGTAGCCCCTCGGCAGCGAGCCACCAATCGGGCGTCGTCGGTCGAGCGGTAAGGAGCGATGTCGCTGTCAGCAGCAAGACGCTAACCCACCATCGCATGGGCACCACCGTCGTCAGTTAAAATTGTAGGCGCTTTCGGAATGGTGGTTGACGCATCAAGGCCCTTGAGCGAATGACAAAGGACGGTGTCAGCTCTGGGTTGGGATCGATGGCTTTCGTTGCCCTGGGACGGCGTTGTCGTCCATTATCACGAGATCGCCTTAAAGGGAGGCAACCGTCGCCCCTTCACGCGGGCATTGTGCCGCAACTTGCGGGGCGCCTTAGCCCCTTACGGCGTAATGGTGCGGGATTTGTTTGACCGCCTGGAAGTGGTGCCTTTACAGCCACCGACATCAGCCCAGTGGGTGAGCGGGGTGACACAAGCGGCGGCAAAAGTCTTCGGCGTCGCTTATGCCGCCCCGATGCGGCGGTTGCCCCGTCATCTGGACGAAGTGGCAGCGGTAGCGGTGCAAGTTTACCGAACCGTCGCTGAAATGGGAGCAACTTTCGCCGTGCGGGTAAAGCGAGCGGACAAAACTTTCCCGCTCACTTCCCAGGAGCTGGAGCGAGAGATCGGGCGTCAAATCGTCGCCATGACGGGTGCAACCGTTGACCTAAAGAAGCCTACCGTTGAACTTCTCTTTCGGGTCTACACCGACCACATCGCTTTGATCGGACCGAAGGTGGTGGGTGTCGGCGGGTTACCTGTTGGGGTGACAGGTCGGGTGTTGACGCTCCTTTCAGGGGGGATTGATTCTGCCGTTGCCGCTTGGTTGATCATGCGGCGGGGTTGCTTCACCGACTTTTTGCACTTCCACGCCTTTCCGTCCGCCGAGGAAGTGCGGGGCACGAAAATCGTCTCGTTGGTGGAACAGTTAATCAAGCCCCAAGGGTTGCAGGTTCGGTTATTCCTCGTTCCCTACCATGCCTTCCAAGTTGCCGTGTTGATGGCGAAGGTGCCGGCGGCACTGGAGTTGGTGCTCTTTCGCCGTTTCATGATCCGAGTCGCTAATCGGTTGGCCCAGCAGCGTTGGTATCAGGCATTGGTGACAGGCGACAATTTAGCGCAGGTGGCATCCCAAACGTTGGAAAACTTGCAGGCACTGGACGATGCATCAGAGTTGCCGGTCTTTCGACCCTTGCTAACTTACGACAAGCAGGAAATCATCGCGCTGGCGCAACGCATCGGAACTTACGAACTATCGCTGCAACCCTACAAGGACTGTTGCTCGCTCATTGCCCCTCACCCTAAAACGCGCCCGAAATTGGAAGGGGTGCGGAGCGCTGAAAGTCGCTTGCCATTGGAAGCCACCGTTGAGAGAACCCTTGCGGAGTTGGTCGTTTGGGAAATTGGCGGTCAGGCAAGCGAAACAATCGCCGAGGTTGCGAAAAAGGGTCCGCCATAGCGTTGGGAGGTGTGTGGGATGCTGCGGGAGGGTTGGGTTTTCGCGGTTTTGATCTTTTCCAGCACGCTGATGTCAATGTTTGCGTCCCACCTTCAGGGGCAACCCCTTCAATGGCGACCACTCTGCGAACCGGGCAGCGGTGGTTGGCTTACTAGCATCGCCATTAGTCCTCACGATCCCCACTGCGTGCTAATGGGGGGGATTTGTTGGGCGTTGCGTGGAGCGCCGATCAGGGTGAGCGATGGCACCGAGCCTTCGACTTCCTGAGTTGGGAAATTGGGGAGTTCTCTTGGCATCCCACCGACCCTAAAACGGTTTGGGTTGGGACAATGAGCGGACCCCATCTCAGCCGTGACGGTGGGCGCACTTGGCAACCGAAGCGCAACAGGATGCCACCTATCAGTGACTGGCATTACAGTGCGCCCGTTGAGAGAGTGCTTTTTGATCCCAACGCCCCTAACCGTCTGATCGCCATCGGTGGTTCACAGCGCCGATTTTATTCGCCTGGCGAACCGATGTGGGGGCAGTATGGGAAAGCGACGATGGAGGTGAAACTTGGCACTTGCTGTCTGTCATCCGCCAAAGTCATAGGCGAGAAAGGGCGTGTAGTGGGCACCTGAGCGGATGTTTGGACCAAGGTCAATGCGCCAGAGAAAAGTGCCGTCCAGTTTATAGGCTTCCAACTTCGTTGTCCCACGACAGATACCGTTTTGGGCGGGATCAAAACCGTCCATCTCCCGCTTGACGACAAGTTCGTATTCGCCATCGCCATCCAAATCGCCGACGCTCCCATCGTTGGGCGCGTAAGCCCACTCGTCATCGCCAGGCACTTGGCGCATCGGGATGGCGAGGTAAGGACGGATAGGCATGTCGGCGGAGAGCGTAAGGGTGACAGTTGCGGGCAACTCCTTACCGTTGCGGACAGATCGGAGAAGGTAGGTGATAGGTTGATTTCGGTGAAAATTCACTCCTTTGTCCAGCCAACAAGTTGCTTGCGTGAGGGGTTGAGAGTTCAAGCGGATGGGCGGGGCGTTGCCGATGCGGCGATAAAGGTTGAATGCGAGGTCGTCGGGATCAGTCGCCAGCAGCCGCCAAGACACAAACACTTCACTGTCAGAGACCCGCAAAGCAACGATGCCCCGCCCTAACCGCTCCATTTGACGGGCCAGCGGGGTGGGAGCAAGGGAACGAATCGCCAATACCGTTGCCAATCCAACGACTGAGATCAAAACGAGGGACAAATGCTGCACCCTTCGTCATCTCCTCACGGGGCTTACAGGATCCTCAAGGATCTTGTGGGACACCCCGCTTGGGTGAAACGAGCAGTGCGTAGTTAGGGAAATTGGTCGTCAAATCGCTGAGGATTTTCTCTTGCTTGAACCACTTGGCATGTCCGTCCACAAAGGGTAAATTTTGACCGTCTTGATGCTTAAAGCCCCAGCGATTCCAGAGGACAGAAAGACGCCCTGGGTTGCCCCGTTGGGCAAAGCCGACGCGCCGCCCATCACACGAGCCATTGCAATTGGGTTGGTCTGTAGGTTCGGCAGCAAAAATCGTGACCGGTGGTTCATCAATTTCGGGCAACGCGACGGGACGGGCGGGGATTCCCGATGGCATCGTAATGCCGACGCCGATAAGGGCATAGTTGCCCATGTGCCACATGCGGGTGGACGGACAGTCGTAAACTTGCGTGTTTTTGATGTAAGTCCAAAGGCAGCCGTAAAGGTAAGCGCACGCACCGACATTCGCTTGCCCTATATCGCCCAACCAATGGACGCACATAGGGGCTCTAGGATAAAAGACCGGCAAACGTTCGTCATAGTCTTGAGCATACTGTTGCAGGGCGAGTGCGATTTGGCGGGTGTTGCTCAGACACGAGACTTGCCTTGCTTTCTCCCGCACTTGACTAAACACAGGAAACAGGATGGCCGCCAGGATCGCGCAACAGCTCAATGAGGGTGAAGCCCTTTCGGGCGACGCCGAGATGACCACCCATCTGACATCCCTCCTTGGCGGAGTTTTTTCATCGCCAGCGTGGTGCTGGCGTTTCTTTTGCTAAGGTGACTTGCGCCGATCCCACATCGTCCAGTTGACAATGCCGGTCCCAACACAGGTGTCAGGTTGGGGGACAGCGGATGGATCGACGCTGAAACTCCCGTTGAAAGTCCCTTCATAGCGGAGCCATTTAGCGTGCCCATCAGCAAAGACATAGTTGGAACCTTTTTGGTGGGGCGGGTCAAAGGTTGGAGCGAGGGCGCTGAAGAAACGACTCTTTTTAGCGATGGCGTAGTAAACTCCCGTCGTTGTGTCCTGAATGCAGCAGAAGTCAGCGTAGGCGCTGGTGCAACTGATAGCGAGGTGAACATAGAAAGGCGTGTCCTGGTTGTGACCGTTTTCCCATCGTTCAAAGGTAGCGAT
>LJSS01000166.1_pt1 | contig 11635 bp, 12 predicted proteins | sample 890271 | NCBI WGS metagenome assembly LJSS01 (sample SAMN03797534, study PRJNA294671) | hot springs metagenome | isolation source: water from Lobios Hot Spring | place: Spain: Lobios, Galicia | collected 2011-02-08
GGAGCGCCGCCAAAGGGCCCTTGGCCGAAAGGGCCACCACCAGGGCGATCAACAAGCCGCTGCGGCTGGGGGGCCGGGGCTTGGCGGGTTTTCTGGTGGGTTTGCGGGGCATCGGACTCATTCAACACCAAAACCACTCGAGTTGCATCCGCGTGGGGACAAAGCCCGCTTCGGCTTTGGGTATGATGCCTTCACTATGGCAGACAACACCAGGGCGCTGATGGAGGAACTCCTGGCCGAGATGGAGGAACGCCGTAAGGCGGTGGAGCTGGGTGGCGGCCCGGAGCGCATCAGGAAGCAGCACGAAGGTGGGAAGATGACCGCCCGCGAGCGCATCGACTACCTGCTCGACGAGGGCAGCTTCGTCGAACTCATGCCTTTCGCTGAGCACCTCGAGACTGGGCTCATGGCCGGGGTGGAGGCCCCGGCGGACGGGGTGGTCACCGGCTATGGCAAGGTGGGTGGCCGCACCGTGTTCGTCTTCAGCCAGGACTTCACCGTCCTGGGCGGTTCCCTGGGCAAGACTCATGGGCAGAAGATCGCCCGCACCATGGATATGGCGGTCAAGGTGGGAGCGCCCATCATCGGGCTCAACGACTCGGCGGGGGCCCGCATCCAGGAGGGCGTGGACTCGCTGTCGGGCTATGGTGAGGTCTTCTACCGCAACGCCATCTACTCCGGGGTGGTGCCGCAGATTTCAGCCATCTTGGGGCCCTGCGCGGGCGGTGCGGTCTACAGCCCGGCCCTGACCGACTTCGTGCTCATGAGCAAGGGCACGAGCTACATGTTCATCACCGGGCCGGAGGTCATCAAGAGCGTGACCCGCGAGGAGGTGAGCTTCGAGCAACTCGGCGGCTCGGAGGTCCACACCGCCAGAAGCGGCGTGGCCCACCTCGAGGCCGAGGGTGATGAGGCGGTGCTGGACCTGATCAAGCAGCTGCTCTCCTACCTGCCGCAAAATGCCAAAGAGCGGCCCCCGGTCGTGCCCAATGGCGATCCCATCGATCGGCAGACGCCCGAGTTGCTCGAGATGGTCAACCCCGACCCCAAGAAGCCCTACAACATGCACGAGGTCATCAAGACCCTGCTCGACGGCGGGGAGTTTCTCGAGGTCCAGCCCGCCTACGCCAGGAACATCATCATCGGCTTCGGGCGGCTGGGGGGGCAGAGCGTGGGCGTCGTGGCCAACAACCCGCGCTTCATGGCCGGGGCCCTCGACATCAACGCCTCCGACAAGGCCGCCCGCTTCATCCGTACCTGCGATTGCTTCAACGTGCCCATCCTGACCCTCGTCGATGTCACCGGCTTCCTACCGGGGGTGGGGCAGGAGCACCAGGGCATTATCCGCCACGGGGCCAAGATGCTCTACGCCTACGCCGAGGCCACGGTGCCCAAGATCACCCTCATCACCCGCAAGTCCTATGGCGGAGCCTACCTGGCGATGAACTCAAAGGACATGGGAGCCGACGTGGTGCTGGCTTGGCCCACCGGCGCGGTGGCCGTGATGGGCGCCGAAGGGGCAGCCAACATCATCTACCGTAGGCAGATCCAGTCCTCCCCCGACCCCGCCGCCACCCGCGCCGCCAAGATCGAGGAGTACAAAAAGGCCTTCGACAACCCCTACGTGGCCGCCGGACGGGGCTACATCGACGACGTGATCGACCCCACCGACACCCGCCGCCTGCTGGCGCTGCACCTCGAGATGCTCGCCACCAAGCAGGAGGAGCGGCCCTACAAGAAGCACGGAAACATCCCGCTCTAGACGCTTTCCTATCATGGACTCTATCCGAATCACCCTCCTGCGCCACGGGCGCTCCCGTGCCGACGACGAGAAGGTCCACGAAGGCCGATACGACTCGCCCCTGACCCAGGTGGGCCTCGAGCAGGCCCGGCGGCGGCTCGAGGACTTCCGTGCTAAGGGCTTTCACTTTGACTGCGTGGTCACCAGCCCGCTCCAGCGGGCCCGGACCGTGGCCGAGTTGATGGGGGAGGGGCTCGAGGCGCCGGTGGAGCTCGACCCGGACTGGATGGAGGTGGACAATGGTCTCCTGGTGGGACTTTCCTTCGAGGAGGCGGCCAAACGCTTCCCCAAACCTGACCTTCGCGGGCTGTACCAGCGATACCACCAGGGCGAGAGTGTGCTGGACGTGCACCTGCGCGCCGCCAGGGCGGTTCAGGCCCTGCTCCACAGGGGGGAGGGCCAGTATCTGGTGGTGGCTCACGGGGGTATCCTGAACGCGGCCATGCGCTCCATGTTGGGCATCCCGCCTATGCCGGGAGATATGGGCACTTGCTTCGCTTTTGCCGACCTGGGCTACGCCGTGCTGGAGTATGAGCCCAAGCGGCATAGATGGTGGCTCCTTCACTTCACCATGGGGTTCAACACCCATGTCTGACCTGGAGACAGTACAGGCTGAAATCACGGCCTGCCGCCGCTGCCCACGCTTGGTGGAATGGCGCGAGCGGGTAGGGCGGGAAAAGCGCGCGGCCTACCGCAAGTGGGAGTACTGGGCCAGGCCTGTCCCCGGCTTTGGCGACCCTGACGCAAAAATCCTGATCTTCGGCCTGGCCCCCGGCGCCCACGGCTCCAACCGCACTGGGCGACCCTTCACCGGCGACGCCTCGGGGGATTTTCTCTACCCTGCGCTCTACCGGGCCGGGCTCGCCAACCAGCCCCTCTCCCGCCACCGGGGGGACGGCCTCGAGCTGCGCAGTGTCTACATTACCGCCGCGGTGCGCTGCGCCCCACCTGCCAACAAGCCCCTGCCCGAGGAAATCCGCAACTGCTCGAGCTGGACCGACCTCGAACTCCCCCTCCTCCCGCAAGTGCGGGTCTACCTCGCCCTCGGCAAGATCGCCCACGACGCGCTGCTGGCCCACCACGGCCTGCGCAAGGGGGCCTACCCCTTCACTCACGGCTGTGAGCACGACCTGGGAGGGCGGGTGCTCTTGAGCAGCTACCACGTCTCGCGCCAGAACACCAACACCGGCAAGCTCACCGCACCCATGTTCGACGCGGTGCTCGAGCGGGCTAAGGCGCTGGCCGGGATCAATGTGCGTGCAAGTGCGCCGTGAGCGCAGAAGGCTTGTGGTTAAGGGGGCAGACAAGGCGGGCACAGGGCCCCCACAGCTGGCATTTGGCGTATGACCGGCGCCCGGCTATCGGCTTGTCACGGCGCCTGCACCAGCCAGGCCGCCGGGTCGGTGGGAACCCCGTGGACGCGCACCTCGAAGTGCAGGTGGGGGCCGGTGGAGAGCCCACTCGAGCCCACGTAGCCGATGAGGTCGCCGCTCCTGACCTGCTGCCCTGGCTTGACTACGATCCTCGAGAGGTGCCAGTAACCGCTGCATACTCCCAGCCCGTGCTGTAACACGATGGCGTTGCCCCGCACGAACAGCGCCTCGGCCAGGCCCACCACACCGGGAGCCGGGGCAAAGACCGGGGTTCCGGTGGGGGCTCCGTAGTCCAGGCCCTCGTGGTAGCTGCGGTAGGGGCCGCCGTTGTAGCTGCGGCGGATGCCGAAGATGGCGGTGATGCGGTTGGATTCGACGGGTTTTCTCCAACTGCCCCGCCAGAGCTGGGTGCTGGGGCCACTCTTGCACAGATCGGTCAGGTGGGCCAGCTCGGCAGCGACCTTCTCCGGCTGGAGCAAAGCGGCGGTGTCCGGCGAGAGGGTGAGGGCCTGGCGGCCCTTTTCGACCGCCCGCACCGGCAGCTTGGCCGAGTAGCTCGAGCCCGCTGCGTCGAAGGAGATGGTGTAGACCCCCGCCGCCTGTAGCCGGGGAATGGCGATGAGCAGGCTGTCGCCCTGCAGCGCGTAGCGCTGGTTGAGAAAGCGCACCGTCACCTCCGCGTCGCTGTGCACGCGCACCCGGAAGGTCTGCCCCTGGCTGGCCTCGCGGGGCAGCTCGAGCGTGCCAAAGGGCGCATTGAGCCGCCGGAGCGCGGGGGCTTGGGGCTGCCCATCGACCTTGAGCACCTGCCCCACCGTGATCTTGCTGGGGTCCTCGAGGCCGTTGAGCACCTGCAAAGCCTCGACGGTGGTTCCGAAGCGCCTGGCGATGGAGTACAGTGTGTCGCCCGGCTGCACGGTATAGGTACTCTGGGCCAGAACCAGCCCGAGTGCGAGTGTGAGAGCCATCCAGGAGCGCTTCATCGGGTCCATGCTAACGAAATCGCATGCCGGCTACTAGCGGCAAGGGATGAGTTTTAAGCGGTCAGCTATCAGCCGTCAGCGCAAGGCTCGTGGTTGCCCCACCCCGTCCCTCCCTGCCCGCGGGGAGGGGTATCCCCCCATCCCCCCTTGCTAAGGGGGGAACAAGGCGTTTTGCGTATTGCGTACGACGTACGACCCGCGCCCCGCGTCCGGCTCCCGACCCCACCCCTGGCACCCCGCCCTTCCCGCCCGTTAGATTGGTGCCAAAGGGGAGATCCTATGATCCTGGTGTTGAACGGGCCAAACCTCAACATGCTGGGCACCCGCGAGCCCGAGGTTTACGGGCGCATGACGCTGGAGGAACTCGAGGAGCTGTGCCAGAGCTGGGGGGCCGAGCTGGGGCTGGAGGTGGTGTGCCGCCAGTCGAACTTCGAGGGACAGATCATCGAGTGGATCCAGCAGGCCCAGGGCGAGGGCTACGAGGCCATCGTGCTCAACCCCGGAGCCCTGACCCACTATTCCATCGCCGTTCTGGACGCGATCCGTGCCCAGAGCCTGCCGGTGGTGGAGGTGCACCTCTCCAACATCCACGCCCGCGAGGAATACCGCCGCCACTCCCTCACGGCTGCCGCCGCCAAGGGGCTGGTGAGCGGCTTCGGGGCGCTGTCGTACAAGCTGGCCCTGGCCTACCTGGCCGATGCCCTCGAGGTCACCCCACGATGAGCTTGATGGCCATATTCAACCTGTACGGGGGCCCCCACCAAAGGGCAAACACATCTGAAGCAGCTTAAGCCTCGTTTCAGGCACTCGCCTTAGCCTCGAGAGACGAGGAGGGAAGACATGCCTGTTCGCTTTGGCTACAGCGAGGCCACCCACCTGCTGCGCCGGGCTGCGGCCAGGGGGCGCAAGGAGGAGGCTCAGAAGCTGGCAGAGATGGGCCTCGAGGCCGCCGTGGACTCGCTGCTGCGTGATCCGGTTCCGGCCCCGGCCTATACCACCAGCTTCACCCGCAACGAGCGGGGACCGCAACTTCAGCAGATCACGCGGCTGTGGCTCTCCCACTGGCTCACCACCCCCACCCCGGCTGCTGAGCGGCTGGCGTTGTTCTGGCAGGGACACCTCACCTCGGAGTACCGCGAGACCAGAGGGGCCCAGGGCATCGACTTTTACAACCAGCTCGCCACCTTTCGCACTCTGGGCTACGGCCCCTACGGCCAGTTGCTGCGGGCCATCGCCAAAGACCCGGTGATGCTGCTCTACCTCAACAATGCCGAAAGCCGTAAGGAGCACCCCAACGAGAATTGGGCCCGCGAGCTGATGGAACTCTACACCGTCGGCCCCGGCAACTACACCGAGAAGGACATCCAGGAGGCGGCGCGGGCCTTCACCGGCTGGACGGTGCGGCTCAAAGGCAACCAGCGGCCTAGGGAAGCGCCCGCCACGGTGCCTTTCGAATTTGTCTTCCGCTTGCAATGGCACGACCCCGGCCCCAAGACCTTCATGGGTCGCAGCATCCAGAGCGGCGACGACGTGCTGGACATACTCATCGCCCATCCCCAGACCTACCGTTTCGTAGGACGCAAGCTGCTGGCTTTCTACCTCACCCCCGAGCCTCCCCAGGCCCTGGTGGAGGAGGGGGCCAGGGTCTTGCGCGACGGCGGCACTCGCGAGTTGCTGCGCTGGCTCTTCACCCGCGAGGAGTTCTACGCCCCGCAGCACCGCAACGCCATCGTCAAGAGCCCCATCGAGTACGTGGTGGGCCTGCTCTACGCCGCCCACCAGACCGAGCCCATCCTGGGCAAAGACGACGAGAAGGCCATGGGACGCACCCTCGCCACCTTCGCCGCCATGGGCCAGATCCCCTTCGATCCGCCCAACGTCAAGGGCTGGGACGGGGGCATGAGCTGGCTGGCTGAGTCCCACTTCCTGGCCCGGCTCAACCTCATCGGGGCCCTGGCGGGCAAGGAAAAGGGGATAGACCTCGAGGTCTTCATGGACGGTGCCAGCGGGCCGCTGTCGCTGGTCAAGCCCGAGGCCCAGCTGCTCTGAGTGGAGGAAGCGCATGGATCGCCGTGACTTCATCAAAAAATCGCTGCTGGCGCTGGCTTTGGGACAGGGGGCCCCCTCCCTGCTCTCGCGCAGCGCGCTGGCAGCGCGGTCGAAGGACAAAATCCTGGTAGTGGTCAACCTCTTCGGAGGCAACGACCAGCTCAACACCCTCGTACCCTTCCGCAACGAGCTGTACTACCGCAAGCGGCCTAACATCGCCATCAAGCGCGAGGAAGTGCTCGAGCTGGGGGCCAGGGGCGAGAAGCTCGGCCTGCACCCGCAACTGCGCCCCCTGATGAGCGTATGGGACAGTGGTGAGCTGGCCCTGCTGCCTCAGGTGGGCTACCCCAACCCCAACCGCAGCCACTTCATCTCCACCTCCATCTGGCACACTGCCGACCCCACCCGCAAGCAGGAGCACGGCTGGCTGGGCCGCTGGGGCGACCTCCAGGATGACCCCTTCTGCGACACCTTCCTGGGCGGGGCTTCGCCCCAAGCCCTTCAGGGCGACTTGCGCACCGCCCCGGCTATCTCCAGCATCGAAACCTTCAGCATCCGGCTGCCCAGGGGCTTCGAGGAGGAGTTCAACCGCGAGATCCGGCAGACCCGCAGCGGCACCGCCGAGGAGGTGCGCCGGGCCATGCTGAGCCTGCGGGGAGCGCTCGACAAGATCGGTCAGTTGCGCGAGGTGAAGAACAGGGCGACCTACCCCGACAACGGCTTCGGCAAGAGCATGGCCGACGTAGCCCGCATGATCGCCGGAGGGCTGGGCTCTTCGGTTTACTACACCACCCTCGGTGGCTGGGATACCCACGCCGCGCAACCGCCTCGCCAGGCCGAATTGCTGGGGTACCTAGCCCAGACCTTGGCTGCCTTCCGCCAGGACATGCGCGCAATCGGGCGCGACAAGGACGTGATGGTAATGGTCTTCAGCGAGTTTGGCCGCCGAGTCGAGGAGAACGCCTCCTATGGCACCGACCACGGTAAGGGCGGCTTGATGCTGGTGCTGGGGGGCGCCATCAGGGGTGGGCTGTACGGTGGCGAGCCCGACTTGGAAGACCTCGACGACGGCGACCTGAAGTACCACACCGACTTCCGCAACGTCTACGCCTCGGCCCTGAGCTGGATCCAGGCCGACCCCCGCACCGTGCTGATGGGCGATTTCAAGCCCTTGCCGCTGTTCTAGAAGTTTGAGAGCCCCACCAACGAACACCCCCACACCCCCAACAGGGGGTGTGGGTTTTTACAACTCCGCGGGTCATTTTATTACATGCTCTCATGAGAAATTTACCACCACTTAGCGCCATTAAGAAGCGTATTCCTCAAATGGTCGAAAAAAGTCACAGATTCATTCCCGAATATAGGTTAGCTTAATGTTACGCAAAAGCGTTGCTTTTTTCCCGAAAACGCACCGCAATTTAGGGGGGAAACACTGTTCTATACGAAGTTTTTACGCTTTGATACATTTGGGTGTGCTGCGAAGCTAAAAGTGGTGTAGGGTCGTAAGCGAGATGAGCAAGTCGCATCAGGGTTTTACTCTTATCGAGGCCCTTATCGTCCTCGCGATTCTGGGGGTACTCCTCAGTCTGATGGCCGGATCGCTGCGATCAGATCGGATCGCGGTCAATCAGGCTGCACAGGGGTTGGCTGCCAACGTCACCCGCGCTAGGCTCGAGGCCATCAAGAACAACACCTACGCCGGATTGAGTGTCAATACCTCGCAGAAATCCTATGCAGTCTGGGTAGATACCAACGGCAACGCGGCCTTCGACCCTGGCACCGACCGGGTGTTGCAGCGAGTTGTCCTGGGTCAGGGGGAGCTGGCTAAAGTCACCATGGGCTCGGGAACCACCCTCACTAGCATCGTATTCGACTCGAGGGGCATCCCGCAGGACCAGCTCGGAGGAACGGTGGTGCTTACGAACCAGTCGAACACGCACAGCAAGACAATAACGGTCAACACCCAGGGGAGGGCGAGCATCCAATGAGAAAGACCCAGGGCATCACCCTCATCGAACTCCTGATTGCTCTGGCTATTCTGGCCATCGCCTTCACCGCCTTGCTGTTCAGCCAGCTTTCCAACCTGCGGGCCAGCGCTCAAACCCGCTACGCCAGCGAGACCAAGGCGGCGGCCACCAGGGTTTTGGAGGCCCTGCAAGCCGAGGTGACCAAAACGGTAGAAGTATCCAGCACCACGGCCACTTACTACGATGCGACGGTCACCTTTGGCTCTACGACCAAATACATCAGCTATCTGTTCCTCGACTACTACTACCGCTGCCCCAGCACCGTAACACCGACCAGTCCGGGCACCCGAACCAACCTGCGTCCGCTGTCGGACTTGACTTATGGCAACAGCAGCGGGGGTGTTGCCTGCGTCGGGGGCAAGACCAACCTTCCTGCTGCGCTACAAAACAGCCTGGGTAGTTCAATCTCCAGCGTCGATTGGAAGATCGTTGGCGAAGCTGGGATCACTGGGGAAGGGGTGGTTTCCATCACCGTCTCGGCTCAGCACCTGCGCGGTCCACGGATCACCCTGATCAACCGCATCACCTGCTATGACGTGTACCCCTCGCCTACTAGTGACGCACCCATACCCTGCCCCACTCCAACCACGGCGGGAGGTGGCCGGTGAGCCGCAAGGGTTTTTCCATCATCGAGCTGGTGGTGGCCCTGGCCGTGCTGATGGTGGTACTGGGTTTGGTGGTGGGCTACTTCGCTCGCAACGCCCAACTCACTAGCCGTACCCAGGCTGGCAACGAGGTGCAGGACAGGGTGCGCGCAGTCATGCAACTGGTGACGCAAGACCTTCAACTCGCGGGCTCGAGCCGCTTCGTGAGTAGCACCGGGGCCGTATCGACGATACTGAACGCCTGTACAGTGGAGGACTGCCTGGTGGCCAGCGATGGGGGGATGCACGATACCTTCAAAGTGGCCTACGCCACCAGCTTGCGCCCCATTGGCACTGCCTGCCGTCAGGTGATCTACAGCTTTTCGGGAGACACGCTCGAGCGCAAGGACGTGGGGGATGGCGACTGCTCCACCGATCCCACCACAGTCGCCGCAGTTCCCGTGGCCGATAACATCCTGGCCCTGGATATCCGCTACCGCTGCAGCAACGGCAACCTGCTCAACAACTACCCGGACCCTGCCAACTGCCCCGCCGGGAGTGCATACCCGCGTTCGGCAGTGGTTTCGGTGGTGGGCCGCTCGACCAACCAGGTGCGCAACATCACCCCCATCACTTACCCAACGGTCTCCGGTAGCGTCGTTTGCCCCGCCGGCTATGTCTGTTACGCCATGACTCAGGAAGTCCTGATGCCTAACCTCAAGGACCAGTAGGAGGACCTGTGAGACGAGACGGAATTGCCCTGATAACCACGCTGGCTATCCTGGTGGTGGTGGGAGTGCTGGCTTTTGGCACCTTCTTCACAACTCAGATTGAGCAGTGGACTGCCCGCAACGACAGCACCTCCACCCAGGCCAACTACGTGGCCCAGGCCGGTTTGCAGAAGTACAAGACCATCCTGTTCCAGAATTACCGCTGGGTGGAACAGGGCTCGACCTCATCCCCATCGGGAGGCAGCACGGTCTGTCGCAACAGCCTTGCCAACGGCATCGACTTCGACCGGGATGGTACACTTACCCCCTTCACCGGCGGCACGATGGGCCCGTTCACCGAGTCAGTGACCGACACCAGCGGAAGGGTGATTGGCCAGTACCGGGTAACCATCACCAAAGCCACCAATAACCCCCAGATCTACACCGTGACGTCGGTAGGAACCTCTGCCGGAGCCCGTTCTACCGTACAGGCGGTATTTCAGATTGCCAATACGGGTTATCTAGACAACGCCATTTTTGCCGGGCAGGGACAGGCCAACAAGTTCATCAACGGGGGAGCCACCATACGCGGCGGTATCTACATCGTAGGCGATCCGAGCAACCCCAGCCAGAAAGTAATCGAGAGCAACGGTAATTTCTCGCTCCTTAACCACTACAACATGAGCGATTACTCGGCGGTGTCTAACCGGGTAGACCCGGCCAACCAGGTCGCCAATGACCTCTGTGCCAGCCTGCGGGTGCAGTATGGAAAGGTCGAAGTTGGCGGCAGCACGCTTATTGGCGAGCCGACCAACAAGGTCAAGGGAGTCTACGTGGGCAATGGAGCCTCGGATGTCAGCGGAAACGCCTCCGATGTATGCACCAGGACTAAAGGGATATGTACTGAGCAGGGGCCCGCTCCATTTGACATCGCCAACGCTCCCGGCTTCCCTACCCTGGGTAGCAGGGGCGAATGCAGCATCGCCGGCAACCCTACCCCCACCTGGCGGGACTGCATCCAGAATCAATCCAGTACACCTGGAAGTGGGCTACGGATTGTGCGGGTAGCCGGCGTTACCAACCTTTTCTGGCCCACCCTCTCGCCCAACCCGCTTGTACCCCCGGCAGCCTGTTTGACGTTCCTGAATACCTCGTCGCTGACCTTCAACACCCAGAACGTGGACTGCTCTTATACCCTGCCCGATGGGCGCAAGGGGGGTTTTGTCTACAATGGCAGCTCGAGCCCAGCCAGATTCACGGTCTATGGCAGCGTGGACTTCGAGGGCTTCAATCTCACCTTTAGCAAAGCCATCGACTACACTGCGCGCAGTTGGGTCAGCGCCAACGGCTCTTACACCCAGGTCAACACCGCTTCGCTGACCGTCATGAAAAACTCCACGGGTAGCGGTGGGACACTCGACCTCGACAGCAATCTACTACCCAAAACCTCCGACGGTTTCTTCCCGCAGCACGTGTTGGGTCTGGTGGTTGAGGGGGATGTGTATCAGCGCGGCCAGTATGTGATGGCCCCCCTCTACTCCGGTGGCACCTTTCGTATCGTCAAGGATAATGTGCTCTTCGGCAGCGTGGTCGCCAACATGTTCTGTACCACTTCCGCTGGTAACCAGAGCAGCTGTGCTGCAGGACAGAAATCCGAAGTGGTCTACATCAACACTGGCGCTAACAAACCCTCGATCATGCGCCAGGTGGAGAGATCTACCATCCCGGTCTTTAAGATCCTCTCCTACGAGCGGCGCTAGCGAAAAAACTCGAGCCCCCACCTGCATGGGTGGGGGCTTTGGTTTTGGGGATTACTGCTTGCTCTGGATGAAGCTAATCGCGTCCTGAACGGTGCGGATCTTCTCGGCTTCCTCGTCGGAGATCTCGAGCCCGAACTTGTCCTCCAAACCCATGATGAGTTCGACGGTGTCGAGGCTGTCGGCCCCCAGGTCTTCGATGAAGCGGGCCTCGGGGGTGATTTTTTCGGCTTCCACGCCGAGTTTTTCAACGATGACTTCTTTTACGGACTCGAGGATATCCATGGTTCAAACCCTCCGAAGGGGGATTCTACCACAAGGGTCGCTTAAGGCCGCTTGAGCCGGGGGTCA
>LJSS01000167.1_pt1 | contig 11627 bp, 16 predicted proteins | sample 890271 | NCBI WGS metagenome assembly LJSS01 (sample SAMN03797534, study PRJNA294671) | hot springs metagenome | isolation source: water from Lobios Hot Spring | place: Spain: Lobios, Galicia | collected 2011-02-08
TCAACAAATGGGGTTGGTTTTTCGATAAGGAAAGAAAAGAAATAAACGAAAAAGCCGTTGAAGAAATAAAAAATGATATAATTCGATAAATAAAGATGGAAAAAACTATCTTAGTTACCGGTGGAGCTGGTTTTATTGGTTCAGCAGTTGTTAGGTACTTAATTAAGAACACCAATTTTAAAGTAGTAAATGTAGATAAGCTTACGTATGCGGGTTGCTTAGAATCCCTGAGGGAAGTTGAGGACAGCCCTCGTTATTTTTTTGAAAAAGCAGACATTTGCGACTCAAAAAGGATCCGTGAAATCCTAAGAAAATACCAGCCTGAAATTATACTTCATCTTGCAGCCGAAACACATGTGGATAGATCTATAGATAGACCTGCAGAATTTATAAAGACAAATATTATAGGTACATACACTTTATTGGAAGAAGCAAGGCTATATTGGAGTGAGTTACCAAAAGAAAAGAAGGTTAAATTTAGATTCCATCACGTATCGACAGATGAGGTTTATGGTGAACTTCCCCATCCAGACGAAACACCCGATGCGCATAAAATCCTTTTCACAGAAAAAACACCTTACTCGCCAAACTCACCGTACTCTGCATCAAAAGCAAGCGCAGACCATTTAGTAAGAGCATGGTTTAGAACCTATGGCTTACCTACCATAGTTACCAACTGCTCTAACAACTACGGACCTTATCAATTTCCGGAAAAGCTAATACCCTTAATGATCTTAAACGCAATAGAAGGGAAGCCTTTGCCTATTTATGGAAAAGGTAACCAAATACGTGATTGGCTTTATGTGGAAAATCATGCGGAAGCTCTAATTTTGGTAGCAACTGAAGGGAAGGTGGGGGAAACTTACAACATCGGAGGAAATTGCGAAAAAAGAAATATTGAGGTAGTAAATACAATATGCGATATCTTAGAAGAGCTGTATCCAAGTAAGAAAAATCCCAACATACAAAACTTAAAGTCCCCTATTTCTCATTATAGGGAGCTTATAACATTTGTGGAAGATAGACCCGGTCATGATAAGCGTTACGCCATGGATACAACAAAGATAAGGACTGAACTTGGTTGGAAACCCAAAGAAACCTTTGAATCTGGAATCAGAAAAACCGTTAAATGGTACCTCGAAAATAGATGGTGGTGGGAACCTTTAAGAAAACGCTACAGAGGAGAACGATTAGGTTTAATAAAGCATACATAAAAAGGAGGTTCTAAATGAAAGGTATAATTTTGGCGGGAGGAGCTGGTACAAGGCTTTATCCATCCACAAAAGTTGTTTGCAAACAATTACTTCCAATCTACGATAAACCAATGATTTATTATCCACTCTCAGTTTTGATGCTTGCTGGAATAAGGGAAATATTAATCATATCGACACCTGAAGACATACCAAGATTTGAAGCCTTATTCGGCGATGGATCTCAGTATGGATTAAAGCTCAGTTACAAAGTTCAACCAAAACCTGAAGGTCTAGCGCAAGCGTTTATTATTGGTGAAGACTTTATAGGTAAAGATACAGTATGTTTGATACTTGGGGATAACATATTTTATGGTCATGGTCTTAGCGAACTGCTTCGTCGTGCTGTTGAAAAAGTTGAAAATAATGGAGGCGCTGTTATATTTGGGTACTATGTAAACGATCCGGAAAGATATGGAGTGATAGAATTCGATGAAAAAGGAAATGTAATAGGAATCGAAGAAAAGCCAAAAAATCCAAAAAGTAACTATGCGGTAGTTGGGCTATACTTTTATGACAACGAGGTTATTGAAATAGCAAAAAGTATAAAACCTTCATGGCGTGGTGAGCTGGAAATCACTTCGGTAAATGAAGAGTATCTAAAGAGAGGAAAACTTTCCGTCGAACTAATGGGAAGGGGGTTTGCATGGCTTGACGCAGGAACACATAATTCAATGCTTGAAGCTAGCAACTTTATAAAAATAATAGAGGAAAGGCAAGGACTCAAAATAGGGTGTATAGAAGAAATCGCTTACAGAAATGGCTGGATTAGTAAAGAACAACTTGTAAAACTTGCAGAGCCACTTAGAAAAAGTGGATACGGAGAGTACCTTATGAAACTTATTGAACAAGATTAGCAAAGATTAACAAAAAGGAGCTTGCAATGGAATTTATCCCTACCGAATTTGAAGGACTTTACATAATAAAACCAAGGATATTTGAGGACAATCGTGGATACTTCTTTGAATCGTTTAGAGATGATTTATTTAGAAAAAACGTAGGAGACATTACATTTGTGCAAGACAACGAATCGAAATCATCATACGGTGTTCTTAGAGGTTTGCATTACCAATTACCACCATTTGAGCAGAGCAAACTTGTTAGAGTTGTAGTAGGAGAAATTTTAGATGTAGTAGTGGATATCAGAAAGAATTCACGTACTTTTGGTAAGCATTTTAAGATAATTCTATCTTCCGAGAATAAACTTCAGTTGTTTATACCAAAGGGTTTTGCGCATGGTTTTATAGTTCTTTCAGATTTTGCCATAGTGAATTACAAAGTAGATAACTTTTATTCACCCCTGCATGATAGAGGTATCAATGCCTTCGATCCTGAGCTAGGTATTGACTGGATTTTACCAAAAGAAAAAATAATTCGTTCCCAAAAGGATAGTCAATTACCACCTTTATCGGAGGCTTCTTTACCTTGAAGATCCTTGTCACAGGTGCAAATGGACAACTTGGAAGAGAATTAAGAAAAACACTAAATTCGTACAATACCCTTTTTTCAGCAAAGACATCAGAGGATTTTAACGATATTGTCATACTCGATATTACAAAGAAAAGTGACGTAGAAGATATCATAAAAAGATACTCTATAACTCACATTATAAACTGTGCTGCATACACGTTGGTGGATCAAGCGGAAAAAGAACCTGAAAAAGCATACGATGTAAATTACGAAGCGGTTAAAAACTTAGCGGAGTTATCAAACCGCTATAATGTAAGACTAATTCATATATCCACTGATTTCGTTTTTTCAGGAGATAAGAATACCCCATATAAAGAAGATGATACCCCAAATCCTATATCAATATATGGCAAATCCAAGTGGGAAGGTGAGAAAGCAATTCAAGCATTATGCGAAAATTATGTAATAATCAGGACTTCGTGGTTATATTCTATCCACAAAAACAATTTTGTGAAAACCATTATAAGACGTGCTAAGGAAAGAGGAAACCTCAGAGTAGTGTATGACCAAGTGGGTACACCTACATATGCAAAAGCTTTAGCCGAGGTTATTGCTAAAATCGTGGATAAAAACCATATTAGAGGCATATACCATTACAGTAACGAAGGTGCCATTAGCTGGTATGATTTTGCGATGGCTATCGTTGAAATTGCAAATATTGAGTGTACTATTGAACCTATTTTGAGTTATGAGTATCCAGCTTTGGCAAAACGCCCTGCATACAGCGTGCTTGACAAATCAAAAATAAAAAAAGAACTGGGTATTAAGATACCATACTGGAGAAATAGCTTAAAGGAGTGTATTGGTGAGTTATTAAGATCTAATAGCATTGTTTGAATCTAATTTTTTCAATAAGCGCGCTAGACCTTCTCCCAGTATGTAATATAATATTGCTTACCGGAGGGAAAAATGAGCAAAGAATTGCAGGAAACAAAAGAAGAGGAGATAAATCTTTTAGACTTGCTTGCCATTCTATTAAAGCGAAAAAGCCTTATCATAAGCATTACATCCACAGTAGCAGTAATTGCAGTAATAATAACCTCACTTATGCCTCCCAAGTACGTAGCCGAGGCTAAAATTAGAGTGTATAAGTTTGTAAGTCCAGGCTTAGAAAGTAAACTAATTTCTGACATAACCATCGCAATAGCCAACCAACAAGGACAACAATCGATACAAGCGGAACAGGATTTTTACGCTTACGTACTAAAAAGCAGAAGGATCCTTGATCCTATTGTTGACAGATTTGATCTGGTAAAGTACTATCAAGTGAAATCTCGCGAAGACGCAAGAAATACTTTAGCAAAAAACCTTAACGTCAAGGTAGATAAAGAGGCAAACGTTATAGTTATAAGCGTAGAAGATAAAGATCCAAAAAAAAGCGGCACAGCTTGCAAACGCTTTTGTTGATGAGCTTAAAAAAGTAGCCAAAAACCTTGCAATTGAAGAAGCCAACCAAAAAAGGCTTGTTTTTGAAGAAACACTTTCAAATGCAAAAGCCGAAATTGAAAAAACAAAAGAGGAATTAAAATCTCTTCAAGGAAAAAACAATGCAGATGCAAAAAGAATACAAGCAGACATAAAAAGACTAAAAGATGATTTGAAAAATTTAGATGGCGGATATGAAACTTCCTCCAGCTCTCAAATAGCGGAAAAGCTCAAAGCTTTAAAACTAAACCAATCCTTATATGAACTCCTTCTTAAGCAGTATGAAGTAATGAAACTTGATGAAATGAAAAATATGCCCATTGTGCAAGCAATTGATAGAGCTGTGCCACCAGAAAAGAAAGCCAAGCCAAAGAAAGGACTAATAATAGCGATATCAACTTTTACCGCCCTTTTTGCTTCTATTTTGTTAGCTTTTCTTGTAGAATACATTCATCGTGTGTCTAGTAATCCAGAAAATAGAGAGCTTATCGAAACCATAAAAAATTCTCTTACCTTTAAGAGAAGAAGAGATTCTTAAGCGTGGATTTTCTATAATCACAGGGTGTATCCATTCGAGGAAAACAAACTTCCACCGAACGAAAACCTGAAAGTATCACCTAAATGTTTAGATAACTTCATTTACTTGATCAGTTACACAAAATATTAAAAAGGCGTAGTTTTTACATCGGATGTATTGGGAAATGGACAAAAATTCCAGTGTAGGAGCATGAGCGAGAAAATTAAAGCATTTCGTGTATTGGGATTAGATAGTTTTTTTGCCCAGATGGCTATTATGTTTGCTTTGGGAAGAGCAGAAAGCATGGCTTTGGGTTGCTCTCGTTGTAACTGGACACGGAAAAATTCCGATAGAGCACCGAGGGTATCTTTTCCACTAGTTCCCTCGAGATTAAACTCCCCTGCAACAAATTCTCTACGTTCCAATTTGGCACCACCACGTATAGCTTTTAAAATAAAGAGTTGACAGCAGCTATTGGGAATCTTCGACTATAGTAACCAAACTTTTCGTGCAGGTCCTTGCGAATCAACAAACCCACAACATGACCACTTACATAAGCACTCTGTCCATAAAGCCACCCCCATGCAGGTCTTTTTGGACCACGGATAGAGTTACCAATTTTTATCCTAGCTGTTATTAAATCCGCATTTGATTGCTTAGCGGCTTTTCGGTAGTTCTCTATGGCATCCGGGAAAAGTATATCATCAGCACCTACCACCAAGTAATAATCACCTTTAGAAATCTTTATGGCTCTGTTTAGTACATCGTAGATGCCAAAATCCGGTCTTGAATCTACAACTACGTTTTTTAGACTTCTCTTTGCATTTTCCAAAATCTCCAACGTTCTATCTGTGGATGCACCATCTGCTACCACCCATTCAAAATTCTTGTCCCTTTGCTTTTCAAGAGATTCGACCAATCTTGGCAAGTATTTCTCAGCATTGTAAGTGGCAGTGATTATAGAAATGCTTACTTCTTTCATGGTAAAATAATTGTATAATATGAAACGTGCATTTATTACGGGGATTACTGGGCAGGACAGATCTTACTTGGCAGAGCTTTTACTTTCTAAAGGTTACGAAGTTCATGGTCTCATAAGAAGGGCGAGCACTTTCAACACAGGTAGGATAGACCATATTTACGTAGACCCTCACACACCTGGTGCTAGGCTATTTTTACATTACGGTGATTTGTCCGAATACAACCTGATGAAATATACCACCTTGGAGCTCAGAGCCATGTGCGCGTAAGTTTTGATATACCAGAGTACACAGGCGATATAACAGGTCTTGGTACAACGAGAATCTTGGAAGCCATAAGAAGAAGTGGTATAAAAACCAAATTCTATCAAGCATCTTCTTCGGAGATGTTTGGTGCAACACCTCCACCACAAAATGAAAAATCACCCTTTTATCCGCGAAGCCCTTACGCAGCAGCAAAAGTTTACGCTTACTGGATGACCGTAAATTATAGAGAAGGGTATAACCTCTTTGCGTGTAACGGCATACTTTTCAATCATGAATCGCCACGTAGAGGAGAAACCTTTGTTACACGTAAGATAACCAGAGCTATAGCAAATATACTTTCTGGAAAGCAAAAGAAGCTTTACCTTGGTAACCTTTATGCAAAGAGGGACTGGGGGTTCGCGCCTGAGTACGTGGAATGCCAATGGTTAATCCTTCAGCAGGATGAGCCTGATGACTATGTGATAGGTATAGGTGAAAGCCACTCGGTGAAAGAGTTTGTCAATTACGCATTCAATTACGCAGGTATTGAGTTGGAATGGAAAGGGGAAGGTTTAGAAGAAAAGGCTGTGATAAAGAGTATAGACAGTAGATGGAATGTAGATCTTAAGGTGGGTGATGTAATTATAGAGATCGATCCAAGGTACTTTAGACCTACAGAAGTGGACCACCTTTTGGCGGATGCATCCAAAGCTAAGAAAAAATTAGGTTGGGAACCAAGGGTTTGCTTTGAGGAACTGGTGATGATAATGGTAGATTATGATCTAAAGCTTGCTGGAATTGAACCAATAGGCAAAGGTGTAAGAGTTTGTACAGAAAAAGGTTTTTGTTACACTGACCATCAATATTCCTTTGTTTCTAAGGTAAAGTGATGGATAAGAGCGTGAAAATATACGTAGCGGGTCACAGAGGGCTGGTAGGATCTGCGATCCTTAAAAAACTCAAAGAAAAGGGCTATACCAACATAGTTACACGTACAAGCCAAGAGCTTGATTTGAGAAGACAAAGGGATGTGGAGGAGTTTTTTTCGAAAAGGAACGCCCAGATTGGGTGTTTCTGTGTGCTGCAAAGGTCGGTGGCATCCTTGCCAATAACACCTACAAAGCGGAGTTTATATACGACAATATGGCCATCGCTTTAAATGTTATACACTCAGCCTATAAGTACGGTGTTAAAAAGCTTCTTAACCTTGGCTCTTCGTGTATATATCCTAAGCACTGTCCACAACCCATGCGGGAAGAGTATTTGCTCACATCTTCTTTAGAACCAACCAACGAACCCTATGCCATAGCAAAGATATCTGCAATAAAGCTATGTAGGTACTACAACGAACAATATAAAACCAACTTTATTTCTGTAATGCCAACAAATCTTTATGGTGAAAATGATAACTTCAATTTTGAAATTTGAAACCTCGCATGTCTTACCTGCCCTGGTGAGGAAGTTTTACCTAGCAAATCTCTTAAGGCATGGGGATTTTGATAAGATAGTTGCAAATTTAAAAAGGTATAGTATAGGTTTTGGTCTCGATAGGGAAGTAGACTTAAAGGATAAGGATTCTATTGTGAAGGTGCTTTCTAAGGTTGGATTAAGCAAAGATTATGTAACTGTGTGGGGAACTGGAGAAGTTTACAGGGAGTTTTTACATGTAGAGGATATGGCAGATGGGAGTGTGTTTGTGATGGAGAATTTAGAGGCAAGGGATTTTATTCAGAAACTATCCCTTCCCGATTATTTTATTAATGTAGGCTGTGGACAGGATATTACTATAAAAGAGTTAGCAATGCTCATAAAGGATATTGTTAAGGATATTGTTGGCTTTAAAGGCGAGATCATTTTTGATACTACAAAGCCCAGTGGCACACCTAGGAAGCTTTTAGATGTTTCAAAGCTTTTTTCTCTAGGTTGGAGGCCAAAGATTAGCCTGGAAGAAGGGATTAAAAGGGTGGTGGAAGCGTTGGGCGTGAGAGGTGAGTGGTGGTGGGTGAGTTGAAGACGCATAAGGATCTGGATGTATGGAGAGAGTCCATTGAACTTGTCAAGGAGGTTTACAAAGTAACTGCCGAATTCCCAAAGGAAGAGTTGTATAATTTGACTTCACAAATAAGAAGGTGTGCCGTTTCTATACCAAGTAATATTGCTGAAGGAGCTGCACGTAAAAGCAAAAAGGAGTTTATTAATTTTTTATATGTAGCACTTGGATCTTGTGCTGAATTAGAAACACAGCTAATCATTTCTAAGGAACTGGGTTTTATTGTTGATGAAACTGTTACATTTGAAAACATTGAAAAATAAAAAGAAAGATTTTAGGTTTAATTCGATACCTAAAGGATAAATGTTAGTTGTGAGTGGTGAATGGTGAGTGGTGAGTTGTGAATGGTGAATGGTGAGAGGTGAGGGGTGAGTTGTGAATGGTAAAATGTTAAATATGAAAGGTGTAAACTTAAACGGGAACAATTTCACATCTTTTGTTTCACGTCTCACATTTTACCTCTCACGCTTCACGACTTACGCTTCACGAATTACCTCTCACACTTCACGCCTCACACTTCACGTCTCACATTTCACGCTTCACGCTTCACATCTCACATCTCACGACTTACGTCTCACATCTCACGCCTCACTTCCCATGCCGGCTTTCGCCGTTACTTTGCTAACACTTCCTGGTTATTTGCAGAAAAAGTTCTCAGAATGTTAGTGGGGCTGGTAGTAGGGGTATGGGTGGCACGGTATTTGGGACCTGAAAATATAAGTAATTTAATCTAAAGTCAGGAGGTATACTTAATGAATCTTTTAATTTTAGGAGCTGGTGTTGAAAAATCTGAAGGAATTGACATGCCATTAGCAAATGAATTAGTGCCACAAATAAGAAACTTTATACATAATGATAAAACTGGTAAAGAAGTAGATAATGTATTAAGAGGCATTATAAAAGGATTAAGATTTTCATATGATGATTTTATAAAAAGAACTGCTGATGAATTAGCAAGTGTGTTTAAAAAAGAGTTAGATGATATTGTCCAACGCATTAATTCGGTAAAAAAAAGATGAAGATCTTAATGATGATGAAAAAAAGTTAGCTGATATTATTATTTTTCTACTGACTAAAATACAAAATATGCAAAAAGATGCTATTTTAGATGATGAAATTGCTCAGAAGATAAAAGAAGTTTTTGGCGATATAAAAATTTCAGATGAAAATATAATCGATTTGGGTAAGTTATCTTTTACAGATACATTAAAACTTGTTATGAAAAGAATACTTCTAAAAAGTGTAGAGCAACCAACTCATCGTGTGTTAAAGCATATTTATAGGAATTTAATGGACTTTGAGAATTTACTACTGAAATATTTTATTGGCTTTTACAATGGAAATGAATCAGATATTAAGAAGTATCTTTATTTAAGCTGGACATTATGGGCATATCTTGTATGGAAAGAGAAGAAAGTAAATAAGAATAATATCCCATTTTATTCAAATTTAAGAGAAGATATTAAAATAATAACATTTAATTATACTTCCTTTGCTAGTAAAGTGAATCGTGATGCGTTATATTTTCATGGTAGTTTAACAAAATATATAAGGCTTGATAATAGAAATGAAAGTCAAATAGATAATTACGATGATATAAACATTGTAGAATTTTTAAAAGAAGTAGTATCGAAAAACATTAATTTTCAACAAAAGATTTTCGTAATACCTTCTATTGTTCCACCATTAAAATTAAAGCCTGTTCTTTCAAGTAATTACATCGAAACTTGGTACAAATCGAAGGAACTGATTTCCCAAGCATCAAAAATTATTATAGTGGGTTATTCATTCAATTACGTTGATGAACATTTTAATGATTTAATTAGGCAAAATAAACATAAAAAATTGTAATTGTTGATCCAAATATAAAAAACATAATGAAAAATATAGGAAGAATCTTCTCATATAGGGATACTGATTATACGCGTAATAAATACAATGGTAAAGACTGCTTTGAAAAAGAAAACTTAAAATTAATTAATGCAAAAGCAACAGATATAGATATTAATGAACTTATTGGGAGTAAAGAATGAAAGATAAAGTTATAAGCTCTATAAAATGGTCGGCATTTGCTGAAATTGCATCAAAGGTATTACCCTCATTGTTTTATATTCTCACTGCTCGCCTTTTGACTCCTGAGGATTTTGGAGTGGTGGCAACATCTTCTATGGTCGTCGCTTTTGCATCAATTCTCTGGGAGGCTGGTTTATCAAAAGCTCTTATTCAGAATCGAGAATATGAAATACAAAAAATGTCAAACATTGTATTTTATACGAATGCTGTATTATCAATTTTTATTTATTTATTACTATTTATATTTTCAGATTTTATATCTTCTTTTTTTAAAGATTATAGGGTTTCAAGTGTGCTAAAAGTTTCGGGACTTTCACTAATTATTGGTTCATTTATGTCTGTTCAAACAGCACTTTTACAAAGGAATTTTGAGTTCAAAAAACTTTTTTACAGTAGATTTATAGGTGCCATCATTCCAGGTGTAGTTTCTGTAATACTTGCATATTTGGGTTATGGATATTGGGCGTTAGTTTACGGATCTATCTTTTCAATGGTGGTGCAAACAGTCATATTGTGGAAAATAAGTAAATGGTTGCCAACCTTTGAATACGATTTAAAAATTGCAAAAAGGATGTTTGATTTTTCAAAATGGGTTTTTCTTTCTTCATTGCTCAGTTGGTTTTATTTATGGGGTGACATTTTTGTATTGGGCTTTTTCTTTACATCACATGAGGTGGGGCTTTACCGTACTGGAAACTACTTTGTAAGTACTATTTTTGGATTAGTAACCACTCCAGTACTTCCTGTAATGTATAGTTACTTCTCAAGTATTCAGCATAATAAAGAAGAAATAGAAAGGGTGCTACTATTAAGCTCAAAAGTTCTAAGTTTTATTGTACTACCTATAGGTATTGGGCTTTATATTGTACAAAATCCTATCAGTGATTTGATATTTGGTGGAAAGTGGGTAGGTATAGCACCTGTGATAGGGTATTTGGCTTTAACATATGGGTTTGCTTGGCTAGTTGGTTTAAATACCGAAGCATACAAAGCAATAGGTAAACCATATATTGAATTTTTTATCCATTTGATTGCAATTCCAATATATCTTACGGTGTTTTCTATTTCGTCCAGCATAGGTTTTGAAGTTTTTTTAATTGCAAGAGTCTTACTAGTTTTTGTAGGAATGTCAATTCAATATTATTTTTTAAAAAGGATACTAAACATTAATTTTTCTAAATTTTTTAATAATTTTAGGCAGATGTTTATAGTTTCTATTTTATTAATTTTTGCAAATCATTTATTACTGAAAAACTTTTTTATGAATAATTTTGTGTTAATCATAATATTTTTTGCTTCAATGAATATTTATTTTATATACATGTATGTATCAGATAAAAACTTTTTCATAACACTTTTCAATATTTTTAAAAATGTAAAAAAAACTAATTTTACAAAAATAGAGAATGGTGGGTTACAAGACATTTAGTTTTTCATACGACTGCTGTATATAATGAACTTTGGTGCAAAATTAAAAATGCAAAATATTTTTAATATCTACTAATAACTGTATTACTGCATCTATTCGCTGGTTAAGTTGACCTATCTGTGAGTCTATCTTCTGGTTAAGCGCTGTAATCTCTGCCCTTACCTGACCTATCTGTGAATCTATCTTC
>LJSS01000169.1_pt1 | contig 11599 bp, 10 predicted proteins | sample 890271 | NCBI WGS metagenome assembly LJSS01 (sample SAMN03797534, study PRJNA294671) | hot springs metagenome | isolation source: water from Lobios Hot Spring | place: Spain: Lobios, Galicia | collected 2011-02-08
CGTCCCCGGCGGACGCAATCTCGCCGTGGATTTCACGGATGGCTACGTGCAGCAGTGGAGCTTCGGGATGCAGCATCAGCTCGTCCCGGACCTCATGCTGGACCTCAGCTACGTCGGGAGCAAAGGAACAAACCTCGACAACATCAAGTGGGTGAACCAGGGCGCCGTGCCGGGAACACCGAAGGCGCCCTACTTCCGCCCCTTCCCGAATTGGGGGACATTCCTGACGACGTTCAGCCACGCGAATTCGAGCTACCATGCCCTGCAGCTTCACGTGCAAAAGCGCCTGTCGCGAGGCTTCCTGCTCATGGGGAGCTACACGTACTCCCACTCGATCGATGATTCGCCCGGGGCCGTCGGCGGAGGGAGCGAGCAGTTCTTCCCTCAGGATCCGCGGAACCTTCGCGCCGAGCGCGCTCACTCCGATTATGATCAGCGGCATCGCGCGACCTTCACCGGCATCTACGAGCTGCCCATCGGTCCCGGACGCCGGTACCTCTCGAACGTTTCGGGAGTCCTCGGGAAGTTGATCGGAGGATGGCAGGTGGGAGGGATTTGGACGCTCGCGAGCGGGTCGCCGTGGACGCCGCGCGTCTCCGGAGATCGGAGCCTCACCGGTGGACTCACAGACCGACCGAACCGCCTCCGCGACGGGAACCTGCCCAAGAACCAGCGGCGACGCGAGCGCTGGTTCGATACGGGAGCGTTCCAGCTGCCTCCGGTCGGGGAATTCGGGAACTCCGGACGAAACGTGATCCTCGGACCTGGATTTAACGCCTTCGACTTCTCCCTCTTGAAGAAGACGACGATCACGGAGACGACGTCCGTGGAGTTTCGCTTCGAGGCCTTCAATCTGTTCAATCGGACGAACTTCGGCGGGCCCGGGATCACCGTGGGGACGCCGCTCTTTGGCGTCATCACCTCGGCTTTCGATCCCCGAATCCTCCAGTTCGGTGTGAAGGTCTTCTTCTGAATCCGAAGGGCAAAGTGCAGCCGCAGGGGAAGGGAGGAGGACCGCTCGCGCGACGACACGACGGTTCTCCTCTCCCCCCGTGGAATCGAGCCCATCGGCACGAGGGCATGGCGTGAGGCCTGACGCTCCTTGCGCCCGGCCGGAGGAGGGCTCGACGAGTCACCCATGCCGGATCAGGGGATCCGCTTTTCCCGCGACCCGAAGGGCTTCGGGCGAAGCCTCACCGAGTCATCGCGCGCAACGTCTCCAGCAGCTCCAGCACGGTCGAGCGATCGCGTGAGGCCGCTCGGGCATGTAGACTCCGAAGCAGACGAGCGTATCGGTCCACCTGTCGCGCATTCCCAGACCAAATCACCGCTCCATTGTGCTGACGGAGAAAAACTGCTTTGTGGGCGCACACGCCGATGGATTCGAATCCCCAGAGTGCGGGCTGCAGGTCCTGGACGGCTCGATCCTCGATGACGACCAGCGTGATCCATCCCGCAGCCGCCTCCAGCAACGCGCTCAGATGTTCCAAAGCGCGCTCGCGCACCTCCCGCTTCACCGAGCGATAGAGACCCGTCCCCTGCGCCAGCTGCGCCAGATCCGAGCGCAAGATCAACTGGGTGAAGCTCACCGCGCTCCCCCGCCGGAACCGCTGCGTTCGCCGCGCCTGGCCGATCGCATCGTAGAAGGCGACCAGGCGCTGCTTCTCCTCCCTCAACCCCACCGCTTCCAACTCGTCGAAGAGCGCCTCATGATATGCGTGCGTCAGCTCGGGCGTCGTGAGCGAACACATCAGCCCCCTTCCCCAAACGAGCGCTTCCCCGCTCCTCACCTCGTAATACTCCATCACGTGCAGCAGCTCATCCATGCGCTGATCGCCCGCGAGCGGGTCCCAGAGGATCGGCTCCGGATCGTGCTCCTGTCCGAGAAGCCATTCGGGAGAGACCTGCAGGGCCACGGCGAGAACCCGCAGCTCCTTGCCTGTGATCACCTTCGCCGCCGACTTACAGGGAGTGTGGCGGCCGTTCATCAGAATCTTGGCGATGCGCTCCCGCGTCACGTAGAACCGCTCGGGTTCGGCGAACATCTCCTCCGCGAGCTTCGTGCACCGCCTGGCGAGCCGCTCCTCGCTCAGATGGAGCTCGGCCATGCGCACTCGCGTCCGCTGGGCGATCCGACGGAGGCGAAGCGGTTCGACCACCGCCAAAGGGGATGTCTTCGGCATCTTCCTCCCTCCCGATCGTCTGAATGAGAGGCCGACGGGGCCTCACCACGCTCCAGAGACACTGTGCGACCTCGCGCACACTCGAGGCGGCCAAAATATAGTATAATGCCGCCAGAACGTCAAGAGGGGTATGCTTTGACAAATAAGAGAAGGAGGTGAACTATGGCTGAGATTCACGCGAGACGGTGCGCCATGATCCTTTCCGGGCTCCTGGCATTCGGTCAGACGCTGGGGTTGGCCCAGCCACCCCGCCTGCCAAATCAACCGCCTCAGAATGCGGCGCAAAAACACGAGGTCCTGACCAACCAGAGCATCATCAAGATGGTGAAAGCAGGCCTCCCGGCCGATCTGATCATCGCTAAGATTCATGAATCCGAAGCGAATTTTGATCTCAGTACGGACGGCTTGATTGCGCTCGCTCAAGCGGGAGTCCCGGACGAAGTCATTCGCGCGATGAGGGCGAAACAGAGCGGATCACCGATCACACCGGCGCCCCCAACGAGAAGTAACTCTGCGCCGGAGGCTTCCCCACTTGGTCTGCCAACAGAAATTGGCATCTATGTCAAAAGGAAAGACCAATGGGTCGAGGTCCTCCCGGAACCAATCAACTGGCAAACAGGCGGAGTGCTCAAAAGTATCGCTACGAAAAGTAGCGCTACGCTAGGGACCGTTAAGGGGGGCGTGAATGACCAAATTATCGCTACGCTAGGGACCGTTAAGGGGGACGTGATTGGCCGAATCCTCAATCCGCACAGTCCAAACAGCGTGGTGACGCCCGTGGAATTCCTCATCGTCACACCGGAAGGGGTGGCGGTCACTGAATATCAACTCTTGAAGCTGCAGGAAAAGAAGGATGCGCGCGAATTCCGGATGCATGCCTCGGGCGGCGCCAAACGCGACTTGCTCCCGTTCCCACAATGGACGAAGATTGCCCCACGGACGTATCTGGTGACTGTTCAGGCCTTGAGTCCCGGAGAATATGGATTCCTCCCTCCGGGAGCTTATGTATCCACCAGTGCATCGGCTCAGCTCGGCAAGATGTATACGTTCCGGGTGGTGGAAGAACATTGAGGGAGGAAAAGCCGTGAGAGGAATCGCAGCCGATAACATCGCGGCCTGTCCCAGCTTCCTACAACAGATGGCCGGCGATTTTCGAGAGCGACAGAGTGAAAATGTCGTTCTTGTCTCGCAATACCTCTACGACTTGAACGAGCGATGGGGCTCCCTTTCGTTCCTTGGCCAGCCGAGAGTGTGGCTTACAGCAGCGGGAACATCTTGTGACGATCCTACTCGGTTTCCTGGCTGCGGTCCAGGTTGCCGCGATGCGAACCCAAGAAGTGACGGAGTGGTTTGCGAAGATAGCGCCTCGTTTCGCCTTCGTGTTCAGGGTAACACTCCGACAAGCCGATTTACAGACCCCCATCACCGCTATGCCCACACCAACAACGCGGGGAGTTGGCTGGTGCTGTGTAGCGGGAGTCGTTACATCCCACTCGACAATCCAATTGCCTCGGGCGAATTAGTGAGAAGCATAAGGGAGGTGAATGGAGATTATTTCGCCAAAGCCATTGTTTCTGTGTTGCCGTCTGTCACGAATGGCCTTGGCCGCTTCAGTTTTACTGATCATGGGGGGTGGCGGCCTTACTGCGACTCAAGAGACGACGAAGCATCCGCCAGTCCACGTCCTTGACCTGCCGGAGGCAGAGGTTAAGCGGCTTATACAAGAAGCATTGGATCGGGGTCTATCAGAAAGCAGTGTTGACAACCTCGCTGTGCTCGCCAAGAATCGCAGTTCCTTAGTTATACCCGAATTGTTATCCAGACTAGAAGTGGCCCTACAAGATCCGGCTGTCCCAGAGAAGTTTATCCACACCGTAGCCGACATCATTGCTTTTGCCGCCGATGAGGTAGCGCTCGATGCCCTGATGCGGTTGGCCGTATTGGACCACAAACGATTCGGCTACTTCATTGGGCGAGCCTTCGACTACGCCCAGGGGCGGCGAAACCCCTACCTACTGGCGTATTATGCAATCGGCAAGGCTAGCCCGCAGATAGATCAGGACATCATCAAATGGGTCCAGGCGAATGCCCCTCAAGGTCACGGGTTCCGAGATTGGGCAGAGGCTATTGCCGAGAGAGAAGAGGAATCAGTCAGTGAGAAGGTTCTGGATAAAGACCCCATCATTTCACGTCTACCTGGTGGCATTCCCGTGGGCCTTTTAGAGGAGCTCAAAAAGCATCCACGATGGATTCGTTAGATCTGGGGCTATAGGGATAGGTTCATCTGATCGCGCTGGCCTGTAGCGACCCGCCAGTGGGGCATTGGACGATGCAGTCGCTGGCGGACAGGCTGACGGAACTGGAGGGCCATCTTCGAGGAGACGGTGTGGCGAGGGTGCTCAAAAGAGGGAGAGGAAGTTTTTCCCGTGACAATGTGCGACGTCAAGCACAAAAAAAGCGCGCATGTTGCTGTAGAATATGGGCCCGGAAGGAAAGGTCGGGGCTCAAACGGCAGGAGGACTGAGGTGGGGAGGTTGAGCATCCAACAGGAACTCCAGCTCTTGTGCTCTCCCGGCGGCACCTATCTCATCGGCGAAAACAGCCTGTCCCTGCACGCGAATCCTCGCGTAGGTGGTCGCAACTGGATGAGCGCAGGCAAACGTGCGGACGGGATCTTCTTTGACGATTTTGACCGAATGGACTACTCACGGTGGAGTTTGTAGCAAGCCGGCAAAGGATCCATGCGGGTGGTGAACGGTCAGGTGGAACTCTACGATGTAGACATGCCTTCGGAGCACTATGCCCAATTAGAATCGGGATGGTTCATCGCTGGGGATTCGAGTCGGGTTGAGGTGCGAGCCCGGGTGGACAATCGGAACTGTGGGTACGCCTGCGAGGGGTTAGGAGTGTTGGGGATCGAGCTTCAACACGGGCAGGATCGGCTGCTGAGATGGAAGATGCCCTGGCAAGGGGAATGGCACTTTGCTCCCCAGAGGTGTTTCGCAGGGTCGGAGCGTAAGAACGTCCGGGAGACCACCGAGCGAGACGCCGTCTGGCACACAGTGGGGTCTGAGAGGCGGGGGAGTGAATGGTTCTTGACGGTGGAGGCAATGGACCGATCATGCCGAGGCTATCTTGAAATCATTGGTCACGAAGATCGGAAAGCCGACAGAGGCCGTGGCCGATGGCCAACAGGCCGTGCGGTTGCGGCCCGACAGTGCCTATGCGCATTACGCGCTGGGCTTCGCGTACGATCAGATGGGCCGACGGGAATTCCCCCGGGCGAAGGCCGACCTTTCGGAGCGGCTGACGACCCTCCTGCGGGATGGACCGGAGGTCGGCATCCACGTGGTTATCTGGTCTGACACGGTGGGCAATTTGCGGCGAAGCCTTGATCGGCGTGCGCTGACTGAGATCGGCTTCCGGGTCGGAGGAGCGATGAGTGAACAGGATTCCACGGAACTCCTGGATTCTCCGGAAGCTGCTCGTCTAGACACAGCCCATCGCATGGTCTTTTACGATGACGAACGACCCGGAAGCTTGGAGAAGTTCCGCCCTTATGTCATTCGGGACCAAGACTGGCTACGGACGATCCGCGGGACTTCGAGGATATAGGATGGCCGCTTACCAACAACATTGGAGGTGGTGTTAAGATGGCCAAATATTACCAGTGTCCCAATTGTGGAAACACCCAGAGCGGGGCAGACATTCACCAGTGCAAGAAGTGCGGCCGCGTCTTCTGCACGCATTGTGGGAGGATGTCCAAGGGCGACTGGCTGTTGTTGGGCATAGGCAAGGTCCTCGGGATGATGGGAGGGGATAAGTGCCCCTTCTGCGGTGCAGAAGGCTTAAAGGTTCGCCATTTGGGTCAGATTGAGTAAAGACGGGCAGATGCAAGTGACCGTCAACAGTGTAGGTCTGCTTCGCGCAACCAGATGCCTTTTCCCCAAGGGAGATAGGCGAGCTCAATTACCGGCTCCGGCATTACCTGAGATGCGTCCTTGAACACTGTGCCGTTAGCAGTGGTAGCAGAAGAGGGTGCCCGGCACGAGGCATTTTTGAATTTAGTCACCTCCGCGCTTTACAACCCCTGACGCCGAATGGGCTGGGGGTTCGGAAACACTGCAGGCCGGTTTTCCTGCCTTGTGTCGGCTCCTTGGCCGCCGCGACTTGCAGGCTATTTTGCACGAGTGGCGGGAGGTTCTTCAGTGGCGACTTGTAGGAGTGGCGGTTACGGGGAATCGGCTGCAGGTACGGCAGATCACTCCTGCCTCTCCCCGGCTGGCATGGGAGGCTCAACTGGAGCTTGTGAAGAACATCACAGGAGATATCTCTACCCCGGGTCTAAAAGCATCATTAGTCGCCAGACGGCCGGTTCCTGGCTGTGAAATTCGATAGGGTCCATGAGAAACCTGACGGCATGGTGAGGGTGCAGCAAGTCGCGGCCCTCGTCCGGGGATGGGCAGGTCGGGTGGTCCTTCAACACGAGCGAGGATTCTCCAGACGCCCCTCTATCGTCGGGGATCGTCCTTTCACCTATTGGCGAGTTCAAGGCTTTGGCGGGGAACGATGGTGTGATCCGGATATGGCGAGTGAGTGATGGTTCTCTGGTCGCGACGTTTGAAATGCCGGCTGTCCATGCCGTGGCGTTCTCACCGTCGGGCGACCGTTTCGCAGCAGCCCATTTTGACGGAGAACTCAGGCTGTGGTCGCTCAAGCGCGAGTAACGGAGAAAAAGCCGAGCCTGCTACACCCGGAGAGCAGGGGGCGGAGATGGGCGAGGCGCTCGATTATCCCTTCCCATCGCTATGGCGATCATTTTCAGGCCATATCCTTTCATCATCGTTCCTCCTTGATCGGAAAGTTTCCATTCGGTTTTTGATCGGAGCTTTTATGAAGCGTCGCTCTTCCTCCTCATGCTCGGTTTCGCGGCTTACGCGAAGAGCTGAGGCGCGAGATGTCAATCAGGCACTTTTCGGTGCCCTGGTTACCGAAAGGTGAATAACGTGCGGAAATTTTTGACTCCCCGCATCGGTTCACCGTCCGAGCGCTGGGGGGATGACATAAATTATCGGGAAGGCGAAGGAGCACGCCCGTGGAGTTCGATCGAAAGGAATCGTTGTGGGTCTGGGGTGTCGCACCGAGACGCGAAACGGACAGGGCGACATTCCTCCCGAAAGCGATTGACTCGGGAGTTCGCTCCAGGGGGTAGCATCAACTTTTCGGTTTGAGGGACGATTTCGTTTCCTCCTCCGAGTCGGTCAAAGAATGCCTTGTGCGATGACACAACGTAGGCGAAAATATGAGCGTTCTCGGCTCCGCAAGGAGCCGACGTGGGTGAGCCTGAACACTAAGGGGCGCGTGGTGGGGTGGAGACGTCATGACGCGGAGGAAGGCAAATGAACGGTCAACGGTGGTTTCAGCCAAAAGGACTCCTTATTGGGGCAGCCACAATCGTCGTGATCCTGACGATGGCCGGTGGTTTCGCGGCTGCCCTCCCCCAGGGACGTCTTCGGGGGTTGTTGTGACGCGCAGCCAGGAGGGCCAGGTGGTATACCTGGTGGGGGCTCGTGTCACACTTCGACAGGAGGCCGGGGTGGCCCCGCCACTGGTGACCTCCTCGGACCAAAGCGGCGAATTCACCTTCAATAACGTGTCGGAGGGTCGGTACGTTATCGTTGTCGAGTTGAGCGGGTTCACTTCGGTGAGCCGGGCGGTGACCATAACGGGTGAAACGGAGGTGCAAATCGAACTGGAGCCGGTGCCAGTCACCGGCGAAGTCACCGTGACACCGGAAACCGAGGCGATCAACCGCAGCGAATCATCCCCACCGGGCACGGTGCACGAGCGCACATTGCAAAATGCGCCGCTGGTGAACGAGCGCTTCCAGGATGCGCTGCCGCTTCTGCCGGGTGTCGTGTGGGGACCTGATGGATTGATCAACATCAAAGGAGCACGGGTGAGCCAGAGCGGATACCTCGTCAACAGCGCCAATGTGACGGATCCGGTCACCGGATCCTTTGCCATCAATCTCCCCGTTGACGCGATTGAGGACGTGCAGGTCCTGTCGAGTCCGTACTCGGCCGAATATGGCCGCTTTACCGGAGCCGTGACGGCCGTCTCGACCCGACCGAGTGGTGACCGATGGGAAGGCAAAGTTCAGAGCATTCTCCCACGACTCCGACGTCGGGGAGGGCGGATCGTCGGCATTGAAGCCTTCACCCCGCGTCTGTTTGTGGGCGGGCCGGTAGTGAAGAATCGCTTGAGCTTAGCCCAGAGCTTCGAGTATCGGTTCGTCCGGACGGAGGTGGAGAGCCTCCCGCCGTTGAAAAACGACACGGTTCTGGAGAGTTTTGATTCCTTCAGTCACTTCACCCTGCGCCTGACGCCCAACAATGAAGCGACGATCACCCTCTCGCTTTATCCCCAGAAGAATCAGTTCGTCAATCTGAACACGTTCAATCCTCAACCGGTGACGCCCAATTTCAAACAGCGAGGATTCAACCTGGCTGTATTGGATCGGGCGATCTTTCTCAACAGGTCGCTGCTGGAGTCGCTGTTGAGCGTCAAACAGTATGACGCCAACGTCTTTCCCAACGTCGAAGAGCCGATGACACTTCATCCGGAGGGAAACGTCGGCGGCTTTTTCAGCCGGCAGGACCGGGAGAGTTTTCGCTACCAGTGGTACGAGTTGCACCACCTTCCCACCCGGGTGTGGTACGGGCAGCACAGCCTGAAAGTGGGGCTGGACGTGGGTTACAGTACCTATCAGGGCGTGATCATCAACAACACAGTGCGCATTCTCAGGGAAGATCGAACGCTGGCCGAGCAAATTGACTTTAGCGGCTCCGCTCGCGTCGGACGAAACAACACGGAGACGAGCGCCTTCATTCAGGACAAGTGGTTGGTGACGCCACGGCTCACGTTCGATCTCGGCCTGCGGTATGAGCGTGACACCATTGCCCGTCAGAATAACGTCGCTCCTCGTCTCGGCTTCGTGATTGTGCCGTGGTTGGCCGGCCATACGGCGATTCGAGGGTCCGAGCCCCTGGCGGCTCAGCAATATCAGTTTCTTGTGGAGCACGAACATACGCTCCGCCATTGTCGGGGGACGCTGACGATCACACCGGACAAGATCGAGTACAAGACGACGCACAAGAAGGATTCTCGGTCCTGGCAATGCGTAGATATTCGACAGATCAAGGTCGAGTCACCGACGGCGCTGGAGATGGTGACCTACGAGGACCAACGGCGACTGCTCGGGCGCGATCGAATTTTCACGTTCAGGCTGCTCGAAGGACACATTGCGCCTGAGGTCAGCGCCTTGCTGATGGCCAAGGCAACGCACCCGCCGGTGACGAGCGTGATGCCGGTGACCGGCCTGAATACGAGCTTCTCGGTCTTCAAGGGCGTGGGCTTCAAGCCCTTTATGGTGGGCTTGGTCGGGGCGCTGTTGGTGGGGATCGTCGGTCTGGTAATGGCCCTTCTGGTAGGGCCTTATGTGCGCCTGTAAAGGAGCGGTGACGATGAGCACGAGATCACAAGAATTGCGATTAGTCAGTGCCGAAGATAAGCGTGAGCTGGCAGCACGGCTGGCGCGCATCGAGGGCCAGATTCGGGCCATTCGGGAGATGATCGAAGCCGAGGAGAGCTGCGAGCTTGTCGCGCAGCAGCTCGCCGCGGCGCGCGAGGCTCTCAACAAAGCGTTCTCGGAGCTGATCGCACGCACCCTTGAGCGCAATTGTCTCGGCGAGAAGATGAGCGATCCCGCAGCACGGGAGAAACTCTTAAGCATGGTGCGCATGCTCACACGATACACATAAGATAAAATTCAGGAGACAGGAGGGATCACTGATGCAGAAGAACTTAGCAAGCTGGGATCGGCTGGTGCGTGGTGTTCTCGGCGTCGTGTTGTTTGTGCTGGGCGGCTGGACCTGGAGCGGCTGGCACGGCACATGGTACGGGATCGTGAGCGTCGTTGTCGGTCTCGTTCTTGTAGGAACAGCGGTAGTGGGGTTCTGTCCGTGTTATTGGATCTGTCGGTTCAGCACGCTGCGGCGATGAGAGCCTATGAGCACTCCGAAGATTATCATTGTCGGTGGGAATTTTGCTGGGCTGACCGGTGCCTTGGAGTTGAGACACTTACTCGGTGATGACGTTGAGATCACGCTCATCTCCAAGGACGATAGATTCGTCTTCATTCCGTCGCTGATTTGGGTGCCGTTTGGCTGGCGCACGCCCGACGATATCAGTTTTTCTTTGGCACCGGTGCTGGAGCGCGCGAAGATTCACTTTGTGCATGCGCCGGCGACGCGCATTGACCCGCATCAGAAGACCGTGCACACACCCTTGGGGAGCTATAGCTATGACTATCTATTGATTGCGACAGGGCCGTATCCTCAGTATGAGATCGTGCCCGGCTTAGGTCCCGAGGGCTACACGTACTCAATCTGCACGATAGAACACGCGCTCCACGCCCACGAGGGCTGGAAGCAACTCGTAGACGATCCCGGGCCGGTGGTGATCGGCGCGACCCAAGGGGCAAGCTGTTTCGGCGCGGCCTATGAGTTTCTCTTCAATTTCGCTCATGCGCTGCGCAAGGCCCGTCTTGCCAAGCGAGTCCCGATCACGTTCATCACCGCAGAGCCGTTCTGCGGACACTTTGGGATCGGTGGGCTCAAGGGTGGTCAGCAGATGCTCGAGTTCTTTCTGAAAAAACTGGGCATCCGCTGGCTCACCAACGTCGGCGTCAAGGAGATCGTCCCCACCGAAGTCCATCTCTTGGATGGGCAGATATTGCCCTTTAAGTTCGCCATGATCATCCCGCCGTTTTTGGGGGTCGAGGCGATTCGCAACTCGCCGGGCCTGGGCAACGAGAAGGGCTTCATCCCCGTCAAGCCTACCTATCAGCATCAGAATTTTTCGGATATCTATGCGGCCGGGGTCGCGGTCGCCGTGAATGTTCCCTGGCAGACGCCGCTCTCTGTCGGGATGCCCAAGACAGGCTACCCTGCCGAGACGATGGCCAAGATCGCCGCTCACAATATTGCCGCGCAGATCAAGGGCGAACTGCCTCAAGAGGAGAAAGAATTCGGAGAGATCCCCGCGCTGTGCATCATGGACGCGGGCAACATGGGCGTCTTGATTCTCTCGGACAAGATGTTGCCGCCGCGAAAGTTCGAGCTGCTCATCCCCGGCCCGCAGGCCCACTGGGCCAAGGTCGCCTTTGAGAAGTATTATCTATGGAAGATGCAACACGGCTTGGTGCAGCTTCCTTAATGGGAGAAGGAGGAGACACGCTATGGCAGATCCCACTAGCTCCGAGGCAGAGGAGATGCGAGCTCGGGTCTCATTGAAACAGCTTGATGGCTTTCGCTTTGAAGTGACAACAGATACGCCGCTGGGAAGCTGGGCGT
>LJSS01000171.1_pt1 | contig 11565 bp, 9 predicted proteins | sample 890271 | NCBI WGS metagenome assembly LJSS01 (sample SAMN03797534, study PRJNA294671) | hot springs metagenome | isolation source: water from Lobios Hot Spring | place: Spain: Lobios, Galicia | collected 2011-02-08
GAACCCGGGCCGGGCCTACACCCGCAACAGCCTGATTGAGCGGGTCTGGCCGGGAGAGAGTGAGGTGGATACCAAGGTGGTGGATGTTTATGTCTCTAGCTTGCGACGCAAGCTGGGGGAGGATTTTGTGGAAACGGTGCGGGGCTTGGGCTATCGCTTAGGCCGTGTGGAGGGCGCGCGTTGAACCTGCGGCTGCGCCTGACTCTTTACTACGGCCTGCTGCTGGTGACGTTTCTGCTTTTGAGTGGACTGCTTCTTTACAGGGTTTTTTACACGGCAATCCACCAGACCCTGGATCAGTCGCTACAAGAGACTGCCGCCATCACGGCGGCGGAGCTTCCGTTTCAGACCGCCCCTCTGGAAGATTCCAGCGCACTTCAGAGCCGTTTTCCGGGCGCTACTGTACTCACCGTGTATGACGCTAGCGGAAACCCACTTTTTCGCCTGGGGCGGCCCTGGGTGCAGGTCGAACTGAAAGGCGGCTTTATGACCGTTCAGGAGACCCGGATTTACAATCACCCGCTTTCCAATGGCGGCATTGTGCAGGTGATGCGATCCCAGAAAGAGGCCCTGCAAACCCTGAGTCGCGCCCAGCAGACGTTGCTCTGGGGTCTGCCTATACTGCTGGTGGCGGCGCTGGGGGTGGGGTACATGCTGGCCGATCGCTCGCTGCGCCCGGTGGATCGGGTTACCCGGCTGGCAGCTCAAATCGCCGCCTCGGGCCGCTACAGTGAGCGGGTACCCGAGAGCCCCGGCAAAGACGAGATGGCCCACCTAACCCAGACCTTCAATGCCATGCTCTCACGCCTCGAACGCACCATCGAGCGCGAGAAAGCCTTTGCCTTGGTTGCAGCCCATGAGCTTCGTACCCCGCTAAGCCTGCTTCAAGGAAGGGCTAGCCTGAGCCTGGAAAAGCCTCGTACCCTGGAACAGTACCGCGAAGCCCTGGCCCAGATCGGGCGCACTGCCGAAGACCTAGCTCAGGTGATCGAGGCCCTGCTGCTTTTGGCCCGCACCCATCAGCCTGTACAACGGCAGAAGGTGGATCTTGACCTGCTAGCCCTAGAGGCCCAAGAGTCGCTGGAGGCGCTGGCCAAAGAAAAGCAGGCCAGGGTTCTGCTGGAACTCGAGCCCTCCCCCTATCAGGGCCAGCCCCTAACCCTGCGCACCGCCATCGCCAACCTGCTCTCCAACGCCCTTAAGTATGGCCCCTTAGGCGGGCGGGTCTGGCTACGCACCCGCCAGGAGGGCCATCTGGCCGTGGTGGAGGTGGCCGATGAGGGGCCGGGTATCCCACTGGAGCAGCTCGAGCGCCTCAGGCAGCCCTTCCAGCGGGGTATAGGCACCCAGGGGGTAAGAGGAGCCGGACTAGGCCTGACCCTGGTGGCGGCCATCGCCGAGCAGCATGGAGGTCGGTTGGTGCTACAAAAAGCCAGCGAGGGCGGGCTTCTGGCCCGGCTCGAGCTCCCCTCCGCAGGGGCTTCATAATCCAGAGCTTTCCCAGCCACATAGACACAATGAGCGCTCGGCGATTCAGATCCATCTTGCAAGGGGATCTGCTGGCCAGGCTCACCCCTGATCGAAACTTGACACTCCCACGGCTGAAGCGCGTGGGATTCTCGTTCTAGCCCTCGGCAACCCGGCTTGCGGGTTGCTCTGGGCGTACCGAGCTTAGGGGTAGATTCCCGTTGGGAGACCCTGCGGGTCTACTCCCTTGGGGTGTGCCATGCACCCCGCCCTGCGGAGCCTGAAGAACCACAGGGCAGGACAGCCCCGACCAGTTCGCCAGGTTTCTCCCGGCGTTGTGGTCGGCCAGGTTACCGGCACAGCCGGTATCGCCTACGGCGACCCCCTCGTGTCCCCGGTATCCGCATCGTTCGCACCTGAAGCTGTGCCGGTTCCTGACCCCGATGGCCCCGCAGCGGCAGCAGGTCTTGGAGGTGTAGCGGGCAGGGACCTTCTCGAAGGCCACACCCGCCGCCAGCGCCTTGTACGCCGTCTTGGTCTCGAGGTCGTAGTACGGCCAGAAGTCTCGGTTCAGGTCGGCTTGGGATTTCGTGGCCCTGCGCTGCTTGGTGCTGCGGATGGAGGACAAGTCCTCCATCCGTATCCCGCAGCCGTGCTCCTTCGCAAAGGCCACCAGCTTCTTGGCGATGATGTGGTTGATGTGCCGAATGGTGCGCTGCTCTTTGTGCTCTAAGCGCTTCAGGGTCTTGTGCTTTCCTGCTTTTTGCAGCCTACGACGCTTGGAAGCGTAGTGCCTGCGAATGTGGCGAATCCAGCCGAAGCTCAGAAACAGCGAACGCCCTTCTGGGGTTACCGCTACTGCCAGGTGGTTCTGTCCCCTGTCCACGCCGATGAAGCGCGTGGTGACGGCTGGCTCGGGAGCTTCCCAAGACACCGAAATACAGGCGTACCAGACCCCTTTCTTGCTCTGCACCAGCTTCAGGCTGCCCTGCTTGTGGGTTCCTGCCAATATGCCCTCCAGCACCGCCCTGTGGTTCGCCTCGTGGACCGCCAGAGGAACCCGCTTCTTGACCCCGCGCACGAGCCCGAAGGCGATGGAGTAGGTGTCCCCGACCTTGTGCAGCGTCCAGTTCTGGTTGTTGGTTTCCAGCGGGAGCCGCTTGAAGACCTTCACCCCGCCCCGCCAGCGGGCGGCGGACTTGTTGACGTTGCGGATGGTCTGGTTGACCCAGGCTGAGCCGAGTTCCACGTCCTTGAAGCTGGCGGTGGTCAATGCCCGCCGTTCTGTCCTGGGCATAGCCAGGATGCGGTTGGCGAGGGCGGTGTTGACCTCCTGCAAGCGTGCCCACTCCGCCGCCTTGACCCGATTGAGGTTCAGGAAGGGCAGCTTGAGGGTCAGGGTTTGGGTGGGCACGTTCTGGTTCTATCATATCTTGCAAACCTCTGGAAGATGTTTCGGTTTTGGGTAGTAGCGACTACCCGGCGGCGCATTCGCATTCATCCCACGCCTGAAGGCGGTGGGCTTTCTGCGAACATTTTTGTAAGCTCGCGCCTACCGGCCTCGAGCGCCGCAAGGCCGAGGGGCCGTCCAAAGCCCCCGAGCGTCCGGTGTCTGGGGCCATGGAACCTGCGTTGCCAAAGCCCTCCAGGCCCAAGGGACGCTGGCACCTGGAGTGTGAGAAAGAACGCCTGGAAGCTGAAATTGCTCAACTCGAGGCCCAAATCCAGACGGTCTTGGCCAGGGCCAACCAGCCGGGCCTGCACCACAGCGAGTACGCCCAGATTGCCCAGGAGCAGCACCGGCTCGAGGCCCCCCTCGAGCAAACCTTTAGCCGCTGGGCCGAGGTGGCCGAGGGGCTCGAGGGCCTGGCTTGAGCTGGTTGAGCCTAGGGGTTCTTCTTTCTGGGTGGCAAGAACCGCAACCAGGCCATCGTCTTCCTGCGTGCAAAAGGCTTGGATAAAAGCATAATCCAACTCGGGATTTGTCCTGAATCATATAAGATTGTCCTAGCACAATCCGCTCACTTGTACCTTCTCCCCACTCTAACCTTGTGCATATAATGCCCTCCATCCAAAGGAGGGTCTATGGGGATGCGGGTCAAGCTTCGGCGTGACAAACGTTTGGCATTGTACCGTCACATTGCCGAGGAGTTTCGCACCCGCATTGCCAAGGGCGAGCTGCCCCCCGGTACCCGCCTGCCCACGGTACGGGCCCTGGCCCGCGAGGTCGGCACCACCCGCCTCACCATTCACAACGCTTACCGCGAGCTACAGACCGATGGGCTGATTGAGTCGGTGGTGGGGCGGGGTACATTTGTGAGTGCCAAGGCCCAGCCCACCGCACAGCCCAGCTTTAGCGAGCGACTGGAGCCCGACTTGGTGCTCTCCGACCTGCACCGCTTGCAGCACACCCGGGTACTGCACAACCTGTCCCTGGCTACCGCCGACCCGGCGCTCTTTCCCTACGAGGCTTTTTGGGCCTGCCTGGAGGCATTCAAGCCCCTGGCCAAAGAGGTGTTTGGCTATGGCTCGGTGATGGGGGAGCCGGAGCTCAGGGTCTCCCTCAGCGAGCTGCTCGAGCAGCGCGGGGTGAGGGCTGACCCGGAAGAGGTGCTGGTCACGGTGGGGGGGTTGCAGGGGCTGGCCCTGGTCTGCCGGGCTTTGGCCGAACCCGGCGAAGAGGTGCTTTTGGAAGAGCCCACCTACCTGGGTTTGTTGGGCATCCTCAAGCAGTTCCGCCTCAAGCCCCTACCGGTGCAACTCGGTGTAGAGGGCCCCCGGCTGGAAGAGCTCGAGGCCCTTCTGAAACGCCACCGCCCGCGCTTTTACTACACCATTCCCAGCTACCACAACCCCACCGGGCTGCGCTTCCGCGAAGAGCGGCTCAGGCGGCTTCTGGAGCTGGCCCAGATCTACGGCTTTACCCTAGTCGAAGACGATACCCTGGGCCTTTTGAGCTACGAGAAGGTTCCCCCCACCCCGCTTTTGGCCCTGGCGCAGAAGATGGGCCTGGAGGCTCGGGTTGTGCATCTGGCCAGCCTCTCCAAGGTGCTGATGCCGGGGCTGCGTATTGGCTATCTGGTGGCGGCTCCGGCTTTGCTCGAGCGCTTCATCGCCTTGCACAACGTCTCCGACATCACCGGCCCCCCGCCCCTGTTGCAGCGGGCCGCGGCCCAGTTCATCTGCCAGGGCGGCCTCAAGCAGCACCTGAGGCAGGTTATTCCCATCTACCAGAAGCGCCGGGATGTGCTGTTACAGGCTCTGAAGCGCCACATGCCCGATGGCGTGCGTTGGAGCCATCCCGAAGGGGGGTTCTCCTGCTGGGTCAGTCTGCCCCGGCTGTTTTCGAACCTCGAGCTGCACCACCAGGCCCTGGCCCAGGGGGTGGCCATCACTCCGGGCGAGGTGTTTTTGGTACAGGCCGACCAGACCATGCACTTCCGGCTGTGTTTTGGAGCCGAGACCGCCGAGGGTCTGGAAGAGGGGGTGAAAGAGCTGGCAAAACTGATCCGTCTGCGGGTTTCACACGAACGGGCTTGAAGCGAGCTGGTGGGAGGTGGCTCACATGGACAACAAACCCAAAGAAGTACGCGGGGCACATTACGTAGATGTAGACAACACCTATCTGGAGAAGCGACGCCTGCGCAAGAGTGCGGGCTGGGTGCTTTTGTGGGGCCTGGGGGTAGGGGCAGTTATCTCGGGCGACTTCTTCGGCTGGAACTTCGGGCTGGCCGCGGGGGGCTTTGGCGGGCTTTTGCTGGCCACCATTGTGGTGGCGGTGATGTACGTGACCATGGTGCTCTCCATCGCCGAGCTCTCTACCGCCCTGCCCCACGCGGGGGGCTTTTACTCCTTCACCCGCAACGCCTTTGGCCCCAACTGGGCCTATCTGAACGGGGTCACCGACCTCATCGAGTACGTGATTACCCCGGCGGTGATCGTGGTGGGCATTGCCGGCTACATGAACGCCCTGGTTCCGGGGGTGCCGGCCTGGATCTGGTGGGCGGCCTTTTACGCTCTCTTTGTGGGCATCAACATCCGGGGTACCGCCCTTACCCTTCGGGTCTCGCTGATCGTGACCTTGCTGGCGCTGGCGGTGCTGGTCTTTTTCTACGTAGCTGCCGGGCTCTCCGGTGCGTTTAGTTGGGACAAGGTCTTCAACATTGCGCCTGCGGAGGGGGGCTCGAGCTTCCTTCCCTTTGGTTGGTACGGGGTTTTTGCGGCCTTACCCTTTGCCATCTGGTTTTACCTGGCCATCGAGCAGCTTCCTCTGGCCGCCGAAGAGTCGCACGACGTGGTGCGCGACATGCCTCGGGCGCTTATTCTGGGCATCCTCACCTTGCTGGTTCTCTCGGTGCTGACCCTGATTCTCAATACCGGCGTGGCGGGCGCCAAGGAAGTAGGGGAGTCGGGCGCCCCCCTGGAACTCGGCTTCAAGGCAGTCTTTGGCGACGCAGCGACCAGTACCTTCCTGACGCTCATCGCCATTACCGGCCTGGTGGCCAGTTTCCACGCCATCATCTACGCCTACGGGCGGCTCATTTTTGCGCTCTCGAGGGCCGGCTACCTGCCCACCGGGCTTTCCATCGTGAGCCGCTACCACACCCCGCACTACGCGCTGGTTCTGGGCGCGGTGGTGGGCTTCTTTATGTGCGTGCTTATCAATACCTTCTCCGATAGCGTGGGGGCTGCGCTTTTGAACATGGCGGTCTTTGGCGCGGTCATTTCCTACGCGATGGTGATGTTCGCCTATATCCGCCTGGCCCGTACCCGCCCCGACCTGCCCCGGCCCTACAAGAGCCCCCTGGGCGTGCCGGGAGCCTGGGTGGGGGCTATTCTGGCGCTGGTCTGCCTGGCTGCCACTTTCGCGGTAGAGAGCTACCGGCCTGGGGTGGTGGGCACTGCGCTCTTCGTGGTGCTGATGATGGCCTACTACTGGTTCTATAGCCGCTTCCGCCTGGTGGCCCAGGCCCCCGAGGAGGAGGCCGCCCTCATTGCCGAGGCGCAGCGGGAGATTCGCTAGGCTCGCCCCGCGGTAAGTTTGTCGGGCGGCTATGCATCGGTGATGCGGTGAGCCACCCTTGTAAGCTTCGGCGTTAACCGTGGGGTTCCGGTCGCATTAGCACTCGCTGAGGCGTGAAGAACCTCACCTACTGCCGATGCGGCTTCGACGTAGGGCTGTAATCGCAAGGAGGTACGAATGGCGCATAGCGCCGAGGAAAAACTCAACTGGCTGGCGCAAAAGGTAAGCGCGGGCGAGATCGAGACTGTACTGGTGGCCTTTCCCGACCACTACGGGCGGCTCATGGGCAAGCGCTTCGAGGCCGAGTTCTTTGTGGAGCACGTGGCCCTGCACGGCACCCACGGCTGCGACTACCTGCTCACCACCGACATGGAGATGGAGCCGGTGCAGGGCTACCGCTTTGCCAACTGGGAGCTGGGCTACGGCGACTTTCACCTGGTGCCCGACCTGGCCACCCTGCGGCCCGCGAGCTGGCTCGAGAAAAGCGCCATCGTGCTCTGTGACCTCGAAGACGAGCGCATCCACCGGCTGGTGGAGGTAGCGCCCCGCACGCTTCTAAAGCGTCAGCTCGAGCGGGCCCAAGCCCTGGGTTACACGGTCATGGCCGCCTCGGAGCTGGAATACTACCTCTACCAGATTCCCTACCGGGAGGCCCACCGGCAGGGCTACGCCGGCCTCGAGCCCGCCGGCTACTACCTGGAGGACTATCACCTGTTGCAGGGCACCCGCGAGGAGCCCTTCACCGCTGCGGCGCGGCGGCACCTCAAGGCCTCGGGGATCCCGGTGGAGAACTCCAAGGGCGAGTGGGGCCTGGGGCAGCACGAGGTCAACGTGCGCTACGCCGAGGCCCTGGAAATGGCCGACCGGCACGTGCTGTTCAAACAGTGCCTCAAGGAAATTGCCGACAGCATGGGCCTCTCAGTGACCTTCATGGCCAAGCCCCACCACGGTCAGGCGGGCTCCTCCAGCCACATCCACCTTTCGCTCTGGAAAGATGGGCAGAACGCCTTTGCGGGTGAGGAAAGCTACGGGCCGGTTCGGGGGTCTACCGTCTTCGGGCAGTTTCTGGCGGGCTGGATTGCCCACGTACCTGACCTGATGCCCTTCTACGCCCCCACGGTAAACTCTTACAAGCGCTACGAGGACGGCTCCTGGGCCCCCACCCGGCTGGCCTGGAGCTACGACAACCGCACCGCCGGGTTCAGGGTGGTGGGGCACGGCCCTTCGCTGCGCATCGAGTGCCGCATCGGTGGGGCCGACCTGAACCCCTATCTGGCGCTGGCCGCGGCCCTGGCTTCGGGCTTGGATGGCCTCGAGCGAAAACTTACCCCACCCGCCATCTTCCAGGGCGACATCTACCAGGCCCACCACCTGCCCCGGGTGCCCTACACCCTGGGCGAGGCGGTGGAGAGCTTTGCGCAGAGCGCCTTCGCCAAAGAGGCGCTGGGCGAGGCCGCCCACGAGCACTACACCCACTTTTTCCGCACCGAGTGGCAGGCCTTCAACCGGGCCGTGACCGACTGGGAGCGCAAAAGGTATTTCGAGCGTATATAAGTCACGAGTTGCACCAGACGAGCTATCATTGGCCGGCCTGCGACCTGAGAGACACGACCTGCAACAACTTTGGAGGTGCATATGCAACTAGCCGATAAGGTAGCCCTCATCACCGGTGCTGCAAGCGGGATTGGCCTCGAGGCGGCCCTGCTCTTCGCTCGCGAGGGGGCTAAGGTGGTGACGGTGGATATCTCGGAAAAAGGCCAGGAGACCGCCGAACGCATCCGGGCTGAAGGGGGCCAGGCCCACTTCGTGCGGGCCGACGTTTCCAAAGCCACCGATGCCGAGCGCATGGTACAGGAAGCCGAACAGGCTTTCGGGCGGCTCGACATCCTCTTCAACAACGCCGGCATCTCCCATGCCGACGACGACGATGCCATCCACACCAGCGAGGCCGTATGGGACGTGACCTTTGCGGTAAACGTGAAGGGGGTCTTTCTGGGCTGCAAATACGGCATCCCGGCCCTACGCCGGGCGGGGGGTGGGGTGATCATCAACACTGCCTCCTTTGTGGCCTTCCTGGGCGCGGCCACGCCCCAACTGGCCTACACCGCCAGCAAAGGGGCGGTGCTCTCCATGACCCGCGAGCTGGCGGTCATCCACGCCCGCGAGAACATAAGGGTCAACGCCCTCTGCCCGGGGCCTTTGCAGACCGAACTCTTAATGAAGTACCTGAACACCCCGGAAAAGCGCCAGCGTCGCTTGGTGCACATCCCCATGGGCCGCTTCGGCCAGGCGAGCGAAATTGCCCAGGCCGCTTTGTTTTTGGCCAGTCCGTCGTCTTCCTTCATGACCGGAGCAGCGCTGCTGGTGGACGGCGGCATCACGGCGGCCTATGTCACACCGGAGTAGGACCACCCGAGCGCAAGCCAGGGCGGGGGCTGTGTCCGTGGCCTGCTTACCGTGAGAGCCCAGAATCTATCCAAAACTGAGGAGGCAAAGAGCAACCATGAGGATGCAAAAGACCATCAGCCCGGTAGACGGGCGTATCTACGTCGAGCGCGCGCTGGTGGGGCCGGAGGAACTGGAACAGGCCCTCTCACGGGCGGCCAAGGCCCAGAAAGCCTGGGCCCAGACCCCCCTCGAGGCCCGCATGGCCCGGGTGACCCGCATGGTGGAAATCATGCTGGGGGCGGTGGACGCGGTGGCCGAAGAGCTCACCTGGCAGATGGGCCGCCCCATCCGCTATAGCCCCAAGGAGATTACGGGTGGCTTTGCCGAGCGGGCCCGCTACATGACCCGCATCGCTCCGGCGGCCCTGAAGGACATTCCGGTGGACGAACTGCCGGGCTTTACGCGCTTCATCCGGCGGGAGCCTTTGGGGGTGGTGCTGGTGCTGGCCCCCTGGAACTACCCCTACCTGACCTCGGTCAACACCATCGTGCCGGCTCTCCTGGCCGGGAACGCGGTACTCCTTAAGCACTCTGCCCAGACCCCCCTGGTGGCCGAGCGCTACGCCTGGGCCTTCCAGGAGGCTGGCTTGCCTGAGGGGGTCTTCCAGTATCTGCACATGGATCACGACCTAGTGGCCCAGGCCATTGCCGACCCACGGGTGGCCTTTGTGGCCTTTACCGGCTCGGTGGCCGGGGGGCGGGTGGTGGAGCGGGCCGCGGCAGGGCACTTCAAGGGGGTGGCCCTGGAGCTCGGCGGCAAGGACCCAGCCTACGTGCGCCCCGATGCCGACCTCGAGTTTAGTGCAGTGAACCTGGTGGACGGGGCCATGTACAACTCGGGCCAGTCCTGCTGCGGGGTGGAGCGCATCTATGTACACGAGGCCGTTTACGAGCCCTTCGTGGAGGCCTTTGTGGCCGAGACCCTGAAGCTCAGCCTGGGCAACCCCCTAGACCCCGAGACCACCCTGGGCCCCATGGTGCGCACCGAGGCCGCCGAGTTCGTGCGGGGCCAGATTGCCGAAGCCCTGGCCCAGGGCGCTAAGGCCCTCATAGACCCCCGCCACTTTCCCGCCGACGCCCCCGGCACCCCCTACCTGGCGCCGCAGGTGCTGGTGGACGTGAACCATCGGATGCGGGTAATGGTGGAGGAGAGCTTTGGCCCGGTGGTGGGGATTATGAAAGTGCGAAGCGACGAAGAGGCCTTGGCCCTGATGAACGACTCCCCCTACGGCCTTACCGCCTCCATCTGGAGCCGGGACGAGGGAGCCGCGCTGGAGCTCGGAGCGGGCATAGAGACCGGTACGGTCTTCCTCAACCGCTGCGACTACCTCGACCCCGCCCTGGCCTGGACGGGAGTCAAGGAGTCCGGGCGGGGCTGCTCGCTCTCCATTCTGGGCTACGAGCAGCTTACCCGGCCTAAGTCGTATCATCTGCGTAAGGCTTGAGCGCAGGTACCCCAGCGCCTCGCTTCTTGCCGGAACTATTGCTGAGGACGCCTATGAAGGTTGCTGTTTTGGTCTGCGACGACCCCCCGCCAGGCCTGGAGGGCATCGCGGGTGACTACCCCGCCATGTTCGAGCGGCTCCTGGGCCTTGCTCTCATCCCCTTCGATGTGCGAAAGGGAGCGTACCCCGCACGGGTGGAAGATTTTTCGGGCTACCTGATTACGGGCTCCCGCGCCTCGGTCTACGACCCCCTGCCCTGGATACCTCCTTTGGAAGACTTCGTGCGGGCGGTGTCGGCTTCCCGGAGTCGATTGGTGGGGGTCTGTTTCGGGCATCAGATGATCGGGCAGGCCCTGGGGGGTAAGGTGGAGCGCTGGCCCTTGGGCTGGGGGGTGGGGGTGCACCGCTTTTCGGTTTACCAAAAAGCCTCCTGGATGGCGCCGCCGCTGGAGGAAGTCCGGCTCATCCTCTCCTGCCAAGATCAGATTACGGTGCTTCCGCCGGGGGCGGTGGTGCTGGGGGGGAGCGAGTTTAGTCCCTACGCCTTTATTCAGGTAGGGGAGAACGTGCTAGGGATGCAGCCCCACCCTGAGTTTCCAAAAGCCTTTGCCGAAGCTCTGCTCGAGCAGCGGCGTGAGCGGGTGGGCGAGGCCCGCTACGCCGAGGCCAAGGCCAGCTTGGCCCTGGAGCCCAGCGCGAAGGAGGTGGCGGGCTGGATTCTGAGCTTTCTCGCTACCGGGCCTTCCTGAAGCAGTACCCGCCCTTCGACGCGCTGGCCGAGGCCGACTGGGTGGGCCTCGAGGGGGCCCTCCGCCGGGTACGCTTTGCGCCGGGCGAGGTCATCCTTTCTCCGGCCCAGCCCGAGGCCGAGGGGCTATTTGTGGTCTACCGGGGCGCGGTGCGCCTCGAGCAGGACGGGCAGGGGGTAGCCTGGCTCGAGCCCGGCGAAGCGTTTGGCTACCCCTCGCTGCTGGCCCAGCAGCCTCCCAGCCTTACCGTGCGGGCCGAGGGCGAGGCCGAGTGCTTGCTTTTGAGCAGGGAAGCCTTCCGCCGCCTTCTGGAAAGGCCCGCCTTCGCCCTTTTTTTTAGCGCCCGGCTGGCCGAGCGGCTCCGGCTTTTGCAGCCTACGGCCCTGAGCCTGCCCGACTTGGGCCAACAGGCCGGGGAAGTAGCCGAAGCGGCG
>LJSS01000173.1_pt1 | contig 11499 bp, 6 predicted proteins | sample 890271 | NCBI WGS metagenome assembly LJSS01 (sample SAMN03797534, study PRJNA294671) | hot springs metagenome | isolation source: water from Lobios Hot Spring | place: Spain: Lobios, Galicia | collected 2011-02-08
CAACGCGCGGCTTCACGCCGCAGGCGATACTGATACGCGACGAAGACGCCAACCGCGCCTGGAGTTCTCGGAGCGCCCGGGAATCCAAGAGCGGTTCCAAATCGCTCTTGCTCGCAGCGAACTGTTCCCCCTTGCTGCCCGAAGCAAAACCATCCGCCGGGCTGATCCACGCCAACATTTCCGCCACATGCACCCGCTTTCCTGGGTGCTTGACGAGCAGAGCCAGGTACCGAAGCCCCTTACAATCCCGCACCCGACAAATTTCCGTTCCGAAGCGCAAAAACCAAACGTCTGACTCTCGACGAAGTAGAGCCGTACGCGCAGTTCGCGCTTTTCGCCCGGAACCAGTGCTCTCGTTCGAGCCAGCACCTGAAAACTCGTCGCGAACCCCCAGTTGTTCCAGCAGCGCATGCAACAGGCCACGCACCATGGCGAGTTCGGACAAGACGTTCGACAAGAGATTCTGGGCCGCTTGTCCCTCGTCGCGCTCGAAGGCAGGGCCCACCGGGTCGCCCTCCGGCGTCGATAAAGACTGTTGCCCGATGCGCACATCAACGGCTCTTTCCGCCGCGCGCTGGGGTCCAGCGTAGTGCAGCGAGGATCGAACGCGTTTGTTCATTTGCGAATCCCGAAAGTTCATGAACAACCGCCGAGCACACAGTTCACACCGGCGACAAGCTCCTCGATGGTAACCTTGTCGTCGCCATTTTGGTCGGCCATCGGGCATGCCCACGTGGGAAGTGTCTCCATCGCGGCCACCACTGCCCGCACTACTTCGTCGACCGTCACGGTACCGTCAGTGTCGCAGTCGCAAGTCAGTGGGCGGAGTTCCGGACAGGGAAACGGCAATATCGCCAACATGCCGCCATCTCGCCACGATCCGAACGACCAGGTGCGCCGAGGATCCAGGCTGGCGGGATCGAGTTCCACCAGCCACGCGGTGGCTCTTCCGGCCGGTGCGGTGAAACCACTAGCCCACAGAACTTCTTGCGGTCCCCACTTGAGGTCGGCCACATAGCGATACTCGAACCGACTGGAGTCGTTTTCTATTTCCCACGCAGCAGTGGCGTTGCCAGCACCCGTATCAATCCTGACTACGCTTTCGTACTTTTCAGGCAACCCAAACGAGAACTTCAAGGCGTAAACCACTTCGTTTTCCGGAGCCAGCAACAACCGCATGTTCCACCATTGCCCAAGCTCCAACGTGCGGCGAATGTCGCCGGACAAAGTTGCCAAAAGCCACAAGTTCGGGCGCTGGGTCACTAAATGCAGTGCCTCTCCACCCGGGGACACAGCCATGTCCTGAAGCGACGCACCCGCCGGCAGCGGCGGGGTCCACTCGCGCCGGAATTCCAGTGTGTCCGCATCGACGACCTGCACTCTCACGCTGCTGCCTTGGTTGATGCCAACAAGCAATTCGTTGCGTTGAGCGTTCAGAGCAAGGGCCGCCGCCGAACCCTCATAGCGGGTCTCGCGTCGAACCTCGCCGTTTGCAACATCGAGCAAAAGCAACCGCCCTTGCCCAGCACTGTAGAAGAGCCCCTTGCCTGCGAGTTCGAACCCTTCGCCTGCGCCGGCCTCGAGGGCGAACCGCCGCACGCGGCGCATCGAACTTGCCTGGTACACATCGACAACTCCCGGAGGAGGCTCCGGCTCCGGACACGTATATAACGCGATGGCACAACGCCGCAGCGCCACAAAGAGCCGGTCCTCTTCCGGGACGTATGTCAACCGTGTGGCGCAATGCGACGCCGCGTCCGGAATCCCGTCTCCAGAACATTGTTCGGCGAGCCCGATCCGGTAGCGAAACACCGCCGACGAGCCGGCGAGGTCTAACGCCGCAAGCGTGCCGTTGAGAAGGCCGGCAACAACGGCACACGCGCGGGCTGGTTCCTCTGTCTCTACCGCGGACCATGCACCCGGCTGGGCTACCGGTGCTCGCAAAACCAGTTGCTTCTCCCAAGCGTGTGCACAAGCGAGCTTGGGCCAGCCAAGAAAGAGTGCTGCCAACGTGGTGGCCAGCGCCACAAACCAACTCCGGCTAAGCCACCCCCTCTCAATCGCGACTCCACCTCCGGAAAGTGCCTGCAACTCCGAGAGCAACCGGCCAAGTCGACTCGCCCACATAGCCGCTCCTGCCGCGCTTCGTGAGTTGCTTCGTGGCACCGTGGCCTCCCTCTCGCCGAAACTTCCAATGGGCGATACGGGCAAAGATGGAAACCCACTTAGGCTACGCCGACGAGCCCGAGAGGGCAAGCGTGCAATCGTACGTTGACCGCTGCCACGATCTCCTCGATCGTCACCGCTCCATCGCCGTTACCATCGGCATTGGGACACACAATTCTGGGGGCGCGCGCGAGCAAAATATCCACTGCCCGCTCGATTTCGTTTGCCGTTACCCGGCCATCGAAATTACAGTCCCCCGTGGAAGTCGGCAGGGTCGCTGCGGCTGCGGCCAGGTCGATTCGCGGAAACTGCAATCCACTCCGGTGATCCGTGACTACCCTGCCGGTGCGCACCAATCGAGCCAGGGTACACGCGGCAGAATCCTCCTCGAACCCACCGACCCCACGTAAGGCCGCAATCGCGCCAGAGACATGGGGCGCGGCCGCGGACGTTCCTGCACCCTCACCTTCGCGGCCCAGGTCCTGGAAGATGCCCGTGGTGATTCGCTCGCCCGGCGCAAGTAACTTCAAAAAAGGTGCCGTGTTCGAAAAGCAAGCGACCCGATCCGGAAAGGCAGTATCGGTACACTTCGAAGGCGCAAAATCTGCCGCATCGTATACCGCACCAACGCTCACGACCCCTGGGACACAAGCTGGGACGGTCAAAGCGTCGGTTCGGCGGTCGTTGCCACTCGCGGCTACCAGCAGCACATCTCGTTCGCACCACAAGCGCCGCACCCTGGCAACTAGCTCCGCCTCTTCCCTGCACGGCTCCTGCCTCAGCACCGCTTCGCCCTGTCTCGCAACCGCCAAGCTTATGTTCACTGCCACGATTCCAAACTGGAGCGCGTGCTCTGCCACCCAATCCAGTGCCTGGAGGACGCGTTCAAAATCCTCTCGGTCGGCCCTATCCCCAAGCACCTTTAACCCAACCAGGCCGGCGGACGGGGCGACTCGATAAGCAATTGCGGAAACCCAAGTGCCGTGAAGGCCCCTCAGGAACTCGTCGGTGGGCCGCGAGAGGTCATTATCCAGCCCAGTGAGAAAATTGCGGTGCCAAAGGACGGCGCAGTCGGGGCTACCTGGGCCTAGGGCACAGCCCGGGCCAAAAACGAATTGACCGCCAGCGGTCAAGTTCCAAAGGAGGCCGGTATCGACCACCGCAACGGCACGCCCCCCCACGTAACCGGCTCTCCACCAACGGCTGCCCAATCAAGGGGAGGCTCTCGCTCAATAGCGGCTCCACGGTCCAACCGCGATCCCCCACTGGAACGACGACTTCCCGTACCAGCGGGTGAGACAACACTTTGCGCAACACATCTAGATTCGGCACGATGATGACAAACGAGGGGACGTTTCCGACAACTGACGGCACCTCCGCACCATAATCACGTAGGGCACGGACTAGGCTCTCGTTCAACGACCTCAATTCAATTGCAAGCACTGCTTGCTCATTCGGTGACAACGTTGCCCTTTCCGTCCGGTTTGGGTTCCTACTCCGAGCCGCGCGCTCCGCTGGGTACGTATCGACGATCACCGCAAGCCGGCGCGCCTTGCCAGCTGCCAAATCAGCGACGACTTCGGCTGGCGCCCTTTTCTGTCGCACATCGATGCGGTCCACACGCCACTGCAAACGCTCTCCAGAGCGGCGCGAAAGCGAGCCGGCAATGGCAACTTGCGGCTCCACGCCGAAGCCGAGACTGCCCCAATTCCCTACGAACTTGCCTGCTAAACGGCCACGAGGATTGCGCAAGCGGCCGCGGACGCTACCCCCGTCCCTCACGGTCGCCGACAGGTTAAGAACCTCCCGTTCGTCCTTGGAGCGGAGCGTCACGCTACCGCTCAGTCCCCCGTCAGGAAACAGCGTCACGGTCCCTTGCCACTCCCCGAAGTCGTCGGAACCGTGACGCCACCAACGGCCAGAGATCTCGATGATCGTACCAGCCGACTGAGCGAGCCCAGCACAGGGAATGCTAACCAGGAACACCACCACAATACACCGCCCGCTTGCTCTGGTTAGGTCACAACCAGCCGTCACCATAAGCTGGCGCAGCCACCGATACCACCGCAAAGCCAGCAAGAAGATCAACATCACTGCCACATGTGTCCAGGGCCCTTCGCCGCTGCGGGCTATCGCACAGCCTCCGCCTCCGGGCGGCTGACTCACGATCACCGCACCGCTTACCCGCGTGGGTACGATGGCAGTTCCGGCGCCATCAGATGCGTCGGCAAAGTCGTTCGCTAACTCATATCGCCCGGGAGCTGCGCTCGGGGACACTTGTACCCTGCAGGTGAACAATGGACCATCGGGCAACGTTGGTCTCTCGCTACTCAAACCAACCAAAATTGCCCGCAAAGTGTCGCAGGTCTCGTCCCATTGCCAGCAACCTGGCGGCCAAAAGGCAAACCGCCCTTCCTGCGCCACCCCCGGTGCGACCCAGCAATCGGGAACGCCACGCTCTCGCTGCGCCACTGGTGTATACCGCGGATCGAAAAAGATATGCACGCCCGCGCCACGGACATCGTGACCATTTTTTCGCAGGCTCACATTCAACTCCACCACCCAGCCGGGTTGGGCAGCAACCGAACCAACAATGATCTCCGGCTGCGCCAGTGCCGTTGCAGCGCAGACAACACTGACTCCAAGACACCAACTGAGCCAGCCGGACACACAACCTTTACACAAAACACGGAGGGTACCCACGTAGCGCCTCCAAGGGTGGAGCTCGGGACTGAACCGGAGCTCTGTCGGCCGGGTAGTTCGCCGCACGTTCATGATTGCGCCTCCAGAAAGCGTATGTGCGACAAACCTCGTCGCAGTTGGGACATCTTCTGGTTTTAAAGCCCTTTCTCTTCGGTTTACACGCCACCCTCGGCGCGCAACACGTGGTCTACCCTTGGACGGGTAACAGGATTGACGAACCGGAACCCTCCGCCCAGACGACCTTCCGTCAAACCCTGTGCCCGTGCGGGTAGGGGGATCGAACGATGGCGCATATCGGAGGATGACCCCACACTCGTCGCTGGCCTCGTGGAGGCTCGACGACAACACCACCCCGTTACGCTGAGACAAGTTCCCCAAACGACGACGCCACTCCCGCCGGAGCATTGCCCCGAAGCGGCTCTGAGGTTGGGGCGCCGTCGTCCGTTTGCACGACAACGCCGCGCGGAGTGGATGGCCAGCAGGAATCAGCAGGACAGTGGCACCCGATACGGCGCCACTCACCCCTTGCCAGCGACCGCGTCTCTTGGGAGAGCCCGCGAGGCCAACGAATGGCTTTCCATGGAGCTCGCGTGTTCCAGTGCAGGGTTGGCACTCCACTAAGCATCGCCGCCTGAGGTTCCAGTTCGAGTCCCGCATCGAAACGCACCCCGAGAACTCTCGAACACGCCCGTTTCCGGAACGGTCACGAAACACTCCCCTTCTTCGCCGCCAGCCGTGCACTTGACAACTCGTGCCCGAGCGTGGCAGAGTTGCCGACTGCGGCAAGAGGAATTCCAAACGGGGGACCGGGTCGGTGTCAACGAGAACTTCGTTAGCGTCGCGCAATTCCCGAGTTGGAACGTGCGCACGCTCGTTGTGGTGGTTCGGAGCGCTTCTTCCCCTGTTCGCATTTGCCGCACCCGCATACGGCTACAATTGTGGCGGCCGAGAATTTCGCCTTGTCGCCGTTTCTGTTTGGCCTGCCGAAGCAGGAGCAAGCGCAGATTACTCCATAGTCGCCCAAATGCCTGGTCTATCGGGATGCGAGATCCTGGTAGACACGGTGATCACGATTCAGTTTCCTGGGGACACGGACACATCCACAGTTTCCGGCGGGATTCTCAATGGTGCAACGATCGCCAAATGGGTCGCCCGGTCGGGACCGTTCCTTTCGTTTCGGTCGCCCATCGAAGTGGACAGCTCGGGTTTGCTGAGTCTCCAGGTGTGGGGGGTCACCAACGACTCCACCCCTGGAACCAAAACCCTAACGATGTCTGCCAGCCCAGTACGCAGCGGCAGGATTGGAGCGACAACATCTAGTTTGTTCACTTTGCGCCCTCCTTGGTGGGCTCCGGTTCCCACTCCCACTCCGACATCGCCCCCAGGGCCTTGCAGTCTGCCAAGCACCACGAACTCGTGCATCCCAGGCGGTGGAAAGCGCACCTCCAACTGTATGTTCGAGTGGCTTCCCTCGGCTGCGGTGCCCCGGGATTTCAGCGGGCAACCGCGTAATCGCATCGTTTGCTACGAAGGGGACCCGCGCTGCGATGCGGATCCGGACCTGGGCAATGCGGTTTGTATGGTTGCCGTGCAAGCCTGTATCAACAACCGCGACCCCCGCCTACCAGAATGCGCACCCACGAACGTGGTGGCGGCGCGCGTGCGGCAGCCCAACCCACACCACTTGCGCGATGCCAGCGATGCCCGAAACCTCGACCAAATCGAGTATCACTTGGGTTTAGGTGGTTTGGGTTTAGGTGGTTTGGGTTTAACCGTGTGGCGAACCAATGCGCCGGCATTCCTCGGTACGGCAAACCCTTTGCCGGACGTTTGTAGCCCCGCTTTTCTAGTGGAAGTGCCCCTTCGGGACTCGAGCAAAGGCCTCAAGCGCACACGGAAGCGTTTCGACGTGAAAGTTTTCAACTCGTTTGGCGATACGGACCGTAATTTGCTCGAGATCGAGTGCCGGCCGAGTACATGCGGCGATGGCGTCGTGCAACCAGACCACGAAACCTGTGACGACGGGAACCGGATCAATGGCGACGGATGCGACCAAGCGTGCCAACGGGAACGACCCTCGACAGCCACTTCCACGCCGACAGCTACGCGAACGCCAGCCTCAACTCCAATGCCCAGTTGCGCTCCCATGAGGCCTGCTCCGGTGGGCCCAGCGGTGTACGTAGAGGATCTCCACTTGAGTGCCCCTGGAGAGGCAACTGTCAGCGTGCGGCTGGCCACAGGCGGCGCGGAAATCGCCGGTGTACGAAATGACATTCTTTTCGACGACAATGTACGCATTCGCGCGAATTTCCTGGGGCGGCCGGATTGCGCAGTAAACCCTGGCATTGACAAGGGCTCTACGAGCTTTGCGTTTCTACCGCCAAGCTGTTCCGGCAATCTGTGCACTGGGTCGAGGGCGATTGTATTCTCCGTTGACAACGTAGCCCCAATTCCCGACGGAGCTTTGCTCTACACCTGCGGCATCAGCGTCAGCGGAACGGGGGGCGTCTTAAACGTCGCCAACGCGCGTGCCGCTGATCCGAACGGCGGACTGGTTCCCAACTTTTACGGTAGAGAAGGTGTTGTCTGCGTGTCTAACTTGCAAACGCCACCGTCCGCCACACCCACGCGGACTGGTACACCCACACCAACGAGAACGCACTCGGGAACACCCCGGCCTACGCGGACGCCAACACCACCGACGGGCGCGGTCATTTGCGGTAACGGCATCGTCGAGGGAGATGAAGAATGCGACGATGGCGGAATTTGTCTTGGCACGAGCAAGGCGGACCAGTCGTGCGCACGCGATGACGATTGTTACGGCGTGACTGACGAATACAGCGGCGTGTGCCAAGGCGGCGAAAAAGCGTATACGTTGTGCCACAGCGACGAGGACTGCCCAGGTGGTACCTGCCTGGCGTGCTGGACCTTTGGCGGCGACGGCTGCGCTGCCAACTGCACGACCGAAACGATCGTGGACTACCAACTTGTCCCAGGGGTGGTGCGACCTGACCAAACCTGCGAGCCGGGCACCAGCTGTGCCGTAGTGTGGGGCGATCCGTTGGTCATCGGATTGCGTCTCCGCGGTTCGCAGCAGCTCAAGATTGGAAAGGAACGCGCTGGGCAAGTTCCTGTGGTGGTTCCGGTGGCAAGCGTTCAGTTCGACCAAATCCCCATTTCGACCCTAGCCTGCGCATGCATACGCGCCGCGGAATACAAGACGTGCGGTGGCGGCATTTTCCTCCCGGACGGGACGTTCGCTGAATCTTGCACCTCTGGATTCGCGAGTTGGCCGCAACCGTGCCCGGCGAACCGGCCGTGCACGTCCGCCTTTGGCCCGGGCAACGCCGCTAGTGGAGTGATGGGCTGCGAAAGCCTCGACAACCTCAACGTAGACACAACACAGAACAGTTGCCCTGAGGCAGGCGAGCCTGGTGGGCCGGTACAATTAACCTTGTCGGGAATTGGCGGCCCTGGGAGCATGCTTGTTGCAAGCGCCATGAGCATTGGTATTTCCATTGGCACTTGTCAGCCCACTTTTTGCACGGATTTGGATCCGTTGATTTCGCGTGGCGTCCCATATCCTTTCCTGCTCACCACCGGCCAAGCTTGCGCTACGGTGCTGTGCAAGAATGACGACCCAGGATATCCCGCAACGCCGAGGTGCGTGCTGGGTCAAACGGTAAGCTGCGCCAATCTCATCGCCGGGAACATCACCGGGCTCACCTTGGGCGGCGCTTTCACGGCACTGGGGCAGCAAACCTTGGGAGACATCGAGGTCACGACTACCTTCGTAGCACAGTAGATCCAACGCTTTCGGCCGGTGGGACGCGGCCGCTGAGAGGTGGGTCAAACCGACGAAACCAATGCTGCCGTACGCTTCGGAACTCATCGACAACCGGCTCGTCTGCCTACCTGGGGGATCAGGAACTACTGTACCCGACGGCCAATCGCTACATTCCGCATGCCGTGCAAATCAGCTTCCGCAATCAACCAACGAGGTCGCTCCCCGACGAAATTGCCAACTTCATTCTGCCTAGCCCGCCTGAACCGGGGTATCTACGCTTGCTCCGCAGCGGGGAGCTAGAAAGACGTGTTTACCGAGCCTTGCGGGAGCTGGAGCACTGCACGATGTGTCCACGGCTGTGCCGTGTCGATCGGCTACACGCCATTCCAAACGCCTCAACCGCGGAGGATTTGCAGCATCGAGGAACCGAACGCCGCGTTCCCGCCTACATCCCGAAAGGGACGGCATGCTTCACAGGAAGGTGGGCTCGCGTAGCCTCGGCGTTTCCCCATTTTGGCGAAGAAGATTGCCTCCGCGGGTGGAACGGCTCCGGCACGGTGTTCTTTTCCTTTTGCAATCTCCGCTGTGTGTTCTGCCAAAACTGGGATGTGAGCCAAGCAGGAGAAGGACAAGAGCTGCGCGCGGAAGAGCTCGCCGCCCTGTTTCTTCGCCTTCAACGAGAGGGCTGCCACAACATCAACTTGGTTACGCCGGAGCACGTCGTGCCGCAGGTGTTGGAGGCCGTTTTTCTAGCCGCTCGTGACGGCCTGCACCTACCTCTCGTGTACAACACGAGCGCGTACGATTCTCTAACCAGCCTTGAACTTCTCGACGGCGTAGTCGACGTTTACATGCCGGACTTCAAGACGGCCTCCCCAGAGTTCGCAAGGCGATATTTGAAGGCTCCCGACTATCCGCAGGTGGCCCGCCAGGTGATCCGGGAGATGCACCGCCAAGTCGGGCCACTCCGGTTCGATCCGAATGGGCTCGCGTGCCGCGGGGTCCTGGTCCGCCACCTCGTGATGCCCGGCGGACGCGAAGACAGCACCGAGGTGCTGCGGATTTTGGCGCAGGAGGTGTCGACCGATACCTATGTGAATCTGATGGACCAGTACCACCCAGCCGGGGCAGTCACCCGAGGGAAATACCCGGAGCTTTGCACGGGCGGAGTGCGCCAACTTCGAGACGAGCTCGAAGCGATTGCTCGTTCCTTTGGTCTCTGGCGCTTCGACCACCGCTGGCGCAACGCGCACAGCGCGTTCTTTTGAGATCTCGGCGTGCGTACGCTCAACCGAGCACGAGTTCCGCCATTGTACGGATCACGCTCGGGTCGTGAGACATGATGAGGAGCATCGTCACCGGACTTTCTCGCCAGGCCTGCAATCGGTCGCGAATGCGTTCTTTCGGCCCCACCAGGGAAATCTCGTCGGCAAACTGGTCGGGCACAGTGGCCACAGCTTCGTCACGGCGGTTTTCGAAAAACAACTCCTGAATGCGGTTGGCTTCTGCCTCGAAACCCATCCGCGCCATGAGTTCCTTGTGAAAGTTGCGTTTCTTCGCGCCCATTCCGCCAATGTAAAAGCCAAGCATGGCTTTCACGGGCAGCAATGCAGTTTCCACGTCGGTCCCGATGTTGACGAATACGAGCGGCGCGATGGCAAACCCCGGCTTGGCATGCCGAATTTGATCGGCGTACACCTCCGGGCGGTACGGAGAGTAATACAGGGGAAACCATCCATCGCAGATTTCCGCAGCCAAGGCGACATTTTTGGGTCCCTCGGCACCCAACCAAATAGGCAAGTCGCTGCGCAGCGGATGGGTGATCGAACGCAACGGCTTTCCCAAACCCCAGGCACCAGGGCCCGAATATGGCAGTGGGTAGTGCGGACCCGGATTTGTCACAGGCGCCTCTCGACGAAGAACCTGTCGGATAATGGAAATGTACTCGCGGGTCCGCGCCAGCGGCTGTCCGAACGGCTGCCCATACCAGCCTTCCACGACCTGCGGTCCGGATACTCCCAAGCCCAAGATTACGCGCCCTCCAGAGAGATGATCGAGGGTCAAAGCAGCCATCGCCGTCGCCGTGGGGGTCCGCGCCGAGATTTGGGCAATCGCTGTACCCAGCCGGATCCGCGATGTGTGGGCACCAATCCAAGCAAGGGGCGTGAATGCATCGGAACCCCAAGCTTCCGCGGTGAACACCGCTGAGTATCCCAGGCGCTCTGCTTCCTGAGCGGTTTCCACGAAACGCTCCGGCGGGCGAGCCCCCCAGTATCCAAGTTGTAACCCCAGCTCGAGCTGCTTCATCGTTCCCCTCGGCGGCGCGTTGGCATAGTCGAAGAGTATGGAACGCGCAAATTCGGCTCTCCTTGCAACTTTCGGTTGCGTGCAAGTCGCGGTCTCGACAAAATCACGGGGCGGTGGAGATCCGCGGTTCGAGGAGGAAGCATTGAGCGCACAAAGATCCTGGCAGATGCTTGTCAGTGCCCTGGTGTTCGGGTTGGTTTTTCTGGCTTCCAGTCTGCCTTCGCGAGCAGAAAGCGACCACCGCTCCGTTAGCGACATGCTGCTCGACTGGATGAAGATGGGCAGCGACGAATGGCTTCGGCGGGCAGAACAACAATTTCGAGAGGGGAACCTCAAGGAGGCCGTCAAAGCCGCAGAAGAAGCGGCGCGACTACGCCCAGGATCGGCTTACACCCACCGCCTGCTCGGCTACCTGTACGCAACGCTCGGACAAAATCGAGAGGCCCGCGGGGAGTTCGAACGTGCGGCCACGTTGGACCCGAAGTTCCGTATGACTCTTGCGGATTTTTACTTGGCTCAGGCATGGGCCGAGCTGG
>LJSS01000174.1_pt1 | contig 11450 bp, 11 predicted proteins | sample 890271 | NCBI WGS metagenome assembly LJSS01 (sample SAMN03797534, study PRJNA294671) | hot springs metagenome | isolation source: water from Lobios Hot Spring | place: Spain: Lobios, Galicia | collected 2011-02-08
TGGAGCGCCCCGAATGACCGCTTCGCTGTTGACTTCCGTCGGGGTCCTTTTCTGGGACGGAGCTTCGCCGCCGACGTGCGATTCGGGATCTTCGTCGAGAACCGCGTGGGGGCTGCCTATGACCGACGCCTCTCCCCCACGCTCTCGACGCGAACGGAGTATGCGTTCGCGCGATACTCGGATGGGAATCGCACGCATGCCGTCCACGCCTTCCTGCGCTATGAGGACGCCCGGAAAGCCGCGATCGTGGGCTATCGTCTGATCCCCCTCCAGGCGCGTTTTTTGAAACCGGAGAACACGCTGGACTTTCTGCGCGTTCATCAGGCCTTCCTCGCGGCGCGCTGGGAACCACACCCGGAATGGTCGCTTCGCGCCGACCTCGCGCGCACCTGGTATCAGGATCGAAACTGGCAATGGTCCGCGCGCGCCCTGATGAGCTACCGGCCCCGCGCTCTTCGTGTGGTGGAACTCGGGACATCGTACTTTCGAGACTGGTACGCCCGCGATGCGCTTCGATACAACACGCTGACGATTCGGACCGTGATGCCCTACATCGCCCTCAAGCAAGAGGCCCGTCCGCGATGGTCCTACGAGCTCCGCTATGGCTACGCTTGGCTGTCGGATGAGGCCACGGCCCGCTACTGGGCGCAGGAAGCCGCCGCTCGGCTCGCTTCGTGGATAGGGACCCGTTCGCGCCTCGGTGTGGAAGCGCGTTACTGGCGGGATACGCTCACGCAACGGACGTGGCGGGCCTTCATCTTCTGGCAGTGGCTCTTCTGATGCGCGAGACGCTGCGACTGCTTTGGCGCTCGTTTCGTCCGCACCACTGGACGAAGAACCTCATCCTCTTCGCCCCTCTCGTCTTCTCGCAGCATCTGCTGGAGGTGGAGCGCGCGCTCCGAGCCGTGGCCGCCTTCGCGATCTTCTGCCTGCTCTCCGGAGGCATATACGTGTTCAACGACCTGCGCGACATCGAGCGGGATCGCCTTCATCCGCGAAAGGCGCACCGACCGCTGGCGTCCGGGGCGCTCTCACCGCGCCTCGCCGCAAGGGTGTGCGCACTTGTCCTGTTGGTCGCGCTCGCGCTCGCGTTCCGGCTCAGTGCGGCCTTCGGGATCACAGCGCTCAGCTACGTGTTGCTGCAGATCACCTATTCCCTCTGGATGAAGCGGATCGTGATCCTCGATGTCTTCGCCATCGCTGCCGGATTCGTCTTGCGTGCCGTCGCTGGGGGAGAGGCCGTCGCCGTCCCCCTCTCGCCCTGGTTCTTCATCTGCACCTTGCTGCTGGCGCTCTTCCTGGGATTGAGCAAGCGTCGGCACGAGCTGCTCGCGCTCAACGAATCGGCCGCCGAGCATCGGGCGAGCCTGGCCCTGTACAACACGCCCCTCCTGGATCAGATGATCGCCATGGTGACGTCTGCGACCATCGTCACGTACGCGCTCTATACGCTCTCCAGCGAAACGATCGCCCGACTCCACACCGATGCGTTGAAATATACGATCCCGCTTGTCCTGTACGGCATCTTTCGCTATCTGTATCTCGTGTATCGCGAAGAGGAGGGAGGGAATCCGGAGACGGCGCTGCTGACGGATCGCCCGCTACTGATCACGATTCTTCTCTATGGCGCTATGGTCCTCTGGATTCTCTACCGATGACGCATGATCCGCCCTGCCCGCGGGAGGGTGGGGCGGAGGAGATGGGAGCGACTCATGCTCATCGAAGTCATCATCGCCACTCAACTTTTCATCATCGGCTACACGCTGCTCTACAACACGGTGAATCTCCTCCTCATGCTCACCGCCTTCCGGCGCATCCGCCTCCTGCTGCGGGAGCGGTTCGCGCTCGATCCGGAGTCCGCCCACGCCTCTCCCTACACGCCCCCGATCTCACTGCTTGTGCCGGCCCACAATGAGGAGCGGACGATCGTCGAATCCGTACGCGCTCTCTTGCGCCTGCAGTATCCGCGTCTGGAGATCATCGTGATCAACGACGGTTCGACGGATCGCACACGGGACGTCCTCATTGAGGCCTTTCGTCTCACGCGGCGGGATCTCCTCTATGAGACTCCGCTGGAGACCGCTCCCATAAGAGGCCTTTACGAAGCCACCGGCGAGCGGCCGGTTCATGTTCAGCGCCTCATCCTCGTGGATAAGGAGAGTGGGGGCAAAGCCGATGCGCTCAACGCGGGAATCAATGTGGCGCTCTCGCCGTACGTCTGCACGGTGGACGCGGATTCGCTCATTGATGAGGAAGCACTCATCCAGCTCATCGCGGCTGTGCAGAAGGCTCCGGAGAAGATCCTCGCCATCGGCGGACAAATCAGCGTCGCGAATGGACGCACGACGGCGTCCGGGCGCGTGCGCCCGCGGCAACTGCCTCGACACCCTCTCGTGCTCCTTCAGTTCGTCGAATACCTCCGCTCCTTCACCATGGGGCGAACGGCGCTGGCCGCGTGGAATGCGCTGCTCATCCTCTCGGGTGTCTTCGCCCTCTATCGCCGGGATGCGCTCATTCGCATCGGCGGCTTCCTCACCGAGAACATGCGCACGCGGCTCGGGCGCGAGTACGCTCGCCGCGCCTCGCGGACGATCACCGAAGATCTGGAGATCATCCTCCGGCTCTACCGCTACATCTATGACAAGCGGATCGAGGGACGTGTGGATTTCCTCCCCTATCCGATCGCATGGACCGAGGTGCCGGAGACGCTCGCCGATCTGCGGAGGCAGCGAAAGCGCTGGTATCGAGGGCTCATCGAAAATCTCCTCATCCTTCACCGCGATATGCTCTTCAATCCGCGATACGGACGGACGGGATGGCTGGCCATGCCCTATCAATTGCTCTTCGAGATCCTCGGCCCCGTGATCGAACTCGGCGGCTATGTGATCCTTCTCATCTGCATCCCCTTGGGCCTCCTGAGCGTCGAATACGCGATCCTCTTCTTCCTCTCGGCGATTCTCTACGGAATTTTCGTCTCCACGTCGGCGATCCTCTTCGGCATCTGGTCGGAGGCCGCGTATCGTTCGGGGTACCATTCGCTCTTCACCTATAGCACGAAGGACACGCTGAAGCTGCTGCTGTTCACCATTCTCTCGCATCTCGGATATCGCCAACTGCTCGCCCTGTGGCAAGTGGGCGTTCTGTGGGATCTGCTGCGCGGCCGAGAGCCGGCGTGGGAGAAGGTTCGCCGAAAAGGCTTCTCTCCCGCACCGTCCACGTGATGGCCGCAAGGCTGCCGGAGCTTTGGGTGAATCCCCGAAGGACAGCGGCACGGTTCGGGGCGAATCTGTAAGCCGAATTCTGTCTCCCGCATAGAAGCGGGAGGGCGGTCATTCCTCTGGGCTGACGGTTACCCGTCAGCTCAAGCGACCTACCCGAAGGCGCCATCGCGCGGCCATACGGCCGGCGATTGTCGGGCGGGCCACCCTCGAGCGCCTTCCTATTTGGTCTTGCACCGCGGGGAGTTTGCCTAGCCGGGCGTGTCACCACGCCCGCTGGTGGGCTCTTACCCCACCGTTTCACCCATCGCCTGATCCACCGCTCTTGACCAGAGAACGGTGGCCATCGGCCGGTCTGCTCTCTGTTGCACTTGTCGTCAGGACGCCCTTGCGGGCGGCCTGCCTGGGCGTTACCCAGCCCGCTGCCCTGTGGTGTTCGGACTTTCCTCCGATGACCGGCCACGCCGACCATCGGCGACCGCCCGATTCGCCCCGAACCCGAGAACATTATATCCCCCCTGCCCACGAGACCGAAACCGGTCCCGAGCCGTCTCGCGCAGATGAAGAAAAATTAATCACTCTGGAGATACCGCGCGCTCCCCACCGGGTGTATAATTCTCCTTCGGCAGGATCCGAAAAAGGAGCGCGAGTATGAACATCAGGTGGTGGAAAAAGGCCATCATCGCAGCGCTCGCCCTGGGACTGCTCGTCGGCCCCTCGGCGTGGAGCCAATCCTCCCAGAAGACGACCAAACCGCTCAGCCCGAAGGAGGATCCGCGCCTCATCGGCAAACGCGATATCAACAAGCGACAATGGAACTTCTACAGCCTCGAGCGCGAGGTGCAGTTGGGGCGACAACTGGCTGCCGAAGTTGACCGCTACATGCAGATTCTGGATGATCCGATCATCAGCGAGTACATCAATCGCGTCGGCCAGAATCTCGTCCTTCATTCGGATGCGAAGGTCCCCTTCACGATCAAAGTCATCGTCTCGGACGAGGTGAACGCGTTCGCGCTGCCCGGCGGGTTCTTCTACGTGAACACGGGTCTGATCGCGGCCGCCGAGAATGAATCGGAGCTGGCCGGCGTGATGGCGCATGAGATCGCGCACGTCGCGGCGCGGCACGCCCTGGAGAACTTCACGAAGACACAGCTGCTGAGTTTCCTCCAGATTCCGCTGATCATTTTCACCGGCGGGGGGTACTACGGCCTTGGTCAGCTCATCCTGATGGGATCGGATCTGGGCATCTATGCGGCGTTCTTCAAGTTCAGCCGTGGAGCGGAGAAGGAAGCCGACATTCTGGGCGCGCAGTATCTTTGGGCAGCCGGGTACGACCCGAACGGACTGTTGACCTTCTTCGAGAAGATCAACGCGATGCAGAAGACGCGTCCCGGGGGCATCTCGAAACTCTTCATGTCGCATCCGCCCACGCCCGATCGCATCGAAGTCGTGAAGGACCTGATCGCGCGCTTCCCTGAGCGAGAGGAGTACATCATCACCACGTCCGAGTTCAACAAGGTCAAGGAGCGACTCATCCGACTCCAGGGCTTACATCGGCGATTGGACGAGAAGCGAGCGCCCGCAAGCGCTCCGGAGGAACGCGGCCGACCCACGTTGAAGCGTCGCCCACAGGGACAAGACCAACCGCCGGCGGAATCTTCGGGGGAGGAGAAGACGAAGACGGAGTCTTCCGAAAACCCTCCACCTTCGCCGGAGAAGCCCACGCTGAGGCGGCGAAATCCCTGATGCTGGCCGGCTCGGCGTTCGCTCAGTCGGGAGCGCCTCTTTCTGGCCATCTCCGCTCGGGTGAGCGGCGGCGATGTGCGCCGTTTCTATTCAGGTGCTCGGGCCAAGCGTCCAAGCAGCGCCCACGCCACCACCGCCCCAAAGCCGCTCAGGAGAAAGAGCGGGATCGCCGCTCCCACTCCGGTGAGGACGATGACTGAAATCGCCCAAAGGAAGCCCGCCAGATGAACATCGGGATCGAGCACCGAGGGGACCGGAACGGATGCACCGATAAGAAACCAGGAGCTTCCAGGCACGCACGCCGAGACAAGTTCTCTCCCGACGACCAGAATTGGCGCGACCTGCCCCTGACTCGCCCACACGGCGATCCGCTCGATCCCGGAGATCATCAGTCCCATTCCTCCCTCACTCAGGACCCATAGCACACTGCTTCCACCGAATCCGAAGAGGAGATAACCCAGGGCGCGTGCGCCCTCGCGGGTGAAGAGGAGAGCGAGCCGATAGAGCGTTTGCGAGAACGTCCCCCCATCGGTTACCGCCAAAGCCGGTCCATAGACGAGCGCCGCAAGAAGTCCGATCCCCGCCAGCACGACCACGAGCGCGGCGAGGAACTGTGGGATCAAGAGAAGCGCCCACAGGACGCGCCCGACCGCGCCATGACGTGCGAGCATTCCGAGGGCCACGAGGATCAGGATGCTCGCCCCGGCGATCCCGAGAAAGAGAAATACGGGCCCGACAATCGCGGGCGTTCGCTGCAGGATTCGCGAGGGAGGTCTCCAGAAGAGTTGCCATCGTGGCCCGACATCGGCGATCAACGACGCCGCCAGGATCGCCGACGTCACGGCGAGCGTCGCAAGAGCGATCCCCCATCCGCTGAGGCGCCACCCCAGGGCCAATCTCGGCGACTCTTCGCCCGCCACATAAGCGAACAGGTGAAAGACGGCCAGAAGCATCCACCCGAACATCGCGCCCGATCCATACCAGAGCATCCGCTGACGGTCGAAGAGGAAGCGCAAAGCGCGAATCATCTCGAGGAGCGCGATCGTGGGAGTCGGTCCCGCCCTCACGGCTTGAGCGGTCTGATCCTCTGCCGCCTCCGCTTCACCGAGCACAGGTTCCGCCCCCCCTGCTTCTGGCAAAGGCCCCTGCGGCGCTTCCTCTTCGCTCCGCAGCTCCGGGGCCAGTTCCGTCGTCTCCGGCAGAGGTTCTACCACCGGAATGACCTCGCGCGAGGCCAACCATTGATCGAGCGCGGAAGCTCCGCAACTCGGGCAGAACGACGCCTGATCGGGAAGCGGGATACCGCACTCCGAGCAAAATCGCGCCATGACTCACGAGACGGCGGCCGCGATGATGATCGAGATCCCGATGATGATCCCGGCGACGACGATCCCCACGGCGATGTTCTTATCCTCGACCAATTCCTTCCCCAGGGAGAAGGGGGTGATCAGGTCGAAGATCAAATATCCGACGACCGAGAGGGCGATCCCCAAGAGCCCATACGTCGCCGTCGAGATCAAATCCCAGATGTTCAACTTCTCCGCGATCCGCGAGGCTTGAACGGCGAGCCCCATGGAGCCTCCCCACAGCACCGCGCTCACCCATGAATTGCCCATACCGGATGCTCCTTCCTCACGACCTCCGAAACTCACGCGCATGGAGAACCCTGATCTCTGGGCGAACGATCCGCTGCCCATCCATGACCGGTGATCGCCGCAACCCCGACCCTTTGGAGAGCGCCCCCCTCGAAACGTCGTGGCTTTCGTGACCCCCCTGTGCCTCTCCCACCACGATGGCCCGAGGGCGGACCCCTGTGGATCTCCTGCGCGATCGCCCAGGACGCTCTTCAGAGACGACGGCTCACCCTCGCGTGATGCTGATCTCCTCCTCTTTACCTCGGGTGAAGAACCAGATGAGGATGCACACCATGGCGATGATGACCAACGTGATCCACACCCACTGGCTCACATGCCCCTCATCGGTGGGGTTCGGCGCAGCCTTCCATTTGAAGAAGTACACCATCGAGAGGATCAAGCACACCGCGGTGACGATCCACAAAGCGGCGTCCATGATCGCCTTTCTCCTCATACGCCCTCCCTCCTCCGCCTCCCTCGCCTCCCGGTGGACGGCGAGGAGAAATCGAACGCGCGTGCACGTCTGACGCGCGATCGCTTCGAGGTCACTTCCGAACGCCTCTATAACTTTATTGCCCGATGCCGACGATAGCAAGACGGCTCTCAAATGTTCAAGAGGACGTTATCGCTCAGCCGCACCTTCCCGATCAGTGCCGCCAGCATCACCAGGGCGGGGCGTTCCTCCAGAAGGGCGATCGGCTCCAGCGTCTCGCTATCCACAATGGCGAGATACTCGATGCGGATCGCGGAATGCGCTTCGATCATCTCGCGCATCGCGCGGAGGATGTTCGCCGTGTTTCGCTCTCCGGCGGCCACGAGCACCTGAGCTTTCTCCAGCGCTTGGGGGAGCACGCGCGCCATCTGCCGCTCGCGCTCGGTGAGCCGAGCGTTCTCGGGCGCGACCGCCAGTCCATCGGCCTCGCGCACGATCGGGCAGACGACGATCTCGACATCCACATGGAGGTCTCGGACCATCCGGCGCACGATCGCGACTTGCTGCGCATCCTTCCACCCGAAGATGACGAAGTGCGGATGAACGACGTTGAAGAGGATCATCAAATAGGTCGCCAGCCGGACGTAATGCTCCGGATGGGTCGCCCCGTAGAAGCGTTCGCTCAACCCCCGGACGACCACCTCCGTGCGCGTCTCCTCGCCGAACAGCTCCGCACGCTCCGGAGCGAAGACATAATGCACGCCCAAGGGGGAGAGCACCTCGACGTCATCCGAGAGATACCGCACGCGTTTCTCCCCCCCCTCCTTGCGCTCCTCCCCAGGCCTCTCTTCACCCCCTAGCGATGGAGGAGCGATCGAGACGACAATGACCTCCGCCAACTCGTGCGCGCGACGAATGAGGCTCAAATGCCCCTCATGCAAATGCCCAGCCGTCGGAATCAGGCCGATCGTCCGTCCCTCAGCCCGGCACTTCCGAGCGACGGCTTGCATGCGCGCGGCGCTTTTGATGATCTCCATAGCTGAGCGTCTCGCCAAGCGTATTATAGTGAAACCCTCTGCGAATCCAAACCCCCGTGGCGAACGTCCCCATCGCTGCGGGGCTTCCGCTTCTGCAGGCGTCGCCTCCTTTACTGAATGCCCGAATGTGCTATGATGGTAATGGCCGCTTGACTTCACTCCGGATCGGAGCCGAAGGCGAAGCGGCCGCGAGAACGCCGGATGGGGACATCAAACCGAACATGAGGAGGTGACGCTATGCCGGTGTACGAGTACCGCTGCACGCAATGCAATCGAAAGTTCACGGTGACGATGAGCATCGCCGAGTATGAGAAGAAGAAGGTGAAGTGCCCCAAGTGCGGAAGCCGAAAGGTCGAACAACAACCGGCGGCCTTCTATGCCGTGACTTCGAAGAAGAGCTGACGCCCGTGAGCGAGAGGGGACGAACGGATGCTTCTCCCTCAGCGGCCGCCGAGGTGATGCCGCGCCCTCTCGCGCGCCGAGAGCGAGAGTGAGGATGGTCATCTGTCCACGGTGCGGGGCGGAATCACCGGCAGAGGCGCGCTTCTGCCGTCGGTGCGGAGCGCGCCTGTCGGAATCCCCCTCCGAGGACATCCCCACGCGAGTCCTGGAAGCTCCACCCACTTCCCCCCTGGAGCCGCGACCGACTGGACCGGCCTATGTCCCCCCCGCGATCCCCTCCGGCTCGCCTCCGCCATCGGAAGTTCGCGTGGATGTGGGGCGATGGCTCTCGGAGGGATGGGCGATCTTCGCGCGGCAGTGGCCGACGTTCGCCCTGGCTGCGCTCGTCGCTGCCTTCCTCTCCCTGGTGACGCTCACCATCACGACAGGCCCCTTCCTGCTGGGCCTCTATTTCATGGCCTTTCAGGCCATGCGGGGTGAGAAGATTCAACTCGGCGACCTCTTCAAAGGGTTCGAGCAGTTCGGGCTCGCCTTTCTGGCCTGGCTCATCGAGGTCTTCATCCACTCCTCGCTCGGAGGGCTCACGGAGCGCGCCCCCCTGATGGGGCTCATCTCGCTCGCGTTCTCCCCCCTGGCCTTCGCCCTCTTCGCCTTCGTCTACCCCTTGATCCTGGACCGCAAAATGGATATCGCCTCGGCGTTGAACGAAGCTTGGAGGGTCGTCGTCTCGCGCCAATGGGTGATGTTCTGGGTCTTGGGCGTCGTCCTCATGCTGCTGCTGACGGCAGGCTTGCTCGGATGCCTCGTCGGCGTGTTCATCACGGCGCCGTGGGTCATCTGCGCTATGGCCGTCGCGTATCGGGACATCTTCGGCGTGCAGTCATGGTCCCCGGAGCCCCTGTGGCCCTCATCGGGGACGCGGACATCGAGCTGACGCGAGGAGCCTCATCCACTCGGTGGTCCGATCTCCAGAACTCCCGCCTCCTCCTCAGAAGACTGCTCGGACGCGGCAAAATGCTCGACGATGCGACGCGCGAGCTGTTCCCCCACGAAGGGGCGCAGCTCCTGGATCGTCGCCCGCCGAATGCGCGACACGCTCCCGAAATTCCGCAGCAGAAGTTCCTTCCGCTTCTCCCCGATCCCGGGGATCGCCAGCAATTCCGAAGCGAAATCGCGCTGCCGCCGACGTCGCCGATGGAAGGTCACGGCGAACCGATGCGCCTCATCGCGAATCATCTGGATCAGGTGTAGCGCGGGCGAATGACGATCGAGGACGAGCGGATCCGTCCGTCCCTTGACGTAGAGGACCTCTTCCCGCTTGGCGATCGCCGCGACCGGCAGCTCCCCCAGGTTCAACGCCTCAAGCGCTTCCACCGCGGCGCGCAGTTGTCCTTTCCCTCCATCAATGAGCACAAGGTCAGGAAGCGGGCGCGCCTCGCGAAGCAGGCGCGCATATCGCCGATGGACGACCTCGCGTAGCGCTGCATAGTCATCCCCCTCGCGCGCCGTCCTCACGATGTACTGGCGATACTCGCTCTTGCGCATCGTCCCGCTCTCGCAGACCACGAGCGAGGCGACCATCTCCGTCCCCTGCAGATGCGAAACATCGAACGCTTCGATCCGCTCCGGCAGCCGCGGCAGATCCAGGGCGCGCGCCACTTCCTCCAGGACGCGCGACGTCTCCGGGCGGAGCACGCGGAAGCGCTCCTCGAAGGCGAGCTTCGCATTCTGCGCGGCGAGCGCGACCAGCTCCCGCCTCGTTCCTCGCTTCGGCTCATACACGCGCACGCGCCGCCCCTTCTTCTGGCTCAACCAGTTCTCGATCAAGGGGCGATCCTCGATGGGGATGGGCAGAACGATCTCCGCCGGGACGTACTCACCCGCGGCGTAATACTGCACGAGCACCTGCGCCAGGAAGCCCTCGAGATCCCCGGGCGGCAACTCCTCCCAATAGAAATCGCGCTTGCCGATGATCTTCCCCGCGCGCATGGTGAAGAGGCAGAGGGCCAGGCGCCGTCCATCCGTGTGCAGACCGAAGATGTCCGCGTCCACCTCGGTCGTGAGCGCCATCTTCTGCTCCTCACTGAGCCGCTCCACAACGCGCAGGAGATCGCGATACCGGGCGGCCGCCTCGAACCGCAAGTCCTCGGCGGCTCGCTCCATGCGCTCGCGCAAGCTCCGCGCGAGATCCCGATTCTTCCCCTCCAGGAACATGCGCACATCGCGCACGGCTTCCCAATACTGCTCGCGACCGAAGAGCCCTTCCACGCACGGACCCAAACAGCGCTTGATCTGATATTGCAAGCATGGCCGCCCCTTCCGCCGATAGGTGTGGAAGACTTCGTCCGAACAGGGGCGCAGCCGAAACTCCCGTTGAATGAGATCAAGCAGCTGATCGGCGAGCGAAGCGGGCAAGTAGGGGCCGAAGTAGAGCGCTCCATCGCGCTCGATCTTCCGCACCTTCAGCACGCGGGGGAACGGTTCGTTGATGGTCAGCTTCAGGTGCGGATAGTGCTTGTCGTCCTTCAGCAGCGCGTTGAATCGCGGCTGGTGCTGCTTGATGAGATGGCTCTCCAGAATGAGCGCTTCCACCTCCGTGTCGGTGACGATGTATTCGAGGTCCGCGATCTGAGCCACCAGCTCCGAGGTCTTCACATCCCGCCAGCGCGAGGCATGAAAATACTGGCGCACGCGATGGCGCAGATTCTTGGCCTTCCCGATGTAGATGATCGCTCCGCTGCTGTCGCGATAGAGATAACACCCAGGCGCCTCGGGAAGCCGCCGGATCTTCTCCGCGAGCGTCATAGGCCGAATGCCTCGAGCATCTTCTCGGTCATATAATAGAGCGCGACGCCGAGGAAGACAACGAGCGAGGACGTGCTGCGCGTCTCCCGATTGATCTCCGGGATCAGGTCGGAGGCCGCGACATAGAGCGTCACGCCGGCCGAGAGGGGCAGGGCATACGGGATCACTCCGCGCG
>LJSS01000176.1_pt1 | contig 11341 bp, 8 predicted proteins | sample 890271 | NCBI WGS metagenome assembly LJSS01 (sample SAMN03797534, study PRJNA294671) | hot springs metagenome | isolation source: water from Lobios Hot Spring | place: Spain: Lobios, Galicia | collected 2011-02-08
GATAGATGTTTATAACAACGCGCCGTATGCCTACGACGCCAGCTTCAGCGTATTGGATGATCACGAACCGACCGGCTACTATAGGTGGAGGTCTGCCCAGCTGGGCGCCATGCAGAGTTTCAGTGTATTGCACGACCGCGAGTTAGTCGGCCAGCTCCCTGTACGGCTATGATGCCGATGGCGATGCTATCACCGTGCCAATGCTTTCAAGCCCCGGCGTTTTCTCGGCGTAATCAGGCTCCGGCCCGACCGACGGGCCTGACCAACGGTAAACTAACATTCCAGCCCGACGGCAGCCTTACCTATACAGCGAACACGCACTACGTCGGTACGGAGGATTTCACCTAACCCGGTCGGCTGGGTTGGTAGCGGGCGAGGCGGCTAAGTTTCTGAATCGCCGCAGGTGGTGGTAAGTTTTTCGAGGTCGGGGGATGGGATTGAGCTTGCCGATTTTGGCGGGCGAGGGGGCTTAACAAATCCTGCCGGTGTGCATTGCGGTACGTGAGGCGGGCAGACGGTTTGCTCCATGCCGACCAGCAGCGCATAATTGCCGCAGAGCGGGTGCCGGTCGGTTGGCATCGCGCCGACACGGCAGAACCTGTAAGAGCCGAACCATAGTGCTGAGGCAGAACGGGTGCCGGTCGGTTGGCATGACGCCGACACGGCACAACCTGGAATAGGCGAACGATAGCACTGAGGCAGAGCGGGTGCTGGTCGGTTGGCATGACGCCGACACGGCAGAACCTGGAAGAGCCGAACCATAGGGCTGAGGCAGAACGGGTGCTGGTCGGTTGGCATCACGCCGACACGGCAGAACCTGGAAGAGCCGAACCATAGGGCTGGGGCAGAGAGAGTGCTGGTCGGTTGGCACCACGCCGACACGGCACAACCTGGAGGAGAGGAACCATAGTGCTGAGGTAGAGCGGGTGCTGGTCGGTTGGCGTCAGGCCGTGAAGGAGAGTGCAGGATGCGCTGGGTGCTGAGCTTGCTCGTGACAATTCTGGTCGGTTGTCGCACCATTGTCGGTCCGCTGGAACCGCGACGGGCAGAGCGTGCCGATGATCCCTTGCTCAGCACGCAGGAGCAGGCCCGACGAAGCCGGTATCTGTATGCGTTTCCGGATACGGAACTGGGCCCGCGATCTGGTCCGGAACGTCCCATTGCGGCAGCTCCGGCTCCGTAAATAAGCGAATGTTCTGGCCGCGAATATACCACCGTTGCGTCCGCTAAGTTTGGCATGGCCTTCTGACTCAGTTAACGAACGTTCGAAGGGCATTTGTGCGAAAGTGCGGTTGCAGGGGGTCTTTGGGGAGTTTCCGTGGGCAGGTGGTGCGAGCATTTCGCATGGTACCGCAGAGCACTGCGGTTGCTATAACAATTGCGCTGATGGAGCGGTGAGGCGACGTGCGGGAGGGCGGAACAGGCGGCACAGCTTTCGGTGTGGGTAACTCTGGAGGTGCACCATGCTGGCCAGGCATAGCGCGGTCGTCCTGCTGGGGGTGCTGATTTGCGGTTCTGGCTGTCAGTCGCCCGAACATCAGGCGCTGGAACCGCTGCCCGCCAATGCTCCACCCCTTGCCTACCCGGAACTGGTAGAACGTGCCCGGCGGCAAGTTTGGGCGGCTCAGGAGATATTTTATCGCGACGAATGGGACCAACTGGTCAAGGCGGCGGAGACTCTCGGCCAGACGGCACAACAGCTGGCCCAGTTTCGAGCCGACCAGGTGCCGGCACGGTGTCGGGAATTGTGGCCGAAACCGGTCGAGGAATTCCGTTCCGCGGCCACGCAACTGCAGCAACACGCTCGCCAGCGCGATGCCATTCTTGCCGCCGGGGATTTCCAACGCCTGCACCTGGCCCTCAAGCAAATTCGCCCGGAATAGGCGCGAAACGCGATTGACCGGCACGCTGGGCGCAACTCTGGCCAGCCCTGTTGTCGGGCGGGGTCGCGCTGAAACAAAACTGCCCCGGCAGCGGAAGGCGTTGCCCCAGCAGATCGCGAATCAGGCAGCGCCCCAATCACCGTCGCATATTCGTCATTCCGCATTCCCCGTGGGCTTTACTCAAGTGCACCGCGAAAGAATGCCTGGCCCTGATCAGGGCGCCAGCGATTTTGACGCTCGAACCGAGCACGCTCATGCCGAGGGAAAGACCTGATAGCCGGCATTTTGGCGGTATGATTTGTATGCGAGAAGCATGGAACGGAGGCTATCTGTGAAGGAGCGACCGATTCTGCCGTTCTGGTTTCGCCAGCGGCAAATCCAGGCGGAGCCCGTTGGCGAGAACGCTTTACGCTTGCAGGGGCCCAACCTGCCACCGTGCGAAGTGCGAATCGAGCCGGGCGAAAATGGCAACTGGCGAGGATTAGTCGTTCGGCTGGACGGCGAGCCCCAGGTCATCGCCAGCGGTACCGCCGTCGAACCACATCCCCAGTCCGCCTGGCAACTGGCTTTCGAACTCTACCGCAAATCGGTCGTCAACTGATCGGCGGGTGGAGGGGGAAGGCCCACGGGGTCAAAATCTTCCGGCGATTTGCTGCCTGTGGACGCATCCGCCCTTGCCAGAACCGTAGCCCGACTTACAATTACTTGCTGCAAGCCTATCACCGAACAACAATGTCCACGTGAAAATGCCGAAGGGCCGGGATGGTCGTTGCCGATCTCTACCTAACCCGGAAGAGATCGGCCAGACCAGGGATGTAACCGGTCATTCCGGCTGGTGGTAACTGAACCCGACCATCATCACCGAGCCCAGCGCGAAATTGCTCTGGGGGGTTAGCTCAGCTGGGAGAGCGCGTGAATGGCATTCACGAGGTCAGGGGTTCGAATCCCCTACCCTCCACTGCCTGGAGCGCTGGCATGTCGGAATCGCTGGGCCGTTCGTAAAACTGAGTGCGTTGCGATAGCGCGTACGGTTGGAGTTTCCTACGCCCGACCGCCCAGTGTGCCAAATTGTTGCGCCATTCTGTTGTGACTGCCGGCAATACCAAGCCTGGCGTGGGGCTTGTTAGGGGAGAAACCATCCGCTGCTGCTGGTTATCTCGAAGGACTGATTCCATTCAGGGCATGCTGCTGGCGTGTCGCTGGATGTGGCAGGCCGGCGTGAATTCGCACTGGCCACCTAGCCTGGTTCGTGTCGCTGGGTTTGGTTAGTAGCATTGGCAAGCAGGGCAGGGCAAAGCGGGACGCGGAAAGCAGGCCTAACGCCAATCGCCAGGCAACCGCCCCATTTTCGGGATAACCCCCTTCGAGCGATCGAAACGCGCTGAGACAGGCGGAGCAGTTCTGCAAGCAATCGCCCAATTTTCGGGATAACTTTCCCTTCTAACCTGCCGTACTTGCCTGACATTTCCATTCGTGCATCAGAGTTTCCGCAGCGGGTAATCCCTTGGAAGTCAGAAAGTCGAAGCCGGAAGTTGGTTGCACACAACATGACTGCTCGGCCGAAGTGCGGGCATTACCGATAGGAACATCGAAGCGGACTCTGTTTTCGTGGACGAACATGCCCTCTCAAGTGGGGGCCTTATCGGGATAAGCAACTCGACGGTCAAATTAGCACAAGCTGGAGACGCGGTAGCTGGGATCGGTCTTCTTGCGGGATGTGTGCCCAGCGAGTGCTGGTCTGGATTTCGAGTTATTGGGATGGGAGCCGGCCTACTGGAGGACGTGTGAGAGGTTAATCGCTTCACCGCCGGCACGGGTGCTGAGTGCCTGATACACGCTCAAGCTAATCGTTTGCCGCAGGAAGTGCACTGAGCCATCCCCGAACAGGAATTGCGCTCCCTGCGGATGCGGTGCCACGACGTCGCGATCGTCGCTGTCAGGAGCGTTCGGCAAATGACCGGTCTGGAACAGCACCATGTGAGCATGGTCATCTTCGGGGTCGGTAATTTCGCGGACGGCTCCAATCCAGGTAGTTTCGTAGTAAACATGCACGCCGTGACTGTGTTGTGTCAGGAAAGGCCCATTGATTCGCTCGCCGACGAAGAGTGTGTTGGAAGTGCCGTCGTGGACATCCTCGATACGGATTTTGCTGTTGCGGAAAAAGACACCGCGGTCGTCGTCCGGGTTGTCATCCATATCGCCCGGGCCGAAGGAGGCAACATAGCAAGCCATCGCGTATTGCTCTGAACCCATTTGCACAAACTGATTGGCGGAGCGACCGTCGCTGGGGCACAGATAAATGCGCAGATGCTGAGTCCGAGCGGCAACGTTGGAGGCGCCCCAGATCGGTGCCTCCCACTGGATTTGCCGATGCAGGGCGTCCTGTTCGACGTAAGGCAAAAGATGAGCAGCCCAGCCATGTCCCAGGGCGTTACCCTGCGGACTGTAGGCGTACAGGTAACCGGGCGGGAGTCGGCCAAAATCGTTGTGGTAGTTCATCAGGGCGATGCCGATCTGATGCAGGTTCGAACCACAGCGCATGCGGTTCATCGCTTCCCGCACCCGCTGAATGGCCGGCAGCAATAGCGCCATCAATAGTCCGATGATAGCGATCACCACCAGCAGTTCGATCAGGGTGAACGCCCGGCGTGGCCAACCGTGTATATGCGGCCAGATCCCTGACATCCAGGGCAGATGGACACCCGTTGCTCGCAACACCGAATGCGTACTGTCTCGTTCACACACCGTGCAGGCTCCCGATAGCATGCGTCATGCTCCTGGTGCGATGCTGCGTGTCTGCAAAGGGCAGCCCTGTGCGAGAGCGAATCATCGCCGCTGTGGTATTACGTAATGGCACAAGTGTAATACTAAACCAGCATGGGAGCGTCCAGAGGAAACGCACGGAACGCTGAGCGATGCGGTTCAGGAGTGGACGCAGGCCAGGGCGTGGTCATTCGCGTCAACCTTCCGAACAGGGACCGGAACATTCCGCGATTGACGCAGGACGTGTCCAGTTCCTAGGATGGTAGCCAGAATTTCCGTCTCCAATCGCGTGATCTAAGGTCAGGCGGACGGTTGCCGAACCACAGCCCGTGGATGCTGGCCGCTTTCGCTGCGGTAAGGTTTGCCTGGGCGGAAAATGGCACCGGCAGCTTGTACAATAGGCGTTCAAGTGGGATCCTCTAGAGTCGACCTGCAGGCATGCAAGCTTGAGTATTCTATAGTCTCACCTAAATAGCTTGGCGTAATGCTGCATGTCTCCCGTCATCAGAAACCCCGGCCCCTCGTCCCCCGCCACCTCATTCGCGAGGTGAGCGAACGCGTGGACTGGCGCGGCGAGGTCATCGTGCCTCTGAATCGAGAAGAGGCGCGTCGCGCCATCGAGGAGTTGCTGGAGCAGAAGGTCGAGGCCATCGCCATCGCCTTCCTCTGGGGATTCGTGAATCCCATCCACGAGCGCGAGGTTCGCCGCATGGTCGAGGAGATAGCGCCCGACCTCTTCGTCACCTGCGCGCACGAGTTGATCGCGAAGCCGGGCGAGTATGAGCGGACGGCGGCGACCGTGATCAATTGTTTCATCGGGCCGAAGACGACGCAGTACATCCGCCGGGTGGAAGAGCGGGCTCGCGCGCTCGGCTGCACGGCTCCCCTCCTCATCATGCAAGCATCAGGTGGCGTCGCGCCGGCCCGGGAGATCCTGCGCGCGCCGTTGTTCACCATCGGCTCGGGGCCGGCAGGGGGCTTGATGGGATGCCAGTTCCTGGCCGAGACCCTCGGACATCCCCACGTCATCGCCACGGACATGGGGGGGACGAGCTTCGACGTCGGCCTCATCGTGGACGGGATGCCGCTGTCGGCGTCCGAGACCACACTCGAGCAGTACACCTTCTTCATGCCTCGCTTGGACATCCTCTCCATCGGCGCGGGCGGAGGATCCATCATCTGGATCGATGAGCGGAGCGGAACCCTGAAAGTCGGTCCGGAATCAGCGGGGGCAGACCCGGGACCCGCCTGCTACGGACGCGGAGGCACACGACCCACGGTGACCGATGCGGACCTCATCCTCGGCTATTACAATCCGGAGTTCTTCCTGGGGGGGAGGCTGACGCTCAATCCTGAAGCGGCTCACCACGCGATGCGCACGGTCGCCGACCCCCTCGGGTTGGACATCACCGAGGCGGCCGACGGAGCCACGCGGATCGTTGAGATGCAGATGGCCGATCTCATCCGGCAGATGACCATCCAGCGGGGATACGATCCGCGCGATTTCGTCATCTACGCCTACGGCGGAGCCGCCGGCGCCCATGCGGCTGTCTACGCGCGGGAGTTGGGATGCCGCACGGTCGTCATCCCGCGCGGAGTCCTGGCCGCCACCTGGTCGGCCTTCGGGATCCTCTCGACGGATGTCCAGCACGTCTTCGAGAGATCGGAGCTGCTCATCGCACCCCTGGATGCGACGCGCGTCACGGAGATCTTCCTCGAGCTGGAAGAGCGAGCCCGCCGACAATTGTGCGAGGAGGGGGTGGCCGAGGATCAGATCCTCCTGCGCCGCTTCGCGGAGATGAAGTTCCGACTGCAGATCCATCGCGTCGAGATCCCCGTCCCCGGTGGGATTCTGACCGATCAGGACATGCGCGATCTGGAGCAGGCATTCGTACAAAAGTACGAGACGCTCTATGGACGCGGATCGGCATTCACGGCGGCGGGCATGGAGATCGGCCTGCTGCGCGTGGTGGCGCTCGGGCGCATCGCTCGCGGGCCGTTGAAGCAGCTCTCCACCGAGCACCGCAGCGGATGGACGCCCGTCGGACGGCGCCAGGTCTACTGGCGGGAACTCGGACGACGGATTCAAACGCCCATCTTCTCCGGGGAAGGGATCCCCCCTGAGACATCTCTGGAGGGTCCGGCGATCGTCGAACTGCCCGTGACGACCATCGTCGTCCGCCCGGGCGACCGCCTCACCACCGATGCATATGGGAATTTCATCCTCACCCTCCCCTGAGCAGGGGGCTATCCCTTCGGAGGAGGACGACTATGTCATCCATCGCGTGGGACGGCCGGCAATACCCCTACGTCTATGGCCGAGAGCTGAAGATCGCTCCCGGCCTGAAACTCCACACGGAGGCGGTCGAGCGTATAGACCCGATCACCTACGAGGTCATCCGCCACGCCCTCTGGAATATCAACGTCGAACACGGGCTGACCATCATGAAGATCTCCGGCTCCCCCATCTGCGCCTACGGGCATGACTTCAATCCCTGCCTCCTTGACGAGAAGGGGGATTTCGTCTTCTTCGGCCCGTTCCTTCAGTATCTCTCCTCGGCGACCAGCTCGGCGGTGAAGTGGACGCTGGAGTATCGCTCGGAGAATCCGGGGATCGAGGAGGACGACATCTTCTTGACGAACGATCCGTGGATCGGCGCGACCCATCAATCGGATGTGACGTTGATCGCGCCCGTCTTCTGGGAGGGGGAGCTGTTCTGCTGGGTGGGGAATACGCTGCACCAGTGGGATTTAGGGGGGACATCGCCCGGAGGGTTCAATCCCATGGCCCCCGATGTCTATTGGGAGGCCGGATGCATCCCCCCGATCAAGATCGTCGAACGCGGACGCTTGCGGCGCGATCTGGAGGAAGAGTACATCCGCCGGTCGCGAATGCCGGAACTGGTGGCCCTGGATCTGCGCGCGGAGATCGCCGGCTGCCACGTCGCCCGCGAGCGCATCAAACAGTTGCTCGCGCGATACGGAGCCGCGACCGTCAAGGGCGTCATGCGCAAGCTTCAGGAGGATTCGGAGCGCGCCTTCGTGCGACGCTTGGCGACCATCCCCGATGGGACGTGGCGCGAGGTCGGATGGGTGGAGTGGGCGCACCCGGGCGATCGGCGCGTGTACCGGAATTGCCTGACGCTCACCAAGCGCGGCGATCAGTTGATCTTCTCCAACGAGGGGACTGACCCACAAGCCGGCACGCTCAATTGCACGCTCGTCGCCTGGAGGGGGGCCATCATGGCCATGGTCTCGGCGCAACTGCTCTTCGATCAGATGTTCGTCGTCGAAGGCGCCTATCGGCATGTCCAGTTCCAGGTGCAGCCGGGGACGCTCACGTGCGCGCTCTTTCCGGCCGCGGTGAGCGCTGCCCCCGCGCTCACGCTCCTTCAGACGATCGCCCTCTCGGGACTCGTGATCTCCAAGATGCTCGCCTGTTCGGACGATCCCGAGTTGCGGATGGAAGTCCAAAGCTGCATGGGCGCACCCATGTATCCGATCGCGGCCGTGAGCGGCCTCAATCAGCGGGGATCGCCCTACGTCTCCTTCCTGCTCGATCCGGTGGGAGCCGCCCTGGCCGGACTCTCCTGGCGAGATGGCGTGGATACGGGCGGCTGGCCCTGGGATCTGCAAAGCACCATGCCCAATGTCGAGGAGAACGAGTGGTTCTATCCGATCCTCTACCTCTGGCGTCGCGAGCTGCCCGATTCAGGCGGAGCGGGAATGTTCCGCGGTGGGAACGCCGCCGAATTGGCCTTCCTCCCTCATGGGACGGAACGCATCACGCTCTTCACCGCGACCGGACATTGCGCCGTCCCGGGACCGGGGCTGTTCGGCGGCTTCCCCACTTCGACGACGCGGTATGCCCTTGTTCGCAACACTCGCGCGCGATCACTCTTGTCCGCCGGACACGTGCCAGATCGCCTGGAGGTTCTCGGAGGACATGTGGAATATCTCCCGCCCAAGGCCTTCGACATCGTTCAGAATCCCGACGACGTCTTCATCATGTCCTGGGCCTCAGCGGGCGGCTACGGGGATCCGTTGCGGCGCGATCCTGAGCGCGTGGCCGAGGACTATCGCGAAGGGCGCTTGACCCGGGAGTGGGCGCAACGAGCCTATGGGGTCGTGCTCGATGAGACCGGAGCTGTCCTCGCGCCGGAGACGGAGCAGCTGCGCCAGCAGATGCGCCGGCATCGTATAGGAGCCGAGCCGAAGCCGCAAACGGCTCCTGATGAACCCGAGGCGCGCCTCTTGGCTGAAGGTCTGAAACTCGTCGGGGGATGGATCCGCTGCCGGTATTGCGATCATCCCCTCTCACCCCCGACGGAGAACTATAAGCGCCACTGCCTCCGAAAAAGCCTCTCCATTCAGGACGCGAACCCGCATATCCGCGATCCGAAGCTCTACATCGAAGAGACTCTGGAGTGGCGCCACTTCTACTGCCCGGGATGCGGCGCGCTCCTTCAGACGGAATTGGCGCGACCTTCGGATCCTCCCCTCTGGGACCTGCAGCTTGATCTCGGCGCGAAGTGACCGCCCGACCTTCGCCGACAAGGAGACCGACGATGAGGAAAATCGGGGAAGGGGAGCCGACGTCCGGACACGGCGCCGTCGGCATCTTGCGCAAAGTCGAAACCTTGGAGGACGTCCTGCGGTTGATGGAGATCGATCTCTCGGAGACGATCGTCTTCACTCCCTCGGCCTCGGTGACGGCCATCACGCCGATCCTTCCCAAGATCCGAGGGCTCATCTGCGCTTCCGGAGGCTTCACGTCGCATCTGGCGATCGTCGCCCGGGAGTTCGATCTGCCGTGCCTGATGGGAAGCCACCTCGAGGAGGTGAGCGCCCTCGAAGGACGTCGCGTGCGATTCACGGCCCAAGGGGAGATCTTTCTCGAGGACGATGTCTGAACGGCGCCCGAAGATTTACCTGAATCTGAGCTTCCCCCAATTGGCCGCTCGGTACGCGCATCTTCCCGCCGATGGCGTCGGGCTCTTGCGCGCCGAATTCCTCGCCCTCTCGCTGGGTGTCCATCCGAAGCAGCTCCTCGCCGAAGGGGGGGCGGAGACCTTCATCCGAGCCTTCGCCGAGGGAGTGATCGAGGTCGCGCGCCAGTTCTGGCCCCGACCGGTCACCTATCGCGCGCTCGACCTGAAATCGAACGAATATCGCGGCCTGCGCGGAGGCCAGCAGCTCGAGGAGCCGGAAGAGAACCCCGCGCTCGGTCTGCGCGGATGCCGCCGCTATCTGGATGATCCGGAGCTCCTCCGCCTCCAAGCGCGCGCCGTACGAAGCGTCCATGAGGCCGGATGGACCAACGTGCGCCTGATGCTCCCCTTCGTGCGCACCGTGTCGGAGGTCCTCGCCTGCCGCGAGATCCTTCAGCAGGAGGGGCTCTTCGAGAGAGGTATCCCCCTCTGGATCATGGTCGAAGTGCCCTCGGTCGTCTTCCTCATCGAACGATTCCTCCCGTTGGTGGACGGCGTCTCCATCGGAACCAACGATCTCACGCAGCTCATCCTCGGCGTGGATCGAGATAACCCGCGATTGATCCCCCTGTGGGATGAGCGCGACGACGCCATCATGCGCGCTATCGAATGGGTCGCGCGCGCATGCCGGGAGAGCGCCCTGGAGTGCTGCGTCTGCGGCGATGCCCCCTCGCGACGCCCGGAGCTGATCCCCCAGCTGCTGCAACTGGGCCTCACGGCCCTCTCGGTCTCCCCCGAGGCCTTTGAGCGAACGCTTCGAATCGTGCGCGAGAGAGAGCCCGGCTCAGGGTGAGCCGCTAGCGTACGTCGCTCGCCCAGAGCCGCGAGCCTTCTTGCTCCCATCACCCTCCCCGGGTTCCCCACCCTATCCCCCATCGCCACGATTTCCGCCTCATCTCAGTCCGTGCGGGGACGTCCGCTGCTGCTCTCGCTCTTGTTTCGTCCGTCGGCCCGCCGGATCCCCGGTCACCTCTCCATCCCCTCTGAATCCGACGCCTTTCAGGAACCGCCGCTGTGCCGGAAGCCACGACAGGCTCGATCGCGCATCATCGGGCGAAAATCCCTATATCCACATGAGCCTCCGCACGCTCATACCCGAAGCAGACGGCATCGGAACGTAGATCCCAGGTCGACCGCCTCGCCCACAACCTGCGAGGCAGCTCCCGCAGCAGATGCCTCAGCCTTCGACCATATCGGGGGCATCGGGTTTGGGCCGCGTCCTCCGACAGGCGAAGCGCGCTCCCCATCCCACATCGGGGGGAGGGAGTCGGTCCGAGGATCCGCTCTTCGGGCTTTAAAACGAGCTTCGGTATGCCTTATGATTGATCTTCCACAGGAGCGAGCACGATGTGTGAGCTGGACATGGAGAGAATGGCTCAGCGTGGGCATCCTGTGATCGGCGCGCGCTTCGCTCCGAGCGCGCTCTCTCAATAGGGAGGATCGCGATGGCCTTCACCATGAAGGATCTCCACGATTTGATTCGGATCTTGGAGAAGCATCCGGAGTGGCGCACGGAACTGCGGCGGCTCCTTCTGACCGATCAGCTGCTGGAGCTGCCCGTCATCGTTCGCGAGTTGGCCGAAGCACAGCGACGAACGGAGGAACGCGTGGAGGCGTTGGCCGAGGCGCAGCGGCGGACGGAAGAACAGGTGCGGGCCTTGACGCAGCAGGTGCAGGCCTTGGCCGAGGCGCAACGGCGGACGG
>LJSS01000179.1_pt1 | contig 11216 bp, 8 predicted proteins | sample 890271 | NCBI WGS metagenome assembly LJSS01 (sample SAMN03797534, study PRJNA294671) | hot springs metagenome | isolation source: water from Lobios Hot Spring | place: Spain: Lobios, Galicia | collected 2011-02-08
GACGACTTTCGCCGGTTGTGCCAGGAACTACGACAGCGTGCCTAAGGGCACAGCAGCGTTTCCGTCCGTTCCGGACCCAGCGAGAGCATGCGGACGGGGACACCGACGAAGTCTTCAATGAAGGCGATGTACCGGCGGGCGGCTGTGGGGAGCTGCTCAAGGCGCTCTATGCCGTTGAGCGGTTGTTGCCAGCCTGGCAGTATGGTGTACTCTGGCTCAACTTGCTCCAGCGTGGCGCAGTCTGGTGGGAAGAAGCGCAGGCGTTTCTGCCCAATCCGGTAGCCAGTGCAGACGGGGATTTCTGCAAAGTGGCTCAGGACGTCCAGTTTTGTGAGCGCCAGCTCGGTGATCCCGTTGACCATGACGGAGTAGCGCAGAGCGACCAAGTCCAGCCAGCCGCAGCGGCGTGGACGCCCCGTCGTGGCACCGAATTCTCCGCCCAGCCGGCGCAATTCTTCTCCAATGGCGCCGGTTTCCTCTGTGGGGAAAGGACCGTAGCCAACCCGTGTCGTGTATGCCTTGACAACACCGATGATCCGGGTAATCGCCGTTGGCGGAATGCCCAATCCTGTGCACGCTCCTCCGCTTGTCGGATTCGAGCTGGTAACGTAGGGGTAGGTGCCATGGTCTACATCCAGCAGTGCGCCTTGGGCACCCTCTGCAATGATGGATTTGCCTGCGCGGAGAGCCTCCGCCAGGAGAGCCGCCGTATCGGTGACGTAGGGGTCAATGAAGGCGTCAAAGGCTAAGTACTCGTGGACGATAGCCTCGATGTCCAGCTCCTCAGTCTGGTAGAGCATGCGGAGGAGGGCGTTGTTTTCCTCCACGTTCCTCCGCAGCTTTGCCTCAAAGATAGTGCGGTGGAGGAGGTCAACGATGCGGATGCCTGTGCGGCGGAACTTGTCAATGTAAGCCGGGCCGATGCCTCGCCCAGTTGTGCCAATGGGATGGGTGCTCTGGTGCTCCTGGGCTTGGTCCAGGAGCTTATGGTAAGGCATGATGAGATGTGCCCGGTTGCTGATGAAGAGCCGTCCGGTAGTCTCAATGCCCAGCGCTGCGAGCATAGTCAGCTCTTCGCGGAGGGCAACCGGATCTACCACCACACCGTTGCCGATGACACACTGCACGTGCGGGTGGAGAATGCCTGAGGGGATGAGGTGTAGAACGAGGCGGTGCCCGTTGTATGTGACCGTGTGCCCGGCGTTTGCTCCACCTTGGTAGCGGGCGACGATGTGGGCATCCTGTGCCAACACATCAACGATCTTACCCTTGCCTTCGTCGCCCCACTGCGCACCGACGACAACCGTTACGGGCACGGCTCCTCGAGAAGTTGCTGGGGAGACTTACGCCTGCTGCGGTGCTGCCTGTCGTTCGGCCTCTTTCAGCCGCCGATACTCGGTCTCCAGGTCTACCTTCTTGACAGTCTCCAGATACCACACAACAAAGGCGCTCGCAATGAAGATGGAGGAGTACGTTCCCGTCAAGATACCTACCAACATCGTGAACGCAAAGCCCTGGAGTACCTCGCCTCCCAAGAAGAGAATGGCAAGCAGCACCAGGACAACTGTGAGCACCGTGTTGATAGTTCGGCTCAACGTCTCGTTGATGCTGAGGTTCATCAGCTTGATGAGGTTCATGCCTTTGTAGCGTTCCCGGTTTTCCCGGATGCGGTCGAAAATGATGACCGTATCGTTGACGGAAAAACCAACAACAGTGAGGAGCGCTGCCAACACCGATTGGTCAACTTCTATGCGGAGTAATCCTAAGTGGTGGACGATAGCGATGGCTGAGATAGCCACAATGACATCGTGGACCAGGGCAATGGTTGCCCCTAGTCCGTACACGAACTCAAAGCGGAGGGCGATGTAGAGCAGAATAGCAATCGTAGCGAGGATGACCGCAATGAGCGCATTCAAGCGCATTTCGGCGCCGATTTTCGGTCCGACCTTGTCGGACTTGAGGAGCGCTATCTGATGCCCTTCAAATCGCTGCTTGAGGGCTGTTATGATAGCGGTGGTGGGGTCTTGTCCATGCGCTGTGGCGACGGATTCCTTGACGCGAATGAGGAACTGGTTGGGCTTCCCGTACGACTTGATTTCGCTACCTCGGAAACCAGCAGCCCCAATGGCACTCCGGATATCACCGACATCGGGAGCTGGGGTGATTGCAACGCCAACCTCTGTGCCACCCTCGAAGTCAATCCCGTACTCTAACCCCCCGATGGCTGTGACGAGCAAGCCGATAACACTGATGGTAAGCGATAGCAGGAAGAAGAAGCGCCGCTTTCCCAGGAAGTCGATGTTCGTCTTGCTGAAGAATTCCATTGTGTGCTCACGTTGCTGCCGGAACCAGCCACTTGCGCGGAAGACCGTATGTCAGGTGGGTATCATACGCTATGAGGATTTCAATGAATGCCCGTGCGACGATGAGAGCAGAGAAGAGCGTCGTCACGATACCGATCATCAGCGTAATAGCGAAGCCTTGAATGGGGCCAGTGCCGAAGAAGTAGAGGATAAGCCCTGAGATGAAGGTCGTGATGTTGGAGTCCAGGATAGCAGCCAACGCTTTCTTGTGTCCCTCATCGACGGCAGAGCGGGGCGAGCGCCCGCGGCGAAGCTCTTCGCGGATACGCTCAAAGATGAGGATGTTGGCGTCCACCGCCATACCCATGGTCAGGATGATACCTGCGATGCCAGGAAGCGTAAGCGTCCCTTTGAAGGCAGAGAGGAGCGCCAGGATGAGCGTTACGTTGACCAGGAGCCCGAACACAGCAACAGCTCCAGCAGCCGTGTAGTAACCGACCATGAACAGGACAACCAGCAAGAAGGCGACTAGGCTAGCCAGGAGTCCACGGCGGATGGAGTCTTCTCCCAGCGATGGACCTACGATGCGCTCTTCAATGATTTTGACTGGTGCTTTCAGGGCGCCGGCTTTGAGCACAATCTCCAGCAGGTGTGCTTCTTGGACGCTGCTCATCCCGGTGATTTGGGAGCGCCCGCCCGTAATTTTGGTCTGCACAACGGGGGCTGAGTAGACGCGTCCGTCCAGCACGATTGCAATTTTCTTCCCGACATTGGCGCCGGTAATCCGGGCCCAGCGTTCAGCACCCTCGGTGTTCATGTCCATGAGTACAATCGGCGCATGGGTTGTGGGGTCGAACGTCGCCCGAGCGTCGGTGATGACGTCGCCCGTCAGCTCAGGTTCGCGCTTGAGCACGTAGAAGCTATAGACCTCATAGCCCTGCCGCTGGAGGCGTTCGTCGGGTTTGGCGCTGATGGCGACCTCGTATTCTGCAGGAATAAGGCGCTGGATATCGGGGCGCTGCAGTAGGGCTTCAAACTCGGCAAGATTCTCCTTGGGGATTTGGAAGAAGTATTCGCCCTCGGGGAAGTTGTTCGTGCGGTAGTCTATCGGGACGAAACGCTCGTTTTGGATGAAGTAGGTGATGAACAGCGACGTAAAGGGGAAGTCCTGCTTGATGCGTTGGCGGCGTTCCTCTTCAGAGAGTCCAGCGTAGGGGTTAGCAGTATCGGGGGAAGTAGGCTGCTGGGTGGTATCGCGGAGCAGTGTATCGGCGGCGGGGGTCCGGGCGGCTATCTGCGTTGTATCCGCCCCCACTGTGTCTGCGCGACCAGAGCGTTGCTGCTTGAGGTACTGGTCAATGGCGTAGAAGGCGCGGACGGCTTCCTGGTTATTCCGGACCAGCTTGAATTCCAGACGGGCGGTGGTTTGCAACAACTGGCGCATTTCGGCTTCGTTGGTAACACCGGGCAGCTCCAGCACTATGCGCCGTGTCCCTCGCTTCTGGATGTTAGCTTCGGCGACGCCGTACTTGTCCACGCGTTGGCGGATCACTTCCAGGGCTTGGTCCACGGCACCCTCAATGTTCCGCTGTAGCCGCTCCACAACCTTCTCGTCGCTGACCTCGCGCAGGTCTCCGACGTCGTAGTACGAGATGAGCGAACGTCCCTGGGGACGGGCAATGCGGTCAAAGTGGCGGAGGAAGATGTTCAAGACGGGTTCATCGCTGAGTTCAGCCTCCCGGCGGGTAGCTTCCAGGACTTGGCGGAAGAGGTCGTCAATGGCTGCGCGCTCGGCTGCTTCTTCCAAGAGCTTGACGACATCGACTTCCAGCGTGACGTACATACCGCCGCGCAGGTCCAGACCCAGCTTGAGGGCATTCTGCTTTGCGCTCTGCAATGCTGCGCCGTAGCGTTGCTCAAACTCTGCCAGGCGGACAGAATCACCGCTCTGACTGAGCTGCTCTTTCCGGCGCTCCAGGTCCCAGGCTCGGTAAGTTGGCACCAGGATGTAGATGCCCAGAGCTAATGGGAGCACAACCAGCGCCCATTTTCCCCATAACTGTCGGAAGCGCTTCGGCACGGGATAGCCCTTCAGGAGTGGGACAAACGTCCAGAGCAGGCGCGAAAATACAGCTTTTGTAGCTGGCTCACCGGTGGAGCAGCAGGGCTGCTATTTTCGCACTGTCGGAGCCAGGGCAATGGCGGTACGAGTGGTCACGGTGGATTTGTGGAACACGCTCGTTGGGGCTGCGGGCAATGCCCAGAGGCAGGCAGCGCGGCTGCGTATCGTTCAGCGCTTTGCCTCCCGACAAGGCATTGCGCTGTCCGAGGACGAGCTCCGGGATGCTTTCCGAGCAACCTGGCGATACTATACTGCCCTCTGGCTCGGGGAGCAACGGACCCCGACTCCCGAGGAGCTCACGGCGTACTTGCTGCATGTCCTGAGGATTCCAGCCGAACCGTCGACAGTGCGCCAGTTGGCAGAGGAGCTGGCGTGCGGAGTGCTGGAGTACCCGCCGCCGTTACTTCCCGGGGCGTATGAGGCGCTTCTGAGCTTGGCAGAGCGCTATCGCCTGGGGCTCGTTTCCGATACGGCATTTTCACCCGGGCACGTATTGCGCAAGCTCCTCTCTCGCTACGGCGTAGCAGAACTCTTCGCCGCATACAGCTTTAGCGATGAGACCGGTGTCGCAAAACCTCATCCACAGGCATACAGAGCAGTGCTGGACGCTCTCCATACGGAGCCGCACGAGGCGCTACACATTGGAGATTTAGAGCAGACCGACATCCGCGGGGCAAAGCAGCTGGGTATGTATGCCATTCTGTTCTGCGGCGATCCAGAGACCGAGTTCCCGCCTCCACCGCAGACGATGGCAGATAGCGTTGCTGCAGCATGGCACGACGTTCCAGAGTTGGTAGCTCAACTCTGTGCTGGAGACCGTGGAGACGCTCGTACTTCGGCCTCAGGATGACCCTACTGCGCTGGCTCGGGCAGCAGAACTGTTGCGTGCTGGCGAGCTGGTAGCATTTCCGACAGAGACCGTCTATGGGTTGGGGGCGCGCGTTTTCTGCGAACCCGCCGTGGCTCGCATCTTTGCTGTCAAGGGGCGTCCGGCGGATAATCCGCTCATCGTGCACCTTGCTGCCGCCGAGGAAGTGCGCCGTGTTGCCGTAGATGTTCCCGATGCATTCTGGCAGCTTGCTGAGCGGTTCTTCCCGGGACCGTTGACGGTTGTGCTCAGGCGCCATCCAGCTGTACCTGCGCGGGTGTCTGCAGGCTTAGATACTGTTGCTGTGCGGATGCCGCGACATCCTTACGCGCTGGAGCTCATTCGGTTGACGGGTGAGCCTCTTGCAGCACCCTCAGCGAATCGCTCAGGGCGCCCCAGTCCGACGCAGGTAGAGCATGTCCTGGAAGACCTCGGCGGGCTGATCCCTGCTGTCATTGACGGGGGACCGTGTGAGATTGGCTTGGAGTCCACCGTGCTCACCCTCCTTACGGAGCCGCCCATGGTGCTGCGCCCGGGGGCAATCACGGCTGAGGAACTCAGTGCTGTGCTGGGGAAGCCGGTTCGCTACTGGCGTGGTCGCGCAGAGGCACCCCTGCCGTCACCAGGTATGCGGTACCGTCACTATGCACCGCAGGCGGCAGTGGTGTTGCTGCCTTCGTGGCAAGCCATTGAGGAGTGGGTGCGTGCCCATCCGGCGGTGCATTGTGTTGTGTTGGCTGCTGAGGAGCCGCCGAGCGCTGGTTCGCTACCGGTGCGCCCGCTCCATCCTTCTACGCTCTATGCTGAATTCCGGCGTGCAGATGCTGAGGGGAAGAGCCACATCGTGGTTCTGGCCACAGAAGCTGTGCGGTCTAATCCGGCTCTCTGGGACCGCCTCCAGAAGGCTGCTGCGGCGCAGATGGAAGGCGAACCATAGGAAGTTGAGGGTGTGGCAAACGTGTCACACTGCCGGGCAGGCTGCGAAGTGGACGTCCGGAAACCTCTCCTGCGGCTGGGCCTGTATTACGGGCGTCCGGTTGCAGCGGTGCTTCGGTTTCCGATGCGGAGTGCTATGTTTGTGGCAGCACGCAGTGTGAAGCTCTGGGGAGCCGCAGGAGTGTTACGGGCGCTGATTGTAGACGATGAGCCGATTGCGTGCGAGACTCTTCGCCTCCTCCTGGAGGAACGCTGCGGGGATCTGCTCTGCGTTATCGGTAGCGCCCATTCAGCAGCAGAGGCACGACGGTTGCTTCCACAGCTACAGCCGGATATTGTGTTCCTGGACGTGGAAATGCCGGGCGAAGATGGGTTCACACTGCTCCGCTCGCTGCCGCAGCGGGATTTTGCTGTCATTTTCGTAACGGCATACGAGCACTACGCTGTTCAGGCTCTGCGGGTGAGCGCGGTGGATTACCTGCTCAAGCCCGTCAATCCTGAGGAATTACGCCAAGCTGTTGAACGGGCATGGCAGCAGCGACTATGGAACGCTGAGCGTTTCGCCACCTTGCTCGCCAATCTCGGGCAGCCGAAGCTGCAACGCTTGGTACTGCCAGTCGTGGGAGGATACCACGTCGTCCACGTGGACGAGGTCCTCTACTGCCAGAGCCGCGGTAGTTACAGCTACGTCGTGACCAACAAGGAGCGGTTCTTGGCGGTGCGGCTGCTGGCGGAGTGGGAGGAGCTGCTGGCTTCGGCAGGATTCGTGCGTATCCATCGGGCTTTCCTGGTCAACGTGCGCCATATCCGTTCACTTCGCCGCGTTGAGCCCGATGGGAGCGGTGTTCTTGTGCTCCAGACGGGGGAAGAGCTGCCGGTTTCGCGGCGACGTTTCGCAACGGTGGTAGCAACGCTGCAGCGTGGAGTATAGCCTATGCACGAACAGTGGCTGCCGGAAGGTGAGGAGTTAGAGCAGTACGTAGGGCAGCTCACGCCTGCGGAGGCTGCAGAGTACCTGAACAACCTGGCAGAATTAGCCTCTCAGAAAGCTCCTCAGCGGATAGCCGAATATGCCCGGCGCGCGTATGAGTATGCGCTCCGTGCAGATTCTGAGAAAGCGCAGGCAGAAGCATGCCGTCTGCTGGGGATAGCAGCGCTCTACAACGGGGCTTACGGTGACGCGCAGCGGTGGTTTGAACGCGCGTATGCCCTCTTTACACGCCTCGGCGAGCAGGAAAAGCTCCTCCACACGCTGGTCAACTGGGCGTTGGTGGACCATGCTGTCGGTGCCCATACGCAGGCGCTGGAGCGGCTCCAACAGGCCCTGGACAGTCGGATAGAAGCTTTCCCGGCGCTCCATCTGAAGGCACTGAGCAACATGGGCATCATCATAGCGGAGCTGGGGCACCACGAACAAGCCCTCCGCATCTTTGAAGAGGTCGCTGTCAATGCTGAGCGCCAGGGAAGCCTGCAGACGCTCGCGCGGGCGTGCAACAACGCAGCCCTCCTCTTGGCAACCCGCGGCGAGTATGAGAAGGCACTGGAATACCAGCAGCGAAGCCTTCAACTCAAGGAACAGTTGGGGGATACCTACGGCGTTGCGATTGCTCATGCGACGCTGGGCTACCTCCTTGCGCAGATGGGACGGGCTGCAGAGGCGCGGCAGGCATATGAGCGCTCGCTTTCCTTACGGCAGCAGATAGGGGACCGCCGCGGCATTGGCTATACTCTCACGAGCCTGGGCGAGCTTGCGCAGCAACAAGGAGCGCTTGACGAAGCTGCCAGGCTCCTGAGCGAGGCAGCGCAAATTGCCGATGAACTCGCCGAACGGACTCTGCAGCTCCATGTTGCCCGTCAATTGGCAGCTCTTCACCGACAGCGCGGAGATACCCAGGCAGCGCTCTACTTCTTCCAGCGGAGCCTCACGCTCATGGATGAGCTGCTCAGCGAGCGGGTTCAACAGGCGGTGGCACGAGCCGAGATGCGGTACCTCGTGGAGCAGCAGCGCCGTGAACAAGAACAGCTCCGCCGCTTGCTGGTGGAATGGCGCTACCGGGTGCTGCAGGCTCAGATGAACCCGCATTTTCTCTTCAATGCCCTCAACACCGTGCACTACTACATCCTGCACAACGACCGCGAGGCGTTGCTGCGCTTTGTCGCGCAGTTCGCGCGCCTAATGCGCAATGTCCTTCAGCTGGTGGAGCGGACACTGGTGCCACTGCGCCAGGAGCTGGAAACAACAGAACTTTACCTCCAACTGGAGCAAGCGCGGTTCCGCCATGCCTTTGACTACGTGCTGCACGTGGAGCCCGATGTGGAGGTGGACGAGATTCTCTGTCCTTCGCTCCTCCTACAGCCCTTGGTGGAGAACGCCATCAAGCATGGGCTGGGTCCACGTGGCGGGCGCGGCACCATCCGTGTGTGCGTTCGTTTGGAAGGGGAGAGCGTGCTCTGCTGCATAGAGGATGACGGCGTTGGGCGGCGGCAGCAAGGTGCAGCGGGGGAACACTCGGGTGCAGGGCTGCGCCTGACGCAGGAGCGCCTTGCACTGCTGAGCCGACAACTGAAGAAGCCCTTTACCCTGCAGATCGTTGATCTCACCCGTCCGGATGGCTCGCCGGCGGGGACACGCGTTGAGATTCGCCTGCCACAGGAGTTGGACCTGAGTGTACGGGCCGAGCTGGAGTTTCTGGAATCCACAGCGGCTTAGGGAAAGCCCGTATTTTCGCCCTGAAGGCAGCGACGGTCCGGCTCATGTGGAAAAGAGTGGTGGGTGTCGGTCTGCTCGTAAGTGTCTTTGCTGGCTGTACCGGCGGATTAGACCCGACGACGCTCCCCCGGGAGAGCAGCATACGCGGAACGGTGTATTTCCGCGGTACGTGGCCGCCGGCAGATAGTCTGCGAGACCTCCGTGTTGTGGCCTTCCAGCAGTATCCACCGGCGGATGTCCTCAACGAGGTGCTCAGCGGGCGAGCAGTCTTTTCTGAACGGCTTCCCTTCTTCGTGGAGAGCGCACCGTACCAGCTGACCATAGGGCAGCCTCCGGTGACGTTCCGGTATATTGTCGTCGCGCAGCAGTACGGTCCCGACCTCTTCCGCCACTGGCGCGTCGTGGGCGTCTACGCCCGCGTTGTGACGCAGCCTGATAGCCTGCGGGTGGAACCCGGCGAGGTGTACTCCAACGTTGACATCACGGTGGACTTTGACCATCTGCCGCCACAGCCGTTTGAGTGAGGATGAAGCGCTTTGTGCTGAGCGCCGTTCTTGGTGTCCTCGGCGGTGAGGTTCTCTGGGCGCAGCCCTTCGCTGTGCTCCTCGGGCGAGTTGAGGATGGGCAGACGCGGCAGCCTCTCAGTGGAGCAACCGTGCGAGTAGAGGGCACCGTACTGGGTGCGGTGACAGCGCGCTCGGGCACCTTTCTCGTGCGGGGGATTCCGCCGGGAGAGCATGTGGTCAGTGTAACACTGGTTGGTTACCGCCGCTTCCAGCGTGCTGTTCAGTTTCGGGCAGGGGATACAGTGCGGCTGTCAGTGCTCTTAGAGCCTGAGCCCATTGGGGTAGAGGCTGTTGTCGTTACGGCGGCGAAGCGCGCGCAGACGCTGCAGGAGGCACCTGTGAGCATTGCGACGGTAGAGGCATCAACGGTTCAAGCGCGGAGCTTCAACCGGCTAGACGAGGTGTTGCGCACTGTACCCGGGGTAACGGTGAACCGGGACCAAGTCAGCATTCGGGGCTCGTCGGGATTTGCTTACGGTGTGGGCTCGCGGACGTTGCTGTTGGTTGACGGTATTCCGCTCCTTTCCGGGGATGGCGGCGAGATGAAGTACGATGCGCTCCCGCTTCTTGCTGTAGAGCGCGTGGAGGTACTGAAAGGCGCAGCATCAGCCCTCTACGGCACGGCAGCGTTGGGAGGGGTAGTGCAGGTGTTGACGGCTGAGCCACCGGAGGAGCCGCTTGTGCGCTTCCGGCTCTACGGCGGCCTCTACGGTCGCCCGCGCTTTGCCGAATGGGACGTTGGACAGCGGGGGATGTGGGGGCTCGATCTCGGCTACGCCCAGCGGATAGGAGCCGTAGGCATCTACGCCAGTGCTGCCGGGGTGCGTGATGAGAGCTACCGTCTGGCGAACGACTCCCGCCGGTGGCAGCTCTTTGGCAAGCTCCGCTGGACGCCATCGGCTACCTCTGTGGTGACTCTCCTGGGGCTCTACGCCGATGACGACCGTGGCAATTGGATTTACTGGCGGAGCCTTCGCGAGGCGACCCGCCCGGGCAATCCCGATAGCCTCCAGCGGGTACGCTCCCGGAAGGCTGTTCTGGCAGGGCAATGGCAAGCGGTGTGGTCGCCGCAGCTTACCAGCACGGTGCGGGCAGGTGCTTACCGAACGGACTTCGCCAATAGGTTGCCCAGTGGGAACGCTGACACATTGCCGCAATCGCGGGCTACGTCGCTGACAGCAGAGTGGCAGTGGAGCTGGCAGCCTCGGTCACGCCTCTTGGCGACGGGTGGAGTGCACGTCATCGGTAACACGGTAGATGCTACGCTTTACGGGCATCGGCGGCAACTCATGACGGCTCTCTACGGACAACTGGAGCTGGGTATGATGCAGCCCGTGGGGCTCACAGCAGGGATACGCCTGGATTGGGAGCGCACCGAGGGATTAGCACCGCAGCCTGTGGAGGTTAGCCCACGCATCGGAGTCACCTATGCGACATGGTTTGGGGCACAGCTGCGGGCAAGCATAGGACGGGCATTTCGTGCGCCGACAGTTGCCGAGCGGTTCGCTTCCGTGCAAGCAGCCGGTTTCACCGTTCGGGCAAATCCAGCTCTGCAACCAGAGCGGGGTTGGAGTGCAGAGATTGGGCTGTTGGATACGCTCTGGCTCCCCATGGTGCTGTGGCGTTCGCCACTGGCGGTCAACGTTGCACTGTTCCGCTCGGATTACTACGGCTTCATTGAGCCTGAGTTCCGTGCTGTCGATGGGCAGGT
>LJSS01000181.1_pt1 | contig 11158 bp, 9 predicted proteins | sample 890271 | NCBI WGS metagenome assembly LJSS01 (sample SAMN03797534, study PRJNA294671) | hot springs metagenome | isolation source: water from Lobios Hot Spring | place: Spain: Lobios, Galicia | collected 2011-02-08
TTTGCGCATCCAGTAATACGTCGTCAGCAGTCGCATCTCCTTCCAGGACAAGCAAACCTTCTTCCAGCGCCTTCTTGGCACGCACCGCATCCTGCTCAATGACAACAAAAGGGATCTTCTTGGCGAGAAACTGAATCCCGGCTTCCTGTCCAGTACGCCCCCAGCCGCAAACAATGTAATGATTGGATAATCTGGAAATCCGGTCCTTCATAAGTCTTTTCTCGAAATTGAAAGTGACAAACAGTTCTACCATGTCGCTGAGGACGTAAAGCACAACACCCGCGCCCGTGAGAATCAAGGCCACGGCATAGATTTTGCCGGCATCCGTCAAGGGGCGAACTTCTCCATAACCGACAGTCGTGAGCGTGATGACGGTCATGAAGAAGGCATCAAGAAAGCGCCAATGCTCACAAATCATGAAGCCGACGGTGCCAAGCAGAAGCAGGATGGCGATAGATAAAACATCACGCAGAAGACGCCTGGCACGGGTCATCTTCTGCAAAGATTTCAGGCGCTCAGCTGTACTTTCTTGAGGCACAAGCGTTCTTTAGTAAGGGAGCATACGAAAAGTATCATAAACGACGCCGGGAAAGCTCCTCCGAGCCAGTATCCTAAAGCTGATAAAATCGTCTCTCTCGTATATCGATATTTGGAAAATCTCATCTGGAGTGTCAATGAGCGCAGTTCTTGAAGCAACCCAAGGCAAAGTCGTCCAGGTCATCGGACCCGTGGTGGACGTCGAATTTCAAACCGGGCATCTTCCCGAGATCTACCATGCACTGGAGATCAGCGGCAAGAATCCGGCTGGACAAGAGATCAAAGTTATTTGTGAAGTGCAGCAAATGCTGGGCGACAACAGGGTGCGCACAGTGTCGATGAGCTCCACGGACGGCATGACGCGCGGCATGATTGCCAGGGATACAAAGAAGCCGATCTCAATTCCTGTCGGCAAGAACATCCTCGGCCGTATCCTCAACGTTCTTGGCGAAGTAGTGGACGAAGGCGAGCCCCTGAAGGTTGAAGATCGCTGGCCGATTCACCGACCCTGCCCGGACCTCACACAATTGCAAACGGAAACAGTCGTCTTTGAGACCGGCATCAAGGTCGTCGACTTGCTGGAGCCCTACATCAAAGGCGGAAAAGTCGGCTTGTTCGGCGGCGCCGGAGTGGGCAAGACAGTTATCATCATGGAGCTCATCCATAACGTCGCCCGCCACCACGGCGGCTTCTCGGTATTCGGTGGAGTGGGAGAGCGCACGCGTGAAGGCAACGATCTCTGGCACGAGATGAAGGATTCGGGCGTCATCGACAAAGTCGCGCTCATTTACGGACAAATGAACGAGCCGCCCGGCGCCAGAATGCGCGTTGGTCTGTCGGCTCTTACCGCGGCTGAATACTTCAGAGACACCGCCAAGACCGACGTCTTGTTGTTTATCGACAACATCTTCCGTTTCGTGCAAGCCGGCTCCGAGGTGTCTGCGCTTCTCGGACGTATGCCATCGGCCGTGGGCTATCAGCCGACCCTGGCAAATGAAATGGGTGAATTGCAAGAGCGAATCACCTCCACAAAATCCGGTTCGATCACTTCGGTGCAAGCTATTTACGTGCCCGCCGACGACCTCACCGATCCGGCACCGGCCACCACATTCGGACACCTCGATGCCACCACGGTGTTGAGCCGTCAAATCGCCGAATTGGGCATTTATCCTGCCGTCGATCCGCTCGCTTCAACAAGCACGGCGCTCAAACCCGAAGTAGTCGGTCAAGAGCACTATGATGTCGCCCGCGGTGTGCAGCAGACGCTGCAGCGCTACAAAGATTTGCAGGACATCATCGCCATTCTCGGTATGGACGAGCTCTCCGCCGACGACAAGGTAACCGTTTCAAGAGCGCGCAAGATTCAACGCTTCTTGAGCCAGCCGTTCTTCGTGGCGGAAGTGTTTACCGGTCGCTCCGGCAAATACGTCCCGCTCAAAGAAACGATTGATGGCTTCAAGCAAATCTTGAGCGGCGAATTGGATGAACTGCCCGAGCAGGCGTTCTATATGGTCGGCAATATCGAGGAAGCCAAAGAACGAGCAAAGGAACTCGCGGCAGCCGGCTAATAAAACATGCAATTGGGCTGACGTCATTCAGATGAGGCGTCGGCCCAATTGAACAAAGCTGGACAAGAGAAGTATGAAGAAGAAAAATCAAGACAACGCGAGTACTACACAACCACCGGTCGAGCCGAAGAAAACGGCAGGCAACCGGGATATATTTCTTTTCGGACGGCTGGAAAATGAAGTTGCGTTGCCCGTCATCAGACGCTTGTTGAAGCTCAACAAGAGCGACCCGAAGACGCCGATCAATCTATATATAAACTCCTCCGGCGGCAATGGCTACAATGCTGATGCCATCATCGCCGTAATCTCGTCGATCGAAGCCAAAGTGAACACTATTTGCCTGGGTCACGCTCTTTCGGGCGCTTGCGAGATTCTCGCTGCAGGAACCGGTGAGCGATCGGCATATGAGTTTGCCACGCTGATGTTCCACCAGACATTGTGGGAAGCAGACGGCGACATCACTAATCTTGAAATCCAGGCTGCCCAGGGTCAGCGTTTCCGCGAAGCGCAGATCGAGCTGCTGCACCGCTGCACCGGACAGGACAAAAAGAAATTGCGTCAGGATATCGAGCGCGATCATTATATGTCCGCCCGCGAAGCGATGGAGTACGGCATCATCGATAAAGTAATCGAGCATGGCGCGTCGCGACCGCCGCGCGCCTCAAACGGCGAGACTCGCTCCGCCAGACGCGTGGCAGAGATAAGGCCGGCCACCGCATCAAAAACTGCGCGCTCGCTGGCTGTTGCCGCCAGATCGCAAACCGCCAAGTCGAAAAAGTCACGATCCAAGAAAAAACAATGAGGCGACTGAACAACATTCGTTTAAGTTGAATCTGCAAACCAAACACTCAATCGATAAACGCGATTTCCAGCACTAAGTCAAAGGGGACTACCAAAAATCATGCCCGGCACTCTCAATCTCAAGGTCATCACACCAGAACGCATCGTCCTGGAGCAGCCTGTCGAGCAAGTAACCGCCACAGCAATTGATGGTGAGCTCACGATTTTGCCCGATCATGAACCGATCGTGACGGCGCTCGCCATTGATGTTCTGAGATACAAAGTGCGCGGCGAAGAAGAAACAATTGCCGTCATTGGCGGTGCGATGGAAGTTCAGGACAACAATGTCACCATCGTCAGCAACCTGGCCGAGCTGGATACGGAAATCGACGAAGCCCGCGCGCACCAGGCCAAAGAACGGGCTGAAGCCGAGAAGATGCAGAAGACCGACAAACTCGATGTCTACATTGTGGAAATGGCGATATCGAGAGCCATCGCTCGTCTGAAGGCCGTCGAGCTGAGCAAGCGCCGCCGCGGCCGCCGCGACATGTAACGTTATCTAGTGTTCGCGCCACCCCGATGATTTTCCGTACGATCGGCATCTTCGAGCATGCACTTGCCGTCGAGGCTCTGCCCGAGTGTCACAGAGATCGTCTTGAGCGCATGCTCGTGGCCCAAGCAATTCCCGAGAAGCTGACCATTGTGACCCGCGATCCTAATATCGTCAAATATCCCGCACCGTATTTGATGGCATAGCGCCTTGCCACTGCCGAGAGATTGTTGATTTGCTCTTTATTCAGCACCTCCTCTCTGTCAGCTCTTCTACGAATCTCTTGTGCTCAACCGATCGAAGACCGCGCTTGAGCGTGCTCTTCGTCAGTTCAAAATCCAAATCGAGCAAGCCTTTCCCATGAATCCAGAGACCAGGAAAGATAACCGAACGAAAGACTCCCTTTTTATCCGCTTCCAACATCTTTCCTTTGCCCAGGTCGAACCAGTAAACACGCTTAGGGCGCAGGCAAACAACCACGTACTCAATCACGCCCGCAAGAGCATATCGCTCCTTTTTTAGATGGAAGTCAATTGCACGGCTCGAGTAGACGATTTCCGCCGCCAGCTCCGGCGGACCAACAATATAGTGCTCTTTGGTTTCTCGTGACGCACCTCCGAACTTGCGATCTACTCTCAGTATCAGATCTGGCTGTACTTCATCATCATCGCTCAGAATGACAGTGACATTGTGAGCTACGCCAGTCCCAGGAGTGGCAAGTGCATACTCACGAAGCAAGCAGGCGAAATCCACATCGCTCTGTCCGTGGGCATAGCTCACAGGAGAGGGTTCGAAGACAATGCCACCAATTAACTCCGCCCGATAACTTTCAGGCATCGCACAATAGGCGCGATGGAATTCTTGCCGCGTCATGCAATCGCCATTTCGCAATTCCGGCCCTTCTTCTTCGGTGCATTGAAGCGACTTGATTGCCATCGGATGATTCTCCATAACAGCCATCGGATAACAAGATAGCATACATAGGTATGGGTGTCAATAATACGGCAGATATAGCCGTGTCCACGTGCGCGACCGCGAGAGCGAGAGCGTGCGCTGACTACATCACCGGCCAGCCGCTGAATCCCGTCTTACACCTTCAGTCCAGCCTCCGACTGGCAATACTCCTTCAATTCAATCGTCACTTTCTGCGCATCCCAGGTATCGGCGCAGTATTCCCGAATGGCCCTGTCGGACGAGAATTTGCCCATGCGGGCCACGTTGAGGATGGACATCGTAGTCCATTCCTTTTGTTTAAGATATGCCTTGCCGACCTGGCGCTGGCATTCCACATATGAGTCGAAGTCAGCGAGCGCCATAAACTGATCGTTGTGCAAAACAGCATCGACAAACGGCTTGAACAGCTCTCTGTCACCATGAGAGAAGTAACCCTGAGCGATGAGGTCGAGCGCCGACTTCAATTGCTCGTTGTTCGCATAATACTCGTAGGGATTGTAGCCACGCGCCTGCAACGATACCGCTTCGTCCGCTGTCATGCCGAAAAGGAAGAAATTGTCCGCGCCCACCTCTTCCTTGATTTCCACATTGGCACCATCGAGAGTGCCTATGGTGAGAGCACCGTTCATGGCAAACTTCATATTGCCTGTTCCCGAAGCCTCCTTCCCGGCAAGAGATATTTGCTCGGAAAGATCGGCAGCCGGATAGATTCGCTGGCCAAGAGTGACGTTAAAATCGGGCAGATATACCACTTTCATGAGATCTTTCACTTTCGGATCGTTGTTGACGACATCCGCCACTGAATTAATCAGCTTGATAATCAGTTTTGCCAGGTAATATCCTGGTGCCGCCTTGCCACCAAATATGAAGGTGCGCGGCGCCATCTCTCCCTTCGGCTTCTGCCTCAGCAGGTCGTACAAAGCAATGATATGCAATGCGTTCAAATGCTGGCGCTTGTACTCGTGAATGCGTTTGACTTGCACATCGAACAGCGAACGGGGATCGATGTTCAGACCAAGACGTGAATGAATGAATTCGGCCAGCGCCCTTTTATTGCCGTTCTTCACCGCTTGCCACGCCTTGTGGAATTCGGCATCAGAACTGAACTTCTCCAGTTTTTTCAAATCGTCCAGATTAGTAATCCAACCGTCGCCGATTTTCTTGTTTATCAATTCAGTAAGTCCGGGATTTGCCAGCACCATCCATCGCCGCGGCGTAACTCCGTTTGTTTTATTGTTGAACTTCTCTGGCCGGATTTTGTAGAAATCCTTGAGCACATCTTTCTTCAGCAATTCGGTGTGCAGCGCAGCAACGCCATTTATGGAATGGCTTCCCACTGAAGCGAGATTAGCCATGCGCACATATCGCTCGCCCGATTCATCAATAAGCGAGAGGCTTCTCAATAAGTTGTCGTCCCCGGGAAATCTGGACTTAACATCATCAAGAAAACGGCGGTTGATCTCGAAAATGATCTCCAGATGTCGCGGAAGCAAACTGGCAAACAATGCAATCGGCCACTTCTCAAGGGCCTCGGGGAGCAGCGTATGGTTGGTATAACCGAAAGTCCTGGTGGTGATTTCCCAGGCGCGATCCCACTCCAGTCCATGCTCGTCGACAAGCAATCGCATGAGTTCTGCCACACCGATCGACGGATGTGTGTCGTTGAGCTGAACAGCAAACTTCTTGTGGAAAGTGTCCAGGCTGTCGCCCTCTCTGAGGTGCAGGCGAATCATGTCCTGCAGCGAGCACGAGACGAAGAAGTACTGCTGCTCTAGCCGTAGCTGTTTGCCCTGGCTGGAATTGTCGTTGGGGTAGAGAACCTTGGAGATGTTCTCTGAAATCATTTTGTCGTTGACGGCGCCCAGATAATCACCTTGATTGAACGCATGCAAATCGAAGGACTCCGGCGCTTCCGCTCTCCACAAGCGCAGCGTGTTAGCCGTATTGGTGTGATATCCAGGAATGGGCGTGTCATAAGGAACGCCGTTGATGGTCCGCGCCGGAATCCAATTTACTTTGTAATTGCCATCGGCGTCCGTATAACCGCGCGTGTAACCGCCCAATTTCACTTGCACGAAAGCCTGCGGTCTGGCGATTTCCCAGGGATTGCCGTAGCGCAGCCATTTGTCGGTAATCTCCACCTGCCAACCGTCGCGAATGTCTTGATCGAAGATGCCGAACTCATAACGAATGCCGTAACCGATGGCAGGAATCTCCAGAGTGGCCAGCGAGTCCATATAGCAGGCGGCAAGTCTTCCCAATCCTCCGTTTCCAAGTCCCGGCTCTTCTTCCTGGTCGATAAGCTCTTTCATTATGAGCCCAGACTCTTCGACCGCCCGCAGAACTTGGTCGTAAATGCCCATGTTTATCATCGCGTTGTGGAGATGCGGGCCAACGAGAAACTCAGCGGATAAGTACGCCACAACACGGACGTCTTTCTTGATGTAAGTTTCGAGCGTGTTCAGCCAACGCTGCAACAGGCGATCGCGCACCGTATAGGAAAGCGCCATGTAGTAATCGTTTCTGGTCGCGATTTCGGGAAATTTGCCCTGCACATAATAAAGATTGTCCGCCAGGGCTCGCCGTATGGTCTGCACCGCCAAACCGGTGCGATCGTCTTCAACTGTAATGTCTCTTACTGCCATCTTGTCCATGACTTGCTCCATCTAGCTTTAGCCAAACCGCCCCGGCCCCACGCGGCGCCAGTTTTTCCTTGTCCTGGTCGTCGAAACACGACTTATAGCACAATCGGCAGCGAAAGTTAAAAAAACTAATCTAGGCCGGTGAACTTCATGACGGCCAGGCAAAATGGACTTAGCCCGTGTTGTAAGCAACTTTGAATCAATTCGCATTTTAAGCAACTTTGAATCAGTTCGCAGTGTAAGAAACTTTGGATTACTGCCCCATATGAGAACCTACATGAGCTGATTTGAGGTCCAAAACACTTTCTGTCCGACAGAGCTAGAGCATGGAAGTCATTATCACCGTCTTGTTTATTTCCCTCCTGCCAATCGTCTTGGCGTGGATTGTCATCTCGCAGGACAAAGAAGCCAACACGGACCGAATTCCCACGCTAATGCGCTGTCATTTGCCTCGGACGGATGCCTTGCAGGCAATCGAGCAACAATTGGGCAGTCTCGAATTCGCGAATCGACGCTGGACCATATCAGAAAGAGACTATGTTGTTGGTCGACTGCAGGCGCAAATCGCCATTCCCATTCAAATTCGCGGAGGAAGCGAAACCTTTGGCATGATTCTCAACATCAGCATTACGGATACGGACGGATCGTCGTCAACAGTCGATTGGTCGTACGTCGATATGTTTCCTCCATTCGCTCAGGAAATCGCTCCCGAGATGACAATCTTGGAAGGTGACATATGCAGACAAACGAATGCGATGATTCGGGCAGCACTGCTTGATGCAGAAGATCGAGCAACGGTGCGTGAGGGGGAAGTTGAGGAAACGGCGTCGTCGAGAGCCGAGCGGGAAACATCTGAGCAACTGCGCATCGCCGCGAAAAAGGCGGACCAATCTCCCATCGAGGCAATACCAAAGGAGCAGGAGGCCACAGTTCTCCATTCCGAGACAAGACGACAGAAGGAGGAAAAGGAAAAAGCCGGCGTACTGTCACAGCTCGCTCCGCTCATGGACGGGGTAATGGCCAAAGCAGCAGAACGAGAGAATGAACCGCCGACGGCAGGCTCCGACGAAAAGATGACTGCGCCTCCACCGGCGGTGAGCCCTGTTTCCTCGCCCGTCATAGTTGAGACAGGACATTACTTGTTTGGTGCAGACGTTGCATCTCCGGGCACCCAATCCACAACCGATCCTGCTCTTGCAATCAACTGCACGTCATGCGGAAAGAAAAAGGATCCCAATTTCGCATTTTGCTTGTATTGCGGGAAATGAGAGTCAATGCACGCCTGGAGAAACGGTGGACCCGACGACTCCCAATCTCAGCAAGGGAGTGGATATCGGCGGCTAACCCACTTACCATCCTCCGGAGCTCAATCCTAAGCGGTTTCCGAAGAACACCCGTCCGCGCATGCTCGCGGGGTACATCGACCACACGAGCTGCGATCTGTTCTTGCTTATCGACTCGAGCAAATGCCCGACGAAGGAATGGGACTGCGGTGCTTTAGCTCCCACAGTGGATTCACTCGACGTGCCCATCGTAAATTGGTCCATAGTGGCTGATGCAAATTGGCTATGTGTGGGATAGTAAGTGCTGCAATTATCTGTCCCGGTCGGCGAATCCTCAATGGGGTTTTCCCCAGACTGACCTCGAACTGCGGATTCGGGCGGAGAAGGTTATATCATTTCCGGGGCCGCCCTTGATGTTCGCAGCGCCCAGCAACTCATCCATGGTGCCAGGAGGCATTGTTAACATGCATAAACTATTGTCGAGTTTTTCTACATCACCGCGAGATGTGCGGAACTCAGCTATCAACAATGCGTCCTCCCCACGGAATCTCTTAGATGGCGGAGGTGATACCGAATGAACCCCAAGTTGTTAGGCATAGGAGCAACATTTGTCTTGTGTGCTGCAACATTTGCAACACCTGTTGGCGCACAGCACTCGCTCAATGAGCAGCCTGCAGTCGGTCCAATCAAACAAGCAGAGCTCAGACTCGAACACAGGATCAAAGCGGACTATCGTCTAGCCTAAGTTACATCCTGACAGGTCCGAACAAGTTAAATTTCGGTCGGGAATCGGATTTGTAGTGCTGCAAAACCGCAAATTTTCGTATGGAGCAGCTTTGATTCGTCGATGTAGTGACTCAAATTTGCTGCCAAGATCTTGTATAGCTCCACCACATGTGGTATCAAGAATGGCATGTTTATCAAACGAGCATCGCGAACAATCAACGGCAAGAAGTACTTCCACTACTTGCTTGTAGAGTCCTTCCGAACCGAGAAAGGACCTCGGCAAAAGGTCATTTGCTCGTTGGGCAATATGCAACCGGGACCGCCTGAGAAGTGGAAAGAACTTGCTCACAAGCTTGAGCAAGCACTGTCAGGGCAGTTGATGATCGAGAAAGATGATGAGGCTGTTCAAAAGATAGTCGAACGTGTCAAAGGAGAAACTGGTTCCACAGCACCTGCTGACGAACCAGGAATCTTGCCAGTGGATGTAGCGAATGTCCGTTGTGAAAATGCAAGAGAGGCCGGACCTGTTCATGTCGGTCACGAAATGTGGAAGAAACTAGGTATTGGTGAGGTTTTAGCCGAAGCCGGTCTGACTAAAACAGAACAAGAATTGGCCGAGATCCTGACGCTCAACCGATTAGTGGAACCGAGTTCGGAGCATGCAACACCTGACTGGGTGAGCCGATCCGCTATCCCGGATTTGCTAGGGGAAGAATATGAAGACTTGAATTATCGTCTACTCTATGGCAATTTGGACAAGCTGCATGAACATCGTGAGTTTATCGAAAGCGGCTTGGCACAAAAGGAACGCACGTTATTCAATCTCTCTTCAAGCATTTACTTGTATGACCTCACATCGACCTATTTCGAGGGCAGTGCAGAGCGCAATCCGGCTGCTAAACATGGTTACTCACGCGACAAAAGATCGGATTGCCGTCAGGTAGTGGTCGGACTAATACTCAACAGCGATGCATTTCCCATCGGCCACGAAATCTTCGATGGTAACACTGTGGACTGCACAACCGTGGAAAGCATGTTGGCGGCGTTGGCTCGTCGGACAGAAAATACAGAAGGATTCACCGTTGTTGTCGATAGAGGAATGTCCGACAAAGAAAATCTTGCGAGGATCAGAGCCGCAGGCCATCACTATCTTGTAGCTGCCAAACAAACTGAGCGACACAAATGGCTGGCCGAGTTTGAGGAAGAGGAAGGTTGGACCGAGATCGAGCGTCCCGTTAAGTCAAGTCTGATGGCACCTCAAGAGCCAGGGGTTCTTGTAAAACGTTTCGCGCGAGACGGAGAGACTTTTGTTCTCTGCATCAGCAGTGGGCGAAAAGAAAAAGACAAAGCAATACGGGAAAAGCAAGAAAAACGGCTACAGAAGGACGTTGAGGCGCTACAAAAAAGAATAAGCAAAGGCGCATTGAAAACAACAAAGAAAATCTATGAATCAATTGGCCGGCTGAAGGAGCGCTATCCGCGCGTCTCTCGTTATTGGGTGATCGATTACGACGAGACTGAAGGTGTGCTGAAATTTGAGAACGATGCGGCGAAGCAGCAATGCGCCGAGCATGTCGACGGAGCATACGTTCTGCGAACTGATCGCGATGACCTGACCGATCAGGAAATCTGGAAGTACTATGTAATGCTGAGTCGAGTCGAGGCGGCGTTTCGAGACCTGAAGAGTCCTTTGGCCGTTCGACCTGTTTACCACCAATTGAAGAATCGCGTAGAGGCACACGTATTCGTTTGCGTTCTCGCCTACCACTTGTTGATTGCCATCGAAACACTTCTGAAGAAAGCGAACATTCACAGTTCCTGGGAAACAATCCGCCGCCAGCTGAGTACGCACCAAGTCGTTTCCACGCTTCTGCCAGCCAAAACAGGAAGGCTGCTGGAGATTAGGCGTGACACCAAACCGGATACCATGCAGCGGCAGATCTATGCTGCATTGGGCATTCAAGCTGACATTATTCCTGTGGGCCGAAGGCGCTGGCTAACACCGGTCGAGTAAGTACTTCGTCTACCTTAATGCGTTTTCACGCAATTGTAGTGACGAAGGGGTTGTCACTATGCCCGAATTTGCTGCGTTTCGTTGTTGCCAACAGGTAAGTTGGG
>LJSS01000182.1_pt1 | contig 11129 bp, 13 predicted proteins | sample 890271 | NCBI WGS metagenome assembly LJSS01 (sample SAMN03797534, study PRJNA294671) | hot springs metagenome | isolation source: water from Lobios Hot Spring | place: Spain: Lobios, Galicia | collected 2011-02-08
AACTGTTATCATAAATTATGTCTTTGTGGCTCATTCTTTCTTACTTAATGTCTCAAATGCAATTAGTACTAATAATAATAAGAACTGGTTATTTTTTGGTAATACTTGAGATTAATGGACATATCTTTTGCATTAGAATTTTCCCCTTTCTTTACAGCAATAGAGCTATTTAAGTTCTGAATTTACTATGACAATGATATAGAACAACATATTCTCTAAACTTTTTGAACTTATAATATGTTAACCCTTTTTACAAATTCCTAGGAGGTAAATTTGTATGGGTATAGATTTAGTTTTACAAAATGTAGTAAATCCCTTTGTGTTGTTTTTCTTTTTGGGTATGCTGGGAGTACTTTTGAAATCAGAGCTGGATATACCTCAACCACTGCCTAAGCTTTTTTCACTGTATCTACTTATCTCCATAGGTCTTAGCGGAGGTTACAAGTTATACCACAGCGGTTTCACCTTGGATGCCGTAAAAGCTTTAATCTTAGCGATAGTTATGGCATTTGTAGTACCCATTTATGCTTTCTTTATCCTAAAACTAAAATTGGACGTCTATAACTCCGTAGCTGTGGCTGCCTGTTACGGTTCCGTTAGTGCTGTAACATTTATAACAGCCACGAGCTTTTTAAACACCTTACAGGTTGAGTACGGCGGGTATATGGTAGCTGCTTTGGCACTCATGGAATCCCCAGCTATCATTGTAGGATTTATACTTCTATCCCTTTTTAGCCCAAAAAACAACAACGAAGAAAGATCCTGGAACCAGATACTAAAAGAAGCCTTTTTAAATCCATCCGTTTTTTTACTCTTGGGTTCACTGCTTATAGGTTTTGTCACAGGTGAAAAAGGATGGAAAACTATGGAGCCTCTTTTTGGAAACCTTTTTAAAGGAATGCTTGCGTTCTTCCTTCTGGACATGGGTATAATAGCGGCTAGAAGATTGGGAGAAATAAAAAAAGTAGGCTTTTTCCTTGTAGCTTTTGCTGTGTTACTTCCAGTTCTTAATGCATTCGTAGCATTGGTGCTAGCAAAAGTGTTTGGTTTATCAAAAGGTGACGCTTTTCTCTTTGCGGTACTTTCCGCTAGTGCATCCTATATAGCGGCCCCTGCAGCTATGCGTATGTCTGTCCCAGAAGCAAATCCAAGCATATACGTTCCTATGTCTCTGGCTCTGACTTTCCCATTCAATATAGCGATAGGATTGCCACTTTACTATTACATGGCTGGGCTTTTAGTGTAGAGTTTACAATATCTCAAAGGTAACACTGGTGCCTATTCTTTGAGCACCCAACTTTATAAACTCTAAGGCTTGATCCTTTGTTCTTATACCACCGGATGCTTTAATCTTTATTTCACCTTTTCCTTCTCGTATCAGAAGCAAAAGGTCTTCCTTTGTAGCACCCATAGGAGCATATCCTGTTGATGTCTTTACAAACTCCACACCCGCATCCATAAGCATATGCAGAAGTCTTATCTTCTCTTCATCTGTAAGGTAAGCGGTTTCTATAATGAACTTTCTAACAAAACCTTGCGTGTTTCTTGCGATAGAGTTTATCTCCTCATTCACATAGTCCCAAAGTCCACTTTTCACAGCTGATATGTTTACAACTATATCCAGCTCTGAAGCACCATCTTCTAGGGCTCTTAGGGAACTGTAGAGTTTAGCTTCCTTTGTATCAGTTCCAAAGGGGAAGGACACCACAGAACAAACTACCACTTTTCCACTGGAAATCTCTGCCGCTCTTTTGACCCAAAAACTGTTTACACATACACCGTATACACCTTTTTCTATGCACTTAATTATCTGACTTTCCAGGTCCTTCAGCGTATGGTTAGGTTTAAGTATGGAATGGTCTATGTACTTAGCTAAATCCATGAAGATAATCCATAAGTCATATCGTGATACAGTGAAAGTAGAGCTTTTGCACCTTCGCCTGCGGCGCTTATGATTTGTTTGGCAAAAACGTTTGTGCAATCTCCCGCTGCGTAAATGCCCCTTTCCGATGTTCTGTTGTTACAGTCTATAATGATCTCATCTCTTGCGTTGGTCAACACTCCAAGCTTCTTGGCTATTTCCGTGTTTGGTTTCAAGCCAATCTCCACGAATAAACCTTCCACAGGCAGTGTGTAAATCTTGGACTCTTTCATGTTTTCAACTACTATCTCTTTTAGTGTTTGATCACCTTTAATCTCTAAAACTCTATGGCTCAAGAGGGGAACCACCTTAGGATTGTTTAACACACTCTTTTTTAAAATTTCATCAGCCTTGAAACCATCGGAAAACTCTATAAGGTAAATCTTGTTAGCATAGTTTATAAGCTGTTCTACTGCCTCAAATCCGGAATTTCCACCACCAACTACCGCCACATCTTTTCCCTTAAAGAAAGGTGCATCGCATGTGTAGCAGTAAGAAACTCCCCTACCTATAAATTCTTTTTCGCCTGGTACGTTGAGATTTTTATGTTCCGCACCAGTACAAAAAAGTATATATTCCGATTGGTAAGTTCTTCCAGAAAGACCTAAAAGTTCAAAGCCATTATCGATCTTTTTAGCATCCACTATTTGATCGTATATGGGTTCTATACCCAGTTTCTGCATATGTTCTATCATCCTTTCTACAAAGGAAACACCATCTACTATCGCGTATCCAAGATAGTTTTCTATATTTCCTGCTTTCATAACTTGACCACCTATCTCTGAGGTTATCAAGACAAAATCCATCATCTTTCTGGATGCGTATATGGCAGCTGAGATTCCAGCAGGACCACCGCCTAGGATAATTAGCTTTCTCATATTTGTATTCTAGCAAATCTAGCTCTTCCTTGTTCAAATATATCACCACCGTATATATCGTTAGCAACTATTACAGGAAAATCTTCCACATAAAGTCTTCTTATGGCTTCTGTCCCCAAGTCCTCGTAAGCTATGATTTCGGAGGACTTTATACATTTGGCAAGGAGCGTTGCAACACCACCTACAGCTGCAAAGTAAACCGCTTTGTACTGCCTTAGAAGTTCCTTAACTTGAGGTGTTCTGTATCCCTTACCTATCATACCTTTGAGACCTAGTTTTAAGAGCGGTTCCACATACTTATCCATTCTTATGGCTGTAGTTGGACCAGCGGATCCTATAACTTGACCTGGTTTTGGTTGTGTAGGACCCACATAGTATATTATCTGTCCCTTCATATCAAAAGGCGGCTCCTCACCCCTTTGAAGAGCTTCCACCATTCTCTTGTGTGCAGCATCCCTTGCGGTGTATATGTAACCGGTTATAAGCACCTTATCCCCCGCTATGAGGTCCTCTATGATCTCGTCCGTTAAAGGTGTTCTTATACGCTTTTCCATAGTGTTTAAAATTATATAATCAATACGGTTTTTAGCGGTAGAAAAGGTTTAATGATATTACTCATAGGTTTTATTTGTTTGAACTCTATAATATTAGACTGACATGTCAGTTCAAACAAAAGAGCTCTTGATAAGGTCAGCAAGAGGAGTATTTGCGGAGAAAGGTTACTATAACGCACATATAAGCCACATAATAGAGAAAGCTGGTGTCGCCAGAGGCACCTTTTACCTTTATTTTGAAGGCAAGGATGAGATATTCAGAGAGGTTCTCAAAAGAGCCATCGACGACCTAAGGGAGATCATAAAACCCGTGGACATATCCCGTGACATCCAGGACCAGGTGCATTCCAACGTATGCGGTGTTGTATACTACGCCTTAAAGAACAAAGATCTAACCAAGATAGTTCTGTATAGAGACAGATGGAACGAAAACTCAAGAATAATCGATGAGTTCATAAAAGACTTAATCCAAATTATTGAACGATCTTTGGAAAAGGGAATAAGTATGGGTATTCTGAGGGTGCATAACACACACATCTTGGCACTGGTGATAGTGGGTGCCATAAAGGAGGTCATAAAGGAAATCATAGAAAAGGAAAACGTAGACGTAAGCAATTTGTGTAAAGATTTGGTTGAGTTTTGGCTGAGGGGATTAATGAAGGAGGGTAAACCATGAATAACACATATGTAAGTTATAAACCTCGTCCTTTTACTATGGAAGAAAAAGACAACGTTACCTTGCTTTTTGGAGGCTTAACTTGGAAGCATGAAAGGCTCATCCAAGGAGCTGTGGAAAGGGCAGGATACAAAATCCAATCTCTTACAGATATAACTAGGCAAGATTTAGACATAGGTAAGGAATATATAGATGTGGGTGCATGTTGCCCTACAACCTTTACCGCTGGCAACTTAGCAAGGAACTTAAAAGCGTTGGAAGAAAAGTACGGTAGGGAAGGTGTAACAAATAATTACATATTTGTTACTATAGGAGCTTGTGGTCCTTGCAGGTTTGGACAGTATCACGAATCCTACGAGAGGGTCTTAGAAGGGTTGAACCTTACCGATTTTAGACTGTTTCTGTTGGATCTGCTAAACTTGGAACAATCGGCACCAGGTGGAGGACTAAGAATAGATTTACCCACAACCCTAAGACTCTTCTATGCGGACTTTATGGCGGACATTCTAACGGATATGGAGTACGCCACAAGACCCTATGAAAGAATTAATGGAACAACGGACAGGGTGCTAAAGGAAAGTATAGAAATTCTTTACCACTATATGCGTAAAGCACCCGTCAAAAAAGGTAAAGTTTCCAACTTTGCACACCATGTGTTTGGCAACTACTTTGTAAAAGCTCTAAAAGACGTAAAAAGTTTATGGGACGAAATAGAGGTGGACAGGCTGAGAATAAAGCCCAAGGTGAAAATAACGGGTGAGTTTTGGCTTCAAACACACGAAGGAGAGGGCAACTACAACATAAAAAGATGGTTAGAAATGGAAGGTGCAGAGGTCATCCCACCACCTGTCGCTGTGTGGATAGATTATCTGGTACACATGGAACTATTCAAATTGGAAGATGCAAAGGATGTTACTAAAAACTACTATTTCAAAAAGGGTGCAGTACTGGCTCTAATAAAAGCCTTCCATTTTGTCTACAACAGGTTAAGAAAAGTGTTTAACTACATACCTTATCCCCTTCCCAGCCAGAGCACTTTGAGAGAACTTGCAAAGCCCTACTTTCATTACAGGCTGGCGGGTGGCGAAGGTTACATGCTCATAGGAAAGGCTTTGTACGCTTACAAGACAAAGCAAGCCCATATGGTATGTGAGCTATCACCTTACGGATGTTTGCCCAATACCATGTCCGTTGGTGCCATGGCAAAGGTCATAGGTGAATACCCAGACCTTCTCTATGCTCCCATAGAGGTTAAGGGAGATTCGGAAGTGCACGCCCTTTCCAGATGTCAAATGATACTGACGCAAGCCAAGAAGATAGCCAAAGAAGAATACCACCAAGCGTTGGAAAGAACCAAGTTAACGGAAGAGAAAATAAGAGAGTTTGAGGAAGAAAACCCAAAAGTAAAGAAAGCCACCTACAGAGTGCCTCACTACGGATACGCTACAACTGCAGCAAACTACGTAACCCACATAGCCAACCTCATGAGGTAATAAAGATGAGGTACATACTGGGAATAGACGTGGGAAGTACTACCTGTAAGTATATCCTCGCCGATGACAAAGGCAATCAGATAGACAAGAGGTACGAAAGACACAACACAAAAACCGCGGAAAAGGTTTACCAATTCTTGAGCTATCTTGAAGACACCTACAAAATCCACAAAAGCGACACCTCAGTATACTTTACGGGATCGGGAGCGACTTTAATATCCCAGTTGGTAGGTGGACGGTACGTCCAGGAGGTGGTTGCCGTATCCACAGCGGTAGAAAAACTCCACCCTAAGGTAAGATTCGTAAGCGAAATAGGTGGCGAGGACATGAAAACTATCTTCATAAAGGAAGATGGCAAAGGCAACAAAAATAAACACGTATATATGCAAAACGCTTGTGCAGGAGGGACTGGAACGTTCATAGAAAAGATAGCCAGAAAGTTAGGTGTGCCTTCCAACAAACTCTCCCAGATGGGTTACCTAGGTTACACTTTACACAAAGTCAGTTCCAAGTGCGGTATATTTGCGGAGGCGGATGTGAACACTCTTTTGAAGGCAGGGGTTTCGGTAGAAGAGATCATGGCTTCCCTTTTTGAAGCGGTAGTCTACCAAAATCTCGCTCAGCTTACAAAGGGAAACACTCCTCTGCCGGAGGTGTTACTTCTGGGTGGTCCAAACCTGTTCTTTAAAGGACTTCAGGAAGCTTGGCGATTTCATTTAAGGTCCATATGGAAAGAAAAAGGCATAGGTGAGTTCTCTTATGAGGAAATGGAAAAGCTCGTTTACGTTCCAGAGGATTCACTGTTTTATGGTGCATTAGGATGCGTGTTTACAGCCTTAGAAGAAGGTACAGAACCCAACTACCAAGGATTGGATAAACTAAGGTGGTGGATCGAAGAGGGTCAATACCAACAGAAGCTGAGTGAAGGTAGAAAACCTTTGGTGGAATCTTATGAAGAAGTCCGAGAGCTAAAAGAAAGGTACGTTCCCAAAAGATGGAATTACATTGGGGAAAAACCAGACAGGATTTACATAGGTTGTGATTTTGGATCAACTACCGCTAAGGCGGTGATCTTAGATGAAAACAGAAACATCGTCAAAACCTACTACACCATCAGTAAGGGAAACCCCATAGAGGACGCCAAGGGAATATTCAGAAGTATAAAAGAGGATTTCGGAAGTGTCACCGTGTTGGGTCTTGGCGTAACAGGCTATGGAAAGGACTTGTTAAAGGACGTCATAGGAGCGGATGTGGCTATCGTTGAGACGGTAGCACATGCTACCGCAGGTCTCTTCTTCTTCCCCGATGCAGACTGTATCTGTGATGTGGGAGGTGTGGATGTCAAGATCATAATACTGAGAAATGGAACCGTTGTAGACTTTAGGCTCAACTCTCAATGCTCTTCTGGAAACGGTGCCTTTTTGCAAGGCGTTGCTGAGCGTTTTGGTATACCCTTGGAGGAGATAGCGGATCGTGCCTTTTCCGCAAAAGCTATACCCAACTTCTCCATGGGATGCGGTGTGTTTTTACAAAGTGATATAGTCAATCAACAAAGGAAAGGTTGGCAAGCGGACGAAATTTTAGCGGGTCTGTGTAGTGTGTTACCATTGAACGTGTGGGTTTACGCGGGTAACATAAATAACTTTTCCCACGTAGGTAAAAGGTTTATCTTGCAAGGAGGAACACACAGAAACATAGCGGTTGTAAAAGCTCAGATAGATTTTCTGAGATCCAAGATACCCGATTGTGAAATTTACGTTCATCCCTACTCCGGAGAAGCGGGTGCTATAGGTGCAGCTTTGGTAGCTATGGAAGTTACCAGTGGAAAAAGCTCTTTTAAAGGTTTTGATGTTATAGAAAGCCTAAGCTATAGAACCACCACTTCAAAGGATACAGTGTGTAAGTGGTGCCCCATAGAGTGTCAAAGGACCTTTGTAGATGTTTACGTTGGTGAAGGTGAAGGAAGACCGTGGAGTAAGGTGCCTTTAGAGAAGGGATACATACGAATAATCGTCAACAACGCCTGCCCTAAAGGTTTGGTAGAAAGCCCAGAAGAACTAAAAGTTATAAAAGAAAAGATGGAGAGGGTGAAAAATGAGTTTCCTAACATTGGGATCACTGTTAAAAAAGAAGCCTTCAAAAAGAGTAGACAGGTCAGCGCTTAAGGTTGGTATACCACGCTTTTTGAATGTGTGGAGTACTCACCAATTTTGGATAGCTTTTTTCCAAAGCTTAGGTATAGACAAAATCGTCTTCAGTTCTGAAACTTCAGAAGAACAATACAGAACATACGGAAGCAAACGTATAACAATGGATAGCTGTTTTCCAGTGAAAGCTTTAGCAGGACACATAGGAGAACTTTTGGAAAAAGATATAAATATACTCTTTGTACCCAAAATCTTTTCCTTGCCGTCCTTTTTATCAGGACATGTGATGGATAGTTTGAGCTGTACACGAGTACCAATGTCCGTGGAAAATATAAAAGCAGGCTTTACCCGTGAGAAAAATGAGTTCGAACTAAAGGGGGTAAAGTTTGTTTCTCCTTTTGTACCTTTTACTGAAAGAGATCTTCTTCCTAAATACCTTTACGATGAACTAAAAGAAGCTATAGATGATCTGAGTATAGAAGAAGTTAAAAAAGCTGTAGAGAAAGGCTTTGAAAGTTTGGAAAAGTTTGACAATATAATGCGTGAAAAAAGTTTAGAAATTCTTAAGCTTTGTGTAAATAGAAACATTCCAGCGGTTCTCATTCTAGCAAGACCATACCATTTGGACTCGGGAATAGGACACGACATCGATCAGGAGATCCAATCCTTTGGGTATCCCGTGCTTTGGTACAACTATCTACCTCTGCATGTAGAAATCCTGAACTGGTTGTTTAAAGAAGACACAGATAAAGGATTGATAAAAAGTCCTTTCGATATAAGCGACGTGTGGACTTCATCTTACAGTTCCAACACCAACGAGATCATCTGGGCTGCAAAGTTTGCGGGCAGGTTTCCACACATAACCTGCGTGATCAGGCTTTCCAGCTACGAGTGTGGTATGGATCAGCCCACCTATACACCAGTGCAAAAAATAGTAGAAAGTAGGGGCACACTATTTTTTAAGTTTGGAGAGCTCGATGAAACAAAACCTACAGGTAGCGTAAAGATAAGACTGGAAACCATAGATTACTACGTAAGGAAGTACTCCCAAGATATCATACAAAGAAAGCTCCGTTTATTACCAAAACCCATACCTAGTATCTTGAAAGGCTTATAATTTTATCTTAATGAAGATAGATCAACTGTCTAACAAACAGAAGGAGTTCCTAAAAACGGTTTTCGATCTGGACCATTTGCCAGAAGATCAGGATTTAGAGTCCTTCTTGGAAAGCAAGGGGTGTAGGCTCTATCGGTGTAAAAGCTGTGGAAAGCTGATATTCCATGATAACTACGAGTTTTGGAACTTGACCGACTGCTGCGATGACAACTCCAAACTGGTAGAGGATGGTGTTTTGTGTGAAGTCTGCTACTCAAAAACGGCGGAGAACCTCAAACATTGGATATTCTTTAGACCTACATGGGTAAAGGACGTAGACTTTAGACCTTAAAAAGATGCCTGCCTTTAGGGATATAGATGAAGTAAAAGCCTTTATAAGGCAAACATCCCAGAGAACAGCCATATACGTAGGTTGCGACTCCCGCCAAGTTAGAGACAAAACGGTGTTTGTCAGCGTTGTGGTGGTGCATATAGACTCGTGCAGGGGAGCAAAGATCTTTTGGAAAGTGGAGAAGGTAAAAAGGATAAAATCCCTAAGGCAGAGGCTCATGGAAGAGGTGAGTAGAGCTGTCTTTTTAGCTTTGGAAGTATCCGATGTCATAGATGGGAGACCTTTTGAGGTTCACCTTGATATAAATCCTAATCCCAATCACAACTCCAGCGTTATATTAAAAGAAGCGATAGGTTACGTAATGGCTCAGGGTCTAAAACCTGTAGTCAAGCCAAAGGCTATAGCGGCTACTACGGTAGCTGACTACATAACGGGAAGGTACTGATGAAGTGGATACTCTTAGACAGATTCAAGATAAAAGTATATGGTAAAAGAGGAAAGGTGTTACTCAAAGGTTTGCAAGAAGAGCACACCGCATTTTTGCACAACCTTCTCAGCAACGACATAAAAGGTATGAAAGAGGGCACGCTAAGGTACAACTTACGCCTAAAGCAAAACGGTGCGCCTTTGCAGGAATTTTACGTTTACAAGATCGGTGATCACTACATTTTAGATTCCCAAGGTAACCCTCAGGAGGTGGTGGAAGAGTTCAATAGACTAAAGCTCTCCATGAAAGTTTACTTTGATATATTACCCTACAAACATCTGTTTATCTTTGGTGAAGGAAGTGGGAACTTTGTAAAGGACCTTTTTGGTGTAGAGATCGGTCCTATGGAAGTTGTTCACACGGACAGTGCTTTGGTAGCAAATAACCCTATAAGGCTAAAGGAGGAAGGTTACGATATCATCGGTGAAAACTTGGAAAGTATTATGGAAAGGTTGGGCAAAGATGACCAAATAAACGAAAGAGATATGGAACGCTTGAGGATCCAAAGGTGTATACCCAGAATAGGTAAGGAACTCAGAGATGGGTTTTCTCCTTTAGAGGCCAACGTTGTAGATTATGCCATAAGTTTGAATAAAGGCTGTTACGTGGGGCAGGAAGCCATAGCTCGCGTTTTCTACAAAGGGAGGACACCACGCACTTTGGCACTCTTTACGGGGGATGTGCCAGAGGGAACAAAGATAAGAGACGAAGAAAAAGAGGTGGGAATAATCACCAGCTCTCTTGACTTGTTGGCGATGGGTTACGTGCTCAGAGATAGAGCTCATGAGGGCAAGGAGTACCTTTGGGATGGTGGGAGAGTGGTGCTGGTGAAGGTATTTTGAAAATCCACTGTAAACATTGACATTTATAGATAAATTTATGTGTTATATTATTTCCATGAATATAGATAAATATGCGCAAAGAAATTACAACGTGGCGGTTATGGAAAGATGGGTTGCAAGGTGGATAATTACATAAAAAGAACATCCCGCATATTTCTTACTCACTTGAATAAGGGTAAAAAATACCAACTATATCAAGCTTTACTTTTGTATTCTAATGTAGTCAGATACTTTATTGAGATGTTATGGAGTAGACAGGACTTTTCGGATAGATTGGTTTATGATGATATTAAAAAAGGAGTTAACAGGTTCAATATAACAGCAAGGTTATCTTCTCTTGCTTATAAACAGGCAAAAGAAATAGTCAACTCACAAAGGAAAAAATCTAAAAGACAAAAAATGTCTAAGGGGCTTAGAAATATTGTCGCAAATTTTGACTATAAGCCATAGGGCTTAAAAGGATAGGATCTTCCATCATAGCTTTTGTGAAACCATACAAAAGAGTAAGACCAAAGATAATAACAGTGTATATACCCCAGCCTAATCCTACAAATTTTACAATCTTTCTCTTCAATGTTTTCTTCTTCTTGTCATTCATTGCACACCTCCTAAGTGTTTAATGTTATACTCCAACAACAAACAAACCTAACAAAGCAAACTAACCCCTTATTAATCCACCCAAT
>LJSS01000184.1_pt1 | contig 11058 bp, 13 predicted proteins | sample 890271 | NCBI WGS metagenome assembly LJSS01 (sample SAMN03797534, study PRJNA294671) | hot springs metagenome | isolation source: water from Lobios Hot Spring | place: Spain: Lobios, Galicia | collected 2011-02-08
AAAAAACGCTGTAACTAGAAAGTTTATGACGCAAAGAGCTAGGTATACCTTAACCTATAAAAAAGATTTTCCTCTTGTGTTATAATAGGACACTATGGAACAGTTAAGTCTGAGCCACGTTTACTACGGAATACTATCTATGATAATTGCCACTGTTTTAATCGTCGCTGCAGGAAAGCCATCCGTTAGGCCTACAAAGTTTCAAGCCCTTTGGGAAGGTTATCTGAGATTCGTAAGAAATATGATTACCGAAAATATGGGACACGAAGGTTTAAGGTATGTTCCTATAATAGCTGCCATTGGATTATTTGTGTTTTTTTCTAATCTCTTGGGAATGGTTCCTGGCTTGGAAGCTCCTACAGGTAATGTAAATACGAACTTAGCAATGGCATTGGCTGTCTTTGTTCTTTACAATATAGAAGGGTTTAGATTACACGGAATAGGGTACCTCAAACACTTCATGGGACCTAACAAATACTTAGCTCCCGTATTTTTCCTTATAGAAATAATCTCCCATCTGGCAAGACCCATTACCCTAACTCTCAGGTTGTTCGCCAATATGAAAGGTGGTGCTATGTTGCTTTTGGTTTTGGTAGGACTGGTTATACAAAATCCCTTTACAATGGTTGTGTCGCCAGTTTTCTTACTTCTTATAATAGCTATAAAGTTTTTGGCTGTTTTTATACAAGCTTACATCTTTATGATACTTTCTGTAGTGTACCTTACAGGCGCTGTAGCGCATGAAGAACATTAAAAACCAAATGTCATAGAGGAGGTTAATGTTATGAAAAAGTACATGCTAGCTGTGAGCTTGTTAGCATTAACAGGCATTGCCATGGCTCAGGAGCCGGGACAAGGTGGACAAACCCTTAAGGAAGGTCTTATGTATCTTGGAGCTGGTCTCGCCATAGGTCTGGCAGCTTTGGGAACGGGAATAGGAATGGGGCACGCTGTCAGAGGTACACAGGAAGGTGTCGCAAGAAATCCAACAACAGGTGGTAGACTACAAACCATAATGTTCATAGGACTAGCTTTTATAGAAACTCTTGCCCTTTACGCATTGTTGGTTGCCATCATCATGCTGTTTGTGAAGTAAGATATTTTTGTAGGCCTCTGATGCTCAAAGGGGGCCTTTTCTCATTTAAAATATCTCAATAAGGAGTGAGAAGATGGCTACTCAAAGAAACGTTACTCACCTTTCCAATTTGAAGAGGAAGCGCAAAAGTGGGTTTTTGGCTCGTATGTCCACAAAGAGTGGAAGAGCCATTATCAAAAGAAGAAGGCAAAAAGGTAGGAAGAGACTCACACCTTGATAAAGAAAGCAGTTATTGGATTTTTTAGGTTTTGGCAAAAGTTTGTGTCACCTCTCTATCCTGCAAGCTGTAGATTTTATCCTACATGTTCTCAGTATGCGATATTGGCTGTAGAAAAACACGGAGTTGTAAAAGGCATTTTAAAAACTTTATGGAGAATTCTAAGATGTAATCCCTTTTCAAAAGGAGGAGTAGATTATCCCTGATGGATAACAAAGAACTGGACCCAAAGAGAATCTTTATATTGGCGGTCTTGATATTTTTGATGTTTACAGGGTACCAACTTTATTTTTTCTACTTTGGCAAAGACCATACTACAGTCCAGCAGCTACAAAATCAACAATCAAAAGTTTTGGAAACATTTCCTAGTCTTTTACTTGGCACTACTAGAGAATCCAAACCGCCTCAAAAGATACAAACCTTTGACTTTCCTAACTTTAAAGTGTCAATATCCGAAGAAGGTGGCAAACTGGTAAGCTTATTGGATAAAAAGTACAATAAAGAGCTTATAACGGATCTTGAGAAAAAGCTTAATATCTACCCTTTGGAAGTTTTTTCTGGGGATCCTAAGTTGGACTTTAACCTTAACTTCTTACCCTATGAGGTGACAAAGGAAGGAAACACTATCCTAATCAAACAAGATAGTTTGGGAATTGTGAAAACTTTAGTTTACAAAGATAATCATTTCGATGTTAAGATAAATTTTAACAGACCTCTTTACATTTCCACGGGAACACGAGTAAAGGAGGACTCCTTTTACACCCACGAAGGACCTGTTTTCGCTATCGGAAGATTCATAAACAGGTTAGATGCAAAAGACATTGAGGGTAGAGAAGTTATAAAGGGTGATATTACCTTTGCAGGTGAGGAAAGTAGATACTACTTCAAAGGTTTTTCGGGAAACATCAACACCGCGATAATTTACAAATTGGATGAACATAACACTCTAACACTGGTTAGCTACAGTAAACCCTTAATTTTTTATGCTGGAGCCAAAGAGTATGCAAGGTTAAAGCCCTTAGGTTTAGAAAACATAATCGACTATGGAACACTATCCATAATAGTGGAACCTCTCTTCATTTTCATGTACTGGATATACCACAATCTGGGATCTTGGGTCTTCTCTATACTGGCTCTAACTCTCATAATAAGGGTACTTGTGTTCCCACTCACCTATAAAAGCACCGTTGCCATGTCCAAGTTGGCGCAAGTAGCCCCCAAAATTCAGCAGTTAAAGGAAAAGTACAAAGACGACCCAGCAAAGATGCAGGAAGAGATGATAAAACTATACTCAGAAGTGGGATTCAATCCTATGTCTGGATGTCTCCCTATGGTGTTACAGATTCCCATATTTTTTGCTCTCTACAAGGTTATCACCATAACCGTTGATATAAGCACATCATCCTTCCTCTGGATACCTAGTCTTGCTTACAAAGATCCTTACTATGTACTACCTATACTTATGGGTGTGAGTATGATAGCTCAGCAGTTCATAACGCCAAGCCCCGATAAACAACAAAACATTATTATGTATGTGTCCGCAGCTCTGTTTACCTTCCTTTTTGCCAGTTTCCCAAGCGCTTTGGTTCTGTATTGGACTTTCAACAACATAATAAGCATAGGACAGAACTATTTGATAAAGAAATTCATACTTAAGGACACATATTCACAGCCTGATAAAAAGACAAAAAAAGGTGTTAAAAAATGAGAGTTTTAATAACGGGCGGTGCAGGTTTTATAGGTTCCAACATAGCTAAAGCCTTAAAGGAAAAACATCCCCATTGGGATATCTACATACTGGATAACTTTTCCTCGGGACACTTTGAAAACCTTATAGGTTTTAAAGGAGAGGTTATCGCTGGAGACATAAGGGATAAAGATCTTTGGGAATATTTAAAAATGCACTTTACTTTCGACGTTATCTTCCACAAAGCAGCTATAACAGACACCACCGTAATGGATCAAAAGCTGATGCTTGAGGTCAATACCAACAGTTTTAGATATATCTTAGAGTGTGCGCTTCATTGGAAAGCAAAGGTCATATACGCTTCCTCGGCAGGGGTTTACGGAAATACCGAGCCACCTATGGTGGAAGATCGAGGCTTGGAACCGGAAAATATTTATGGCTTTTCTAAGCTTTGTATGGATTACATAGCCTTGAACTTTATTAAAGAGCATCCTCAGATGAGCGTAATTGGTTTTAGATACTTCAACGTTTACGGTCCTGGTGAACATTATAAAGGTAAAACCGCAAGCATGATCTACCAGCTTTACAATCAGATAAAGAGCGGTAAAAATCCTAGACTTTTCAAATGGGGAGAGCAAAAGAGGGATTTTGTATACATAAAAGATGTAATAAAGGCAAACATGCTAGCTTTGGAAAAGAATGTGTCTGGAATATTCAACGTAGGATATGGAAAGGCTAGAAGTTTTAACGAGATAGTGGATATACTAAACAAACTCTTGGGAACATCTGCACAGGTTGAGTACTTTGACTGCCCTTACGAATTTTATCAAAATTACACAGAAGCCGATATAACTTCTATAAGAAAAACCCTAGGATTTGAACCCGAGTACAGTTTAGAGGAAGGGATAAGGGACTACGTAAGCTTTTTAGAAAATGGATTTTCTGGAAATTGATGGCTCCTATGGTGAAGGTGGGGGTCAGATACTAAGAACGAGTTTATTTTTAAGTACCATTTTAGGAATACCTATAAAAGTTTTCAATGTTAGGATAAAAAGGGAAAATCCAGGGCTAAAAAGACAGCATTTGCATATACTCAAGTTACTTAAAAAGCTAGCTCAAGCTAAGGTGGAAGGTGATACTTTGGGATCTACACAGGTAACGTATATCCCAGGCAAATTAAAGAAAGGCTCATACAGTGTAGACTTCAAAAGTGCGGGCTCTATTACCTTGTTTTTGCAAACAATACTCCCCATATCCATATTTGCAAAGGAAGTTCACCTAGAAATAGTAGGTGGTACCGATGTACCAATGGCTCCTACAGCAGATTGGTTTAGATTGGTTTATATGCCACATCTAAAACCTTTTTGCTCACACTTGAAAATGGACATACTCAAGAGAGGTTTTTATCCAGCAGGAGGAGGAAAGGTTTTAGTATCTTGCTATTGTAGTAAAGAAAACATCCCCAGTTTTTATAAGCCAAAACAAGGGAAAATAGAAAAGGCTTTTATATACTCCATATCCCACAATAGCTTGCGAGAAAGGAAAGTAGCTCAAAGACAGATAGAAGGTGCATTAGAAGTTTTAAAATCCTACGGTATAAACAATGTACAGTACCTCTTTGCTTATGTAGATGCCCCCTCTGTAGGTACCAGCATAGTAATCTGGATTGAGGATAGCGAAGGAAACATCCTCGGAAGTGACAACTTAGGAAGAAAAGGTGTATTGGCGGAAATCATAGGAAAGGAGTGTGCAGAAAAATTAATACAGGACTTAAGTACAGGTGCTACCGTAGATAGACATTTAGCGGATCATTTGGTACCTTGGATAGCTCTATATGGTGGTTTAATAAAGGTGCCTCAAATAACTTCACATCTAGAAACAAACGTGTGGGTATGCAATAGAGTACTCGGTGAGGAAAGACTGATAATAGACAGAGACAAAAAGATAGTTAGGCATAAAGATTATTCACTATGAAGGAGATTGTAAGCAAAATAAACCTTAAAGAGGATAGACTTCCACCTGGTCAAAGATGGATAAGCGCTCCAATACCTTACGATATAGTAGATGAACTACCAGAGGTAGATATAAAGGAGTACCGATTAAGAGTATGGGGTGAGGTGGAAAATCCTATGGAGTTTACATATGAGGATCTACTCAACCTTCCCGCCGTAAAGCTTATAGCTGATTTTCACTGTGTTACAAGATGGAGTGTAGAGGACCTAACATGGGAAGGCGTTCAAACTTTGGAAATATGTAAGCTCGTAAATCCTAAATCAGAGGCGAAATTCGTTATAATCCATTGTCTGGAAGGTTACACTACAAACTTACCCTTTGAATATTTTTCTGCTGAGGATAGTATATTAGCCTACAAAATGAATGGTCAAGTTATTCCAAGAAGACATGGCTATCCGCTAAGGTTGGTTGTACCTCAGCTGTACGCGTGGAAAAGTGCCAAGTACGTAACAGGTATCGAGTTTATGAAAGAGGATAGACCAGGTTTTTGGGAATTAAGAGGTTACAATATGAAGGGAGATCCTTGGAAAGAAGAAAGGTATTGGTAAAGTATGCATAGAGTGGTGAGATTAAACAGGTATCTCTCCGCTTGTGGTGTAGCTTCACGTAGAAAAGCGGAAGAGATCATCCTTCAAGGAAGGGTGAAGGTAAACGGTATCGTTGTCAAAGATCTGGGCTGGAAAGTGGATCCCGATAGGGACGTAGTAGAGGTTGATGACAGACAAGTAAAGCCTCAGAGGTTTGTATATGTTATCCTCAATAAACCATGCTGTTACCTAACAGCTTTGGGAAAGTCAAAGGATGGTAAAAGAACCATAGAAGATCTCATAAAGGACTTACCTGTGCGAGTTTTCCCGGCAGGCAGACTTGACTACAACACACAAGGATTACTGATACTCACCAATGACGGTGAACTTGCCAACAGAATAATGCATCCAAGGTATAAGCTTCCCAAATTTTATAACGCTTTGGTAGAAGGGAGAGTTTCCATAGAAACTCTAAGTAAGATGAAAGAAGGTGCAACACTCGAGGATGGTTTTGCTAAGCCCGTAGAAGTTAAAGTGTTAAGATACGAAGATAACAAAACTCTTTTGGAAATCGTTTTTCATGAAGGCAGAAAACACATAGTAAAGAGATTCTTAGCTCATTTTGGACATAGGGTGTTAAGACTGAAAAGGACCGCTATGGGTCCAATAAAGCTAGGAAATCTACCACCTGGAAAGTGGCGCTATTTAAAAAATGACGAGCTAATTTTACTAAAAAGGGCTTTAAAAATGCTTTGATAATTCCCTTGCAAATTCTATTCTATGTAACACTCAAAGTTCAGAAACTTTTGTAATAGATTCTTCCTGTATAAAAAGGATATCAAGTTATATGATGTATGTCATATCAATAATATTAATATCACTTTTTAAAAAAATAAGTGTTTTACATCACTAAAAACCTAGGGTTTAACTCAATAAAATAAAAATAAAGTTCATTAGGAAGTAAAAATGGCTCAACATGAAGCGCACCATCATCTAGGGGAACATGAAACTAGCTTTTGGCCCTTGCCTGTTGGATTAGGTGTTTTAATTGTTCCAATCTCCTTGATAACTTACTTCGGATGGCATATGCAAATGCCAAGTTTAGTTTTAGGGGCTGTAGGTGTTCTATTGATTATCTTTGGACTGATAGGTTGGGCTAACGAGGTATTCAGCAAAGGTCACGAAGAAGGTCTAGGTACTCTTGCTATAGCTATGTTCATATCAACGGAAGTGATAATCTTTGGCACCATGTTTGCCGCTTTTTGGGCAGCAAGGATAGGCAAATCGGACGTATGGAAGCAGTGGGTACCAGAAATAAACTTTGTCATCCCTGCAATACTCACCTTAATTCTTTGGGCATCCAGCATTAGCATACTTTTGTCTGAAAAAGCAATAGAACGCGGCAATAAGCAAAAATCTTTGCTATTCTTATTAATTACCATTGCGCTTGGTATCGCTTTTACCGTTATTCACGTTCAAGAGTGGATACATCTCTGGCATTCTGGATTTACACTAAGCGTCAATATGTATGGTACAGGATTCTATGCTCTTACAGGAATTCACACATCTCACGTTATAGTAGGAATCATCTCCTAGTTATACGTGTTATGGTTAATCCTTGCCAATAAGATGACACATCACAAAACAACACTCTTCAGAGCTGTGAGTATGTACTGGCACTTTGTAGATTTAATGTGGCTCTTGGTTGCAAGCACAGCCTATATAATAGGCGGACTAATATGATGATAATACTTTTTGTGGTCTTACCTATCCTCGCGTTGGCTTATAACAATCCTATGGATAAGGTAGGTACTTTTGACCTTTCTACACTGCAGATCAATCAAGAATATTATCTTGGAAAGAAAGTAAAGGACTACACCTTGCTTATAGAAAGCGGATTCACAAGCCTATACAAGGTTATTGGCGGTAAAGCTACTATAATTCAACTTGCTTATTACACGTGCGATTCTGCGTGTCCATTGATAACAGAAAACGCTTTAAAAAAGTTAAAGGATTTTAACGATACCAATTACAATTACTTGGTGGTTTCTTTGATAAAAAAGACAGTATAGATACTTTGAAAGCATATAAAGCAAACTTGATAAGAAAGTATGGAAGTATTCCTAACAATTGGACCTTTGCATTGTTAAATCCTGAAGATATACAAAAGTTCACACAAGATTTAGGTTTTAAGTTTTTCTATTCAGAAAAAGATAAAACCTTTGTGCATACCAACGTGCTTATCTTTTTATCACCCAGTGCTTTGATAACAATGATAACAAGGTACCTATTTGGTGTAGATCCAGATTCCAGGGATATAAGGTTAGCTCTGGCTAACGCCAGACTGGAAAAACCTTCGGTAAGCACTATACTGGATATAGCACTACTGGCTTGCTATAGGTACGACCCGGTACGTAGCAGGTACGTACTGGATCCGATAGTGATATTTCCATTAGCTGGTGTATTGCTATTGATAACCACAGGCATTTTATCTATAACCTTTAGAAAAAAGGAGGTATAAACATGCGTAAGGTTTTAGGTTTGCTTGGAATCACCGGTCTTGCACATGCTGAACCTTTAGCATATCCTGCACCTTTGTGGGACAACATATACCTTATATGGTTATTTATCGCGGTTGTTATTTATCTGATCGTCTCTGTTCCCATGTTGTACTTCATGTTCAAGTATAGGTACAAAAAAGGTGTTAATGAAGTTGGAGAACACATACACGGCAATAATGCCTTGGAAATCGTCTGGACATTGGTACCACTCCTCGTAGTTATATACTTGGCAACACAAGCCTTTGCGTATTACAGAGATCAGAGAACACCACCGGAAAATGCGATGGAGCTAAAAATTACAGCTTTCATGCGGGGATGGGAAGTAGAGTACCCTAACGGTAAAAAGGTTTACGCCTTTTTCAACGAACAGTATCAAATCCCTGAAGAGCAAAAAAATAGTCCTTCCAGAGAAAACTTCTATAAAGGTGCTTCTTACTTCTAGAGACGTAATACACGCCTTTTATGTGCATCCCGCAAAGGTTATGGAAGATGCCGTGCCTGGAAGAATTACACATTTGTGGTTTCAAATAAACAAACCTGGTGAGTATTGGGCTTTTTGTAGGGAGTACTGTGGAACACAGCACTCAAGAATGGTAGCTATACTCAAGGTTGTTCCAAAGGAAAGCTTTACCGCTTGGTTGAACGAAGGTGTCCCAATGCAAGCTAACGCAAATAATAACTTTTAAAGGAGGTGCACCATGGCAGTTACTGCTCCGTACCGTCCGTGGTATAGCGCAGGCTTGAAGGAATGGCTGTTAACCACGGACCATAAGAAAATAGGTTTGTACTACGGTATAACCACCGTTCTGTTTTTTGCCGTGGCTGGCTTGATGGGTTTAGGTATAAGGCTAGAGCTCTGGCAGCCTGGATCTCAATTTATATCCCCAGATACTTACAATTATTTCTTAACAGCTCATGGTGTGGTAGCCCTACTTTGGTGGGCTATAGGTGTTTGGGGAGCCTTTGGTAACTTCCTCATACCTCTGATGGTTGGAGCAAGGGACGTGGCTTTCCCAAGGCTTAACGCCTTAGGTTGGTGGACGTTCTTTGCAGCGAGCGTGCTTGTATTGCTTACCTTCATACCAAGCAACCAGATAAGGACGATGTGGACAGGGTATCCTCCATTCTCTATAAATGAGAATGCAGGACAAACCATCATATACATATTGGTGGTTCATTTAACAGGTGCCGCTTCTATAATGGGAGCCATTAACTTTTTGGTAACTATACTAAGGATGAGAGCTTCCGGCATGACACTAAAGAATATGAACTTGATGCTGCATGGTATAGCTGCTGCAAACACTATACAGCTCCTTGGTGTTCCATCCTTTGCAGGTGCTGTGACTATGCTCTTTTTGGATAAGTACCTGGGAACTAACTTCTTCAAGCCTGAGCTTGGTGGAGACCCAATCCTATACGAAAACGTTTTCTGGTTCTATTCACATCCAGCTGTTTATGTTATGGTTTTACCAACTTTTGGTGTGTTCTCGGAAGTTGTATCTACCTTTTCCAGGAAGCCTATATTCGGTCAAACTGCGATGATATTTGCCATTTGGGGAATAGCCATCTTAGGCTTTATGGTATGGGTACACCATATGTTTACATCGGGTGTACCTAATTGGATAAGAATAGTTATGTCATATACCACCGTTCTCATAGGTGTTCCTACAGGTGTAAAGATATTCAACTGGGTAGCTACGCTCTACAAAGGATCCATTAGGTATACTGTTCCGATGCTCTTTACATTGGGCGGTATATTCATGTTTCTGATAGGTGGTCTTACCGGTATACCTTTGGCACTTCCAGCCTTCGATATAAACGTACACGACTCTCACTTTGTCGTTGCACACTTCCATTACGTACTCGGTATGGCTGTAACCTTTGGTGCCTTTAGTGGTATATATTACTGGTATCCTAAGGTAACAGGTAAGCTTTTCAATGAAACTCTTGGGAAATTGAGCTTTTGGATAGCTATGATAGGTTCCAATCTTTTCTACTTCTTCCAATTCATTGTTGGGTTGGAAGGCATGCCCAGAAGGTACGCAGACTATCCTCCAATACCGGAATGGATAACGTTGCATCAAATACAAAGTGTAGGGGCTTTTATACTTGCTTTCGGACTGTTTTTGAGCTTTTCCAATTGGGTAATTTCCGCATTCGTAGGTAAGAAAGCACCGGCTAACCCGTGGGATTCCAATTCGCTTGAGTGGAGCATACCTTCACCTCCACCTCCACACAACTTTGACAGAATCCCAGAGCTTCCTTCCGACTGGTCACCATATGATTACCACAAAAAACACCACTAAAACTTTTAGGGACTTTGCCCCTTTTTCTAAGATTAAGGAGAAAGAAATGACTAAATATGCGTTAACAATTGTTCTTTTTATATTTGTGATTTTGTCTTATATTCTAGGTATCCTAGCTTTTTCTTCAAAAGAAGCAAGAGATCATAAATGGCAAGAGTATTACAAAAAAATATGAAGGTAAGCTTAAGAAAAAAGATATATAATTTTAGATGAACTCCTTAGTTTTGTAATACTTTGGAGGTTATATCTATGTGGAAGTTATTTTTATTTTTAGCTGTAATCTTTACGTATCTAACCCTGATATGGGGTGGTGTGGTAAGGTCTACAGATTCTGGTCTTGCATGCCCAGAATGGCCACTTTGTTACGGTGATTTTACCTTACCCAAAGAGCTTTCAGCAAAGCTGGAGATGGGACATAGAACTATAAGCGGGCTTGCAGGTATATTTGTATTGCTTACTTTTGTGTATGTATGGAAATACTTTAAAGGGTCGCCTAAAATAACTTCTCTCTTTGCGCTTATATTTACCGTAAGTGCAGCTCTTACAGGAATGAGGATGATAAAGATGGAAACACCAGAATTGAAATACATCTCCCATATGCTTTTGGAATCCTTTCACGTATACGAGTCTATGATCATACTGGGTGCTTTA
>LJSS01000185.1_pt1 | contig 11010 bp, 8 predicted proteins | sample 890271 | NCBI WGS metagenome assembly LJSS01 (sample SAMN03797534, study PRJNA294671) | hot springs metagenome | isolation source: water from Lobios Hot Spring | place: Spain: Lobios, Galicia | collected 2011-02-08
GCTTTTGCACCTCAACAGGTTCGCACTGTCGGACACGATTCTATTAGGGTTAGGTGCTGGGACATTCGTGCTGGTGATGCTGACAGTGCAGATTTTGAAGTTCTACATAGAACAACGGGGTCAATCAGAAGATGAGACGCGCAATTTGTGGCTTTCCTTGACCGACAACACGGGCGTAGTGCACTTAGACAGGTGGCTCCTTTTCGGCACGCTGGGAGGGGTTGCTGTGCTGATGTTGCTACGCATGAGTGGAGCTGTGGAAGCCTTGCTTGCAGGAGGCATTCTCATCGGCATCGGGTTGGGAAGCAGACCACTCCCCCGCTTTTTAAAAGAGCCTGAGAAGACGCTGATGGCTTACCATCGTGAAAAGTTCGAGGCGCTGTCTAACCGCAACGAAAGCGACGCAGTTGTACGCGTCGAATATCGGTGGTTATTTCGAGAGCATACCTATCTTAGCCGCTCGAGTGTCAAGATGTTCAGTTTCACTATCCCGTTCGATACGCACCATTACAATCAGGCGCTTGCCAAGGACCATAGCGTGTCCAGAGAGCAGGACTACGCCCGTTTTGTCCACGAGGACCTACAGACCGACGAAGTGGTGATGGTGGCTGCCAAACTCCAGCAAATCCATGCCGAGCAGCGCTACACCCGCTTTCAGCAGGTTTGCAATGTGCTGGCGTTTTCGGAGCAGTTTCGTTATGTCCGTGAGGAACGCACCCAAGAGGTACGGAGGATACCCCGCTATCCAGTGGAGACACTTTGGCAACGGGAGGGTGATGGTGAGAGTCTTGCGATTTTGGTCAGTGCCCTGCTTAAGCTTTTAGGGTTCGAGTTACTCCTGTTGGTCTTAGATTGGGAGCAGGAGGCTGAGCGTTTGGCGATAGCGGTCGCTGGAGCAGACGACCTGCCCGCCGAAATGCCCTTCTACGAGTTCGAGGGGAAGCGCTATTTTTACTGTGAAGCGATACTGCCTCCCAACAGCACCTCTGCAGAGCCAGGCGCGTGGAGTTGGAGGATTGGCGTTCTACCGTTTGATGACCTCTATCGGATTCGCAGTGTCCCGCTCATGGTATCAACGACTCCCTCGTCTTAGAATCGGAGTGGCTGTATGTTATTTCACTTATTCTTTGAATGCCTGATGAAGCTCCGTGATTGTCTTGTCCTAAGCCTCTACGAGGTCGTGTTGCAAGTGCAGAAAGGGAAGGACGGTAGGAGTTCATTTGAAAAGGCTCACCCCCCTACTCCTTCGGGGTAAAATCTGTGGTGAGACTGCTCTGGGGGTAGCGTGCAGAATGAGAGTCGCGAAAGAGAGCTCATTTATTCATTTCGTTTACCCGTTCCTGTTCGATACCGATGAGTTTGACGACCGTGTAGAGGCGTTTCAGGAGGCTACCCAGCAAGTGCATGGCAAGCAGGAGAAACCCGTTTGGTGTGAGGCGAAGTTCCCAGAAGACGAACTGCTCAGCCATGTGCGCAACTATCTGAACTCTTCCCAAGGGGCACCAGCAACAGCGCACCTGTGGGAATTGAACTTTGACGACATGCGGCATGTCTTTGGTCTCAGAAACGGAGAGGGCTGGTGCCTTATTCGGAAGAAGCTCACAATACCATTTCAGTGGGGCGACGATTCGTGGTCGGCTCAGCTGGCGTTGTTTCGTGTGGGGGTCGGCTTTCTCACGATACGAGCAAAACCAACCGGTGACCAGGTTAGAGATTGGTTAGACTTTCTGCACTACTTTCGGTATGTGAACGGTCAGATGGGGGTGTATGTGCGGGCAGATGCTCATCCAGCCGCAAACCCCATCAGCCATCCCGACGGGGCGGGCTATTTTGGCTCTGTGTTGAGAGCGCTCTTGCAAACGGGGGCTTTCGAAGGTGAGCAGGAACCGTGGTGGCAAGAGGTTTATGTTCAGGGGAAGTTAATCCCCTTTGTGGCGCTCTTTGTGGATGAGCTAGCGGATGAGGGGGCAGATTCGCAGTTCCAAGAGTTGCTTTATCGGGTACATCGGTTCTTCCCTGCCGACCGCCTGATTATCCCCTCGGCTGCGGATTTGGACTTCGATTCGCACCCAGCGTTTCTGCCATATGTTCGGGACCAGTGGTTCATTTTTTCGTTGGAGGGCGGGGCGTTCGTGGCGCGCAACGCCCCCAAAACCGATTTCTTTCGCAAGACCCTGCCCGACCATCTGGGGAGGCAATATTTTCTGCTGTTTCTTCTGGCGCTCCATCAGCGTTTTGCCCTGATGCGTCTGTCTCAGTTGGTGTCTGACCACTGGTTGCAGAACGACCCCAGGAAGCGGGTAGAGGTTTTCACCTCTATTCGCGACCAGTTGCTGGCGTTCACTGCACGAGGCTATTTCACACAAGTCATGCAGCGCGAGAATCATCATCGGTGTTATTGCAAGTGGCAGGAGATTTTTCAGGTGGAGGCGTTGTATCGCGAAGTTAGTGATGAAGTGCGCGAGATGCACGAAACGCTTCAGATGAAGCGCGCCGAGTCGCTGAACTGGTTCGCTTGGCTTCTGGGTCCGCCTGCTCTGCTATTGACCCTAGCGGAAGCGGCGGGTGTCGCCTCTCCGCTGATAGCTATGCTTTTATTGCTCGCAGGATTCGCCATCGGTGGGCTGGTGTTGATGCAGTTGCAAGTGGTGTCGGTCTTGCCGAGACGCTGGCTCGGGCTTGTTCGAGGACGCCCCAAAAGAAGAGCTAACCGGAGACCTCAAAAGCCCCTTAGGCGCAACCCTTAGCAGAGGCGGAGAGGGGTGGAGCTTCGCAGTGGGTCTCTGTGCCTCAACCCCATCCTACGCCCCTTTCTTGTCCGCAATCGGCGGCTCATCACGCGAGCCAGAGCTATGCCCTACCTGTTCTGCGAACTCGAATAGGTTAATCTCGCGCACGCTTTTTTCGATGAGGTCGGTTTCGAAGGCGAGGCAGGGGAATCCGAAATATTCGGCTTCGGTGGGCTGTACCTGCTGTCCGCCGATGTTCGCCCAGCCTTTGCGGGGCGTAAAGAGCAGGATTCCGAGCCGTTCCATCGTCTGCGCGCTGAGCAGGTTCAGCTGAATCTGTCCTGGGATGCCCGTCAGTTTCGTGCGCAGGTTGCTTCGCCCGCGTAGCCACCGCACCAGTTCGCGTGCCGTCGCCCATTCGTAGCCCTCGTAGCGCACATGCCCGATGAGGCGCATCAGTGTGTCGGAGGCACTTTGGCTCTCCAACACAGAGGGTAGAACGGTGATGTGGAACACCCCATGCACGCTCTTCGTGGCGCTGAAGAGGGCGTTGAGTTGGGCGGAGCCAAGCCACTCGCCCGCACGATAGGCAATCAGGGGGATAACATACAGGTCGACAAGTTCGCCCTGTCGTGAGCGGCGCATCGGGCGCCACGGGTGCGCGCTGCCGAAGGGGAACCCGCTTGCTTGCGGATGATAGCCTCCCCGCGTGAGGTCGCTTAAGATTTGCACGCGCTCGGCGAATTCGTGGAACTCGGCACACCCGCGCCATCGCAGTTCGTCAACTTGCACGGCGGTTATCTCGCGCACGCCCGTGAATCGCCGGAGGTTGTCTATCTGGTTCTGGAGGGTGCTGGGTTTGCAAAACATCTCATCTTCGGGCACATAGCGTAACCCGATTTCGTGGTCGCGTCGGGCTAAATCTCGGTAGAAGTTGGGGCTATGCACCAGTTCGTTGAGGCACCAAACAGCACGCATGCCCGTGAGGGTCAGCATATGGCTCAGTGAGGTCTCCTGCTGGGGGGTGGCGCCTTTGGTGTTGAGGGTCAGCACTGCCATGCCCTGCGCCAAGCGTGGGTAGAACCAGACCATCGGCACCACCGCACCGCTCCACTGTCCTGCTTGAAGCACCGCACGGATGAGGCTTTCAATCCACAGGTCTGCGACGGGTTTGAGGAAGCAGAGGTCGCCTTCGGGGCAGGGGTAGCGGTCGAGGTACCAATCTAAGCGGGTAGCGTCTTCACTGCGGAGGGTGTTGGGATTATCTGCGAGGGGTATATCGGCGGGTGCAAGCGCAGGCTCTACCACAGGGCGTCCCATGCGAATGCGCAGAAGGGTCTCTCCGAAGTGGATGCAAAACAGTACAGCGCGCCCTGACCCCACTTGCTGAACCGTTAGAGCCGGCAGTTCGGTTTCGCGCCCATGGAGGTCGTACCAGCGTGCCCAGACCTCCGCAGTGTGGGGTTGCACCTGCCCTCCCCCGAACGCATGGAGCAATCCCCACTCAGGGCGCAGGATGGGATTGGGTTTGGTGGCAGTAGAGTAGCCCTCGCTGAGTCGCAGGGGATGGGATTCCGGGTCGAGCAGTGTTTGGACACCGAACAGCTCGTCAGCACCGCAGGTTCCGCCGAACGCTATCCAGATACCCCCGCGCTCCACGAACTGCTTGAGGGTTGTGAGGGTCTCTTCCGCCAATTCGCCCTGCCCGAGAGTGATGAGAATGTCGAGCTGGCTGGTGCGTGCGGGCAGTTCGGTGGGGATGAGCCACTCTGTGATAAGCCCTGTGGCGTGCACGACCTCACAGGCGTAGTAATCGAAGGGGCTTCGGCAAGCAGGCACTCCACCCGGAGTGGGCTTCCCGAACCCACTCATGGGGCAGACGCCAATCCGTGCCCATCGCCAAGTTGCGGTACTCATGCAACTAATCCCGTTCGTATTATCGGCAAGGGGAAGCGGAATTTTTTCCTTTGTTGCAGTCGTGTGAAGGGAGCGACGCACCACCTTGCCCCTATCCCCATATGCGCTAACTTAAGCACAGAAACCAACCTCGCGGTTCCCCCTGCATTTAGGGGGAACCTTACGGAGGGGGTTCTTCTCGCGCTCTTCCCAAGAGGACACCTACGCTTTTGGGAAGTGATTTAACCCCCTCCTTGAGGTTCCCCCTAGGGCAGGGGGAACCATAGGGTTGGGTTCCTGCCTTCTGTATACAGGGTGTAGGCCAGGGTAGGGGGTCATCCTTAAGTTAGCGCTTATGACCCCCTATCCCGGAGGAGTGCATAGGGGAGAATGTCAAAACAGGGTAAGGTATACTTCCCCCTGAGGTGAGGAATGGGTAAACAAGCAGTCTTATCGCCCGACGCTCCTGCGCCCATCGGTCCGTATTCGCAGGCGGTGCGGGTGGGCGATTGGCTCTATCTCTCGGGACAAATCCCTGTAGACCCCAGCACTGGCAAACTCGTGGAAGGCGGAATCCATGCGCAGACACGCCAAGTGCTGCAGAATCTTCAGGCGGTTCTCACAGCGGTCAACGCGAGTCTTCAAGATGTCGTAGGTCACTATCTATATGGTAGACCTCGACTCGTTTCAGGAGATGAACGAGGTTTACGCAGAATACTTTTCGCCCCCTTACCCGGCACGCGCCACAGTACAGGTGTCGGCTTTGCCGAAGGGGGCACTGATCGAAATTGAAGCGGTCGCCTATGTAGGGTGAGACGATGCAGAGAATGCTCATCGGTGGACATCTGGTGGGGGCTGAACAGTGGGTGGAGGTTTTAGACCCTTACACCCAGCAGCCTCTCGACCATGTGGCACGCGGAGGTGCCCCCCATGTGGATCAGGCGGTGCGGTTGGCGCAGTTGGGTGCGAAACAGATGCGCGCGCTCTCACTGGCACAGCGCGCCCACATCCTGCGGCAGGTAGCGCACTACATCGCTCAGGAACGGAATGCCCTTGCCACCCTGTTGGTACAAGAGACGGGCAAGCTCATCACAGAGGCACGGGTCGAAGTCGAGCGTGCCATCACGGTCTTCGAACTGGCGGCGGAGGCGTGTCATCATCCCCGTGCAACGCAGTTCCCCCCCGAATCGTTCACCGATGGCGCCTCTCGGTTCGGCTTCTGGGCGCGGGAACCGTTGGGAGTGGTCGCGTCTATCTTGGCGTTCAACCTGCCGCTCGCCCACGCCGCCCAGAAGGTCGCCCCTGCGATTGCGGCAGGCAACGCCATCATTCTCAAGCCTTCCCGCGAGGCACCCCTGACCTGCCTGAGGCTTGGGCTACTGCTCCATCGCGCAGGACTCCCCCCTGAATCGCTGAGTATCCTAACAGGCATCGGGGAGGAAATCGGACACGCACTCGCTTGCCACCCCGGTGTCCAACAACTGACCTTCACAGGCAGTCGAGAGGTGGGGCTGACCCTCTCGGCGAGCGCAGGCAGTAAGCGCATCGAACTGGAGCTGGACTCGGTGGGCGTCGTTCTGCTTACAGATTCAGGCGACCTCAATCAGGCTGTGGAGGTGATAGCCCACTGCGGATTTATGGTCGGGGGTCAGTCGTCAACCGCCATTCAGCATGTGTGGCTCCCTAAGCACCGCTTCGATGAGATGCTTGCTGAGCTAGTGCCGAGGGTGGAGTCGCTCAAGATGGGCAACCCGATGGAAGAGAGTACCACCCTTGCGCCCCTGATTAACCCGAATGCGGTGAACCGCGTGGCGCAGTGGGTGGAGGAGGCAGTGGCAAAAGGGGCGACTATCATCACAGGGGGACGCGCCGAACATCCCTTCTATCACCCCACGCTCCTAACGAACCTCTCGCCTGATACTCTGCTCTATCAGGAGGCGGTTTTTGGTCCCGTGATTGCTCTGCACACTTACGAGCAGTTGGAGCAGGTCATCCCTGTCCTCAATAGCCTCCCGCTAGAGTATCGGCTGGCGGTCTTCACTCGTGAACTGGCAGAAGCGTTCGAGGTGGCGCGCCACTCGCAAGCACTCAGCGTTCACATCAACGACTCGCCTGCCCTGCCGATTGACCCCGTCGTGCGGGGTGATATGCAGGAGCATCACATGTGCTTAGAAGATATGCTCCAGCGGATAGAACGGCTCAGTCGCGCCAAGTATGTGGGGTTCGGGGTCATGCGCCTGTTTGGGGAGGAGCATGGATGAATGGGAAGGGTGCGCACGCCGCTGGTGGTATTAGGCATAATCGGGCTGGCAGGCTGTGCGCGCTTCCCCGACACGCCGAGCGTGACAGGGGTACGCAGGCTCACGGTCGAAGTGCAAGTCGCAGGGCGCATTCGTCCTGACTACTCCTATTTCGTGTTATTCAACCTCAGTAATGACCCCGATGGGCGCGAGGGTCCCCTGCCTGTCGTACTCCCGCCGTGGGGCAACGGGTTTGCTGCAGGGGCGTTCACCCACTTCGTGCGATTCGACCAGTTCCAACCTCAAGGGGGGTATGCCCTGTACCGCGTACTGCCCAACTCGAACCTGCAGGGCTTCGAATATCTGGGGGTGCCTCTCCGCGCCGAACCAGTGGGAACAGACACCAACCGCCTGCGCTTCGAGATTGACCTTGTGCAGTTCATCCCTGATGTGCCGACCGCCCGCGCGATGCGCTTCATTCAGCTGAATCTGATTGCCACCGACCGCGTGCCCACCGACCCGAACGACCTTACGCCCAAGAACTGGGACGCTCTAGGCGATAGCCGGTTGGGCACGAGCCAATATCTGAGCCTGCGAATCGACCAGAACCGCATTTTTCGCAACAGTGAGGTGGGACCGAGCGTGCGTGAGGTGGAGGGCGATGTGCGCGACCCTGACTTGGACATCGTGGACTGGCGTCTGGAGGTGCGCTCGCCGTGACGGAGTCGCCTGCTAAGCTCTCACGGTTGGAAGTAGCGCGCGGACTGCGCTGGGCGAACTGGGATGCGGTCTTCGTCACGCTCTATGTGGCGTTGACGACGGGCGCGTTCCAGATAGGCATCGCCCGCCTGTTCGGTGCCAACGACCTCTGGATTGGAATCATCACTTCGGTGCCGTCGCTGGCAGGGGCACTCCAGATTCTCACGGCTTACTTGGCAGATACCAGCCCCAGTCGCAAGGCAATTGTGTTGCGCTATGCGTTCTATTCGCGCCTACCGTTCGTGGTGATTGCCCTCCTGCCCTTGATGAGCGATACCCTCCCGCGCTTGGAACTGTTCACGGCGTTGCTTCTTCTCTCGGCGGTGCTGGGGTCATTTGCCCCTCCTGCTTATCTTGCTTGGCTCAGCGATTTGGTTCCCCCTGACCATCGCGGGCGCTATTTTGGCAGGCGCAACATGATTTTGGGGTTGGTCTCAGCAGGTTCCGCGCTTCCGCCCGCCCTTTTCTTAGACCAAGCGGTGCAGTACAAGCGGTTTTCTCCAGAGGTAGCGTTCGCGGTGCTGTATGGGTTGGGCGTCCTGTTCCTGTTTGCATCCCAGTGGGCGCTCAGCAAAATGCCAGAAGTGCCTCACACACCCAAAGAGGCGCGCGGGCTTCGGGGGCTGTGGCAGTTTTATCGGGAACCGTTTCGCACGCGCAACTTCCGCATGCTGTTAGGGTTCAACACCTTCCTTGTGTTCGGGCAGATGTTCGCAGGGCAGTTCTTCACGGTCTATATGCTGGAGCAGATTCGGATGCCGTATGTGTGGGTTCAAGTCACGGCGTTAGTGGCAGCGCTCTTTAGTAGCTTGGCGATGCCGCTATGGGGCTACTTGGGCGATAAGTTCGGCAATAAACCCCTGCTGACGCTCGCTCTGTGGGGAGTGACTTTTCTTCCCTACGCTTGGTTCTTGACCGACCCCGAACGGTATGGTTGGAGTGTGGGCGTCATCTTGGTCATTCAGGTATTTGCGGGCTTTCTCTGGGCGGGTGTGGGGTTAACCCAGTTCAATCTGAATGTGGCGGTGGCGCCCCCTGACCAGCGGGCGGTCTATATGGGCACGCTGTCGGCTATCGTGTCGCTGATAGGAGGGGTGGCGGCGCTCACCAGCGGTGCGTTTATGGAGATGCTCAAGCCGTTCGTGGCAGACCCTGCGCGCTTTTTTGTGTTGTTTGCCTGCGCCTCTCTGTTTCGGCTGATTGCGCTCTTCTGGCTACGGGGCATTCGAGAGCCTCAGGAGCGGTCTACGGGCTATGTGATTGCGCAGTTGCGCACCTCCGCGCGCCCTAAGAGCTGGTTAGCCCTGCGTCAGCTGCGTCGACGCCCCGATGAGACTGCCCGTTTGCAAGCGGTGCGCACGCTCGCTCAGCAGAAGACCGCGCTGGCGGTGGAGGAGCTGGAGTTAGCCCTCCGAGACCCCGTGCCCGAGATACGGCGTGAGGCAGCGCGCGCACTGGGCGAGATAGGCGATCCGCGAGCTGTGCCCGCCCTCATCCAAACGCTCAAAGACCCCGCCAGCGGTCTGATAGTCGAATCGGCGGAGGCACTGGGCAAGATTGGACACCCCGACGCAGTTCCTGAGTTAGTGCCCTTGCTGGAGTCGGAACGCATCGAGGCGCGCATGGCGGTCATCGAAGCCCTGCGCCAGATTGCTGACCCTCATGCCCTACCCGCCTTGCTGGAGCGCTTGCACCACGCCCCGGGGCCTTTGGAACAGGCACGCTTGCTGGAAGCGATAGGTGCCTGTGTGGCTTCTGCCGAGCCGCAGGGGCTGTCGACACTGGAAGGGTTGGATTCGCTTCCCCGCTGGCTCGATTCCCCGTCGCCCGATGTGCGTGCTAGTGCCAGCGATGCTCTCGAAGCCCTTCCCCCAGACCCGCAGTTGGCTCCCCTTTTGCGTGCCCACCTGCGCGCAGAAACCGAACCTGTGGTATTGGCAAGCCTTGCCCGCGCCCTCTCCAAGCACGGTACCCCCGACGATTTACCCCTGCTGTTGAGTATTCTGGGGCGTGTGAGCTCGCCTTTAGCCCGCCAGCAGATAGCGCTCCACTGTGCCCGCCTGCTGGGCTGTTATGAACGCCTCTATGCCTTGCTGACCGCTGATGAATCGCAACGCGACCGCCTGATTGAACGCGCGCTTGCCCCACGCATGCGCGAACACCCTGCGCTTTCCGATGCCCTCCGCGCCTACGCCTACGGGGACTATAGCTCAGCCCTGCACATCCTGCGCACCAGCCTCCAACACCATCCCCAACTGAACCTACTTGACCACGCACCCCCTACGCTGGAGGTTTGGCTGTTAGCCGTGAGCGTGATTTAGCAGGTCGCTTCACTCAGGGTGACGAGGAAGGAGTGGCTCATGTGCCCCCACTTGTCACGCTGAGCGTCAGCGAAGCATCCCACAAGACCCTTCGCCTGCGGCTCAGGTTGACGAGGAAGGAGTGGCTCAGGTGCCCCCACTCGTCATGCTGAGCGTCAGCGAAGCATCCCGCAAGACCCTTCGCCTGCGGCTCAGGGTGACGAGGGGGGAGTATGGCTCAGGTGCCCCACTCGTCATGCTGAGCGAAGCGAAGCATCCCATAAGACCCTTCGCCTGCGGCTCAGGGTGACAAGAGGGGAGTGGCTCAGGTGCCCCCACTTGTCACGCTGAGCGAAGCGAAGCATCTCATTGGTTTTCTCGCTTAAGTTAGCGCGTATGCCCCAACCCCTGGGGTACCTCTTGCCCCATTATGCCATGGAGAAACAAAACCGTGAAAGAACAACGCGCGGAGTTCCTGAAACAAGCCCAACAACCCAGCACCCACTTCCGAAAACTGTGCCAAGACTTCGGCATTAGCCACACCCCCAGCTACAAATGGCTCCACCGCAACACCCCAGACGAACACTCCCGACGCCCCCACCGCTCACCCCGTAAAACCCCCGCTCCTGTGGAACACGCCATCCTCGCCTTGTGCACCGACCATCCCTACTGGGGACCCCGCAAACTCCGCCAACGGCTCGCCGACTGAGGTGTCCATCCCTTCCCCGCCGTCAGCTTCTCCCCTAAAAAGGGAGAAGGAGAACATCGTTTGTGTAGGGGCACGCCCCCGTGCGTGCCCTGTTAGATAACGGCAGACCACGAGAGGGCAGACACAGGAGTCTGCCCCTTACCAGTGCCCGACCGCCCACGCGCTTTGCTTCGTCACCCTGAGCCATTCCCCCTGTCACCCTGAGCCATTCCTCCCCCGTCACCCTAAGCCATTCCCCCTGTCATCCTGAGCGAAGCGAAGGGTCTCTTTTGAGATGCTGCGCTGACGCTCAGCATGACAAAGGGGGGGTGTCAGCCTGAGCCGCACCACCCTGTCACCCTGAGCGAAGCGAAGGGTCTCTTTTGAGATGCTTCGCT
>LJSS01000186.1_pt1 | contig 10999 bp, 10 predicted proteins | sample 890271 | NCBI WGS metagenome assembly LJSS01 (sample SAMN03797534, study PRJNA294671) | hot springs metagenome | isolation source: water from Lobios Hot Spring | place: Spain: Lobios, Galicia | collected 2011-02-08
CCCGCTGCCCGATGCGCTGGCCCGGAAGTACCCGAACGCTTCTCGCGAGTGGCGTTGGCAGTGGGTGTTTCCGCAAGAGAACAGATGGAGGAACCTGAGGACAGGTGACGAAGGGCGCCATCACGTTGATGAGTCCATCTTACAAAAGGCGTTCAAGCAGGCAGTTGAGAAGGCAGGGCTGACCAAGCGAGCGACGTGCCACACGCTGAGGCATTCATTTGCCACGCACTTGATAGAGGCCGGCTATGACATTCGCACCGTGCAAGAGCTTCTTGGACACAAAGACGTGCGGACGACGATGGTCTATACCTATGTGCTGAACCGGGGTGGGAGAGGTGTGAAAAGTCCGGTCGATGCCTTGTGAGCGAAGACGCTTTGCGTGTTATACGGTTTCCGTATAACATGGCGAGGATTTTCTTGAAGGAACGGAATATGATGAAAACAGAGAACTTGACAATCAAGGTGCCGATGGGTATTATGCCGACAGTTAGTGGTAAATGCGTGTTAGGCGGAAACCAGATAAACAATAGTTAGGCCGCTCAGGAGATACCAATGTTCAATCGCAGACACTGGCACACAAATGACCAGTCTCACGGCCATCACGATACGCATAATCACACGCACGGCACAATCGACCCAGCACTGCTCACCACTCAGCGTGGCATTTGGGCTGTCAAATGGTCTCTCATCGGCTTGGCTGCTACGGCTGTATTTCAGGTGGTCATCGTCTTCTTTTCGGGTAGCGTGGCGCTGCTTGCCGACACGATACACAATTTTGGCGGCGCGACAACAGCACTTCCTCTATGGCTTGCGTTTACCCTGGCGCGGCGACAACCCTCCCGCCGTTTCACTTACGGTTATGGGCGTGTGGAAGACGTAGTGGGAGTTATCATCGTACTGACCATCTTACTCAGCGCGGTTGTCGCAGGGTATCAATCGGTTGACCGTCTTTTGCATCCCCAACCCGTTCAGCATCTGTGGGCTGTTGTCGTTGCCTCCATTATTGGTTTCGCAGGCAATGAGCTCGTGGCGGATTTCCGCATTCGGGTAGGTAAACAAATCAACAGCACCGCTCTGGTTGCAGATGGTTACCATGCCCGTGTAGATGGCTTGACCAGTTTAGGGGTGTTGCTCGGCTCAGTGGGTGTCTGGCTCGGTTATCCCTCAGCAGACCCAATTGTAGGCTTGCTCATCACAATTGCTATACTGGGCATTGTTTGGAAGTCGGGGAAGGCAGTTCTTACCCGCTTGGTGGACTGAGTTGACCCTGAAGTGATTGATGCGATTAGACACGCCGTGAATCATACGCAAGGTGTACGCGATGTTACCGAGGTGCGGGCGCGCTGGTCAGGTCATCGTTTGTACGCCGAAGTCAATCTTGCCGTAAGTCCCGAACTGTCGGTTGTCGAAGGGCACGCAATTGCAGTCGAAGTCAGACATCAACTCCTGCGTCACTTGCCCTACCTTTCGAATGTCACTATTCATGTTGACCCGACGAATCACTCAGGGGAAGAACACCATTGTATAGCAGAGCACACGCACGAAGGTTTGGCTACTCACTCGCACCCGTAGGCAAGTAAGGTGGTCACCTTGCAAACCACAGGCGGCCTAACACCGGGTTGCAGCCGACGTTGCTCCGCTGTGCTCCGCAACGCGGCTGAACCCGACCGTTGAGCCAAATACAAACCAAACATGCGAAGGAGGATGACATGAAAAGAACATTGACGGTTGTGGGAGTAGCGGCTGCCTTAGCCGTTACATGCGCGATCGGATTTGCGCAAGGCCAGCAACGGCAGCCAAAAAAGAAAACACTGATCTTTGTCCCCGCAGACAAGGCGACCTTCAAGGAAGTGGTTCCAGGCATTTCCAAGGCTGTCCTCTGGGGGGACCCTGACAAGGGGCCCTACGGCGCGTTTACCAAGTTCGTGCCGGGATTCGACGCGGGGATGCACACGCACACGAACGATGTCTGGATCGTGGTTCTCAAGGGTGCTTTCCTGTACAAGGACGATGCTGGAGAGAAGCGGGTCGGGCCGGGCGACTTCATCCGGATTCCAGGCAGGCACAAGCACCGGAGCGGCGGGGACGCGAAAGAGGGTGCGCTCTTTTACGAAGAATCGTCCGGCAAGTTCGACTTGGTGCCCGCAAAGTAGGGGCTGACATTACCCCTCATGTCTTCTCGAACTTTGGCCTAACACGGGGATGGAGCCGACCCGCAGACGCTCACGGTTCATCCCTGGCGTTAGGCGGCATTCCAGGTACCGGAGGAGGAGCGCGATGAATGATCCACGGCAATCGGTGATGGACCTTCTTCTTGGACGATGGCGGAGTCAGATTCTCTACGCCGGCGTCAGACTGGGGGTCTTCGAGGCCCTGGGTGCCGGACCTAAGAGAGCTGATGAGGTCGCGTCTGAGCTTAAGCTCCATGGGCCGCACACCTACCGGCTGTTGCGTGCTCTCGCCAGCCTGGGGCTTCTGAGCGAGGATCGAGACCGCTCGTTCTCGCTCACAGCCTCGGGAGAATTCTTGCGGGCGGATCATCCTCAGAGCCTGCGGGGCATCACGCTCTTGGAGGAAGGCCCGGAACATTACGCCGTCTGGAAGCACCTGTGTGCTCTCGTTCGTGAGGGGGGACCAGACGGCTTCGTCCGGGAGTTCGGCCGCCCGATCTTCGTCCATGCCGTTGAGGATCGCGGTTATAGTGCGGTCTTCAACGACGCGATGAGCAGTCTCTCGGGTGGTGAAACGACGATGGTCCTGGAGGCGCTGGCCACGTACGATTTCTCCACGATCTCTCACGTCTGCGATGTCGGGGGCGGGCACGGCCATCTGCTCTGCAGCCTGCTGGCGAAGCATCCTCATCTTCGGGGCACGGTCTTCGAACTGCCGAGCGTCATTGAGCAGGGGGAGTTGCTGTGGGCCGAGAAGATGAACGTCGCCAGCCGCTGCGAATACGTTGCGGGCGACATGTTCGCAGAGGTTCCGGGTGCTGACGCTTATCTCCTGAAGCACATTCTCCACGACTGGAACGATGCGGATTGTGAGCGGATCCTCTCGAACATCCACACAGCGGCACCGGCGAATGCCCGAGTCTTCGTCGCCGAGTATGTGGTGCCTGGACCGGACGCTCCGCACTTTGCGAAGCTGTTCGACATTCACATGATGTGCGCGACGGGTGGTCGGGAGCGCACGGAGGAAGAATATGCCGGCCTCTTTGAGCACGCCGGGTGGAGATACCGCACCACATGGTATCCGCCTTCGAAACTCATGGGAGTTGTGGAGGCGACGAAAGCGTAGCTCGTGTGGATGCTCGATAGGCCGCCTCTACCGCCCGCTCGGCGAGCCGTTCGGCGGCCCGCGAACAAAGAGAAAAGATGTCCACACTGGTAGGCCGGAGGCATCCCCATTTCGGGGGCGACCATGTCCAACTTTTGGGGTGCACCTCTTGCGGGTGTGATCCGGGATCGGCGATCGAAGCCCCTACAGCTCGCCGCCGTTGTAATTGCGAGTGCTGGCTTGATCCGGTGGGCCGACGTTCATTTTGGTTATGCTTGGGTCCGCGAGTTGTTTCCCCAAAGCTCAGGGGTTCTCCCCGTGGTGGTGGCCGAACTGGCAGCCCTTCTCTGGTACGTGCTGCCGGTCGCTGGTGTGGTATGCCTTCTCCACGGGCGGGAGAGGGTGTGGAGGGAACTGGGGCTCGTTGGGAATGTGGGGAGGGCCGTTGGATATGCGATGGCGTTCAGCTCACCCATGTTGTTTGGGTACGCGTGGGCCGGTCGGGCGGTGGAAGTCTCGGTGGTGCCCCTTCTGGTTTTGGCGCAGTTTCGCGCGGCGTTTCGGGAGGAGGTGTTCTACCGGGCGTTTCTTTTCGGTCAACTTTTCCGCCATGGGCGGTGGGGGTTCGTTCCTGCCGCCGGGTTGAATGCCCTGATCTTCGCGTTCGGCCACCTTTACCAAGCTTCTACCCCGCTTCAGGGCGCGGCGATCTTCGCCGTGACGTTCGTGGGAGCGGTTTGGTTCGCTTGGCTTTTTGTCGCGTGGCAGTATGAGGTGTGGCTTCCGGTGGCGTTGCATTTCTTCATGAATCTCTGGTGGGAACTGTTTCGCATGGGTGAGACGGCGTTTTCCGGGTCTTTGGGGGTCGAGGTGCCGCGCGTGCTCACGATAGTGGCGAGCGTGGCTTGGACTGTGGGGATGGTGCGGCGCCGGGGGGGTGTGGCTCTTCCACCGGGCAGCCTATGGTGGCAGCGGATGCGGGAGGGGCATCGAGACGTGGGTTCATGAGACTTCGGGCAGTTGCTGTTTGTGACACAGGGCGGTGGCATTCCACCGTGCCAGGATCCGGGATGAGAGGGGGCCGTTTTTCGAGCAAACGAGGCGTTGAAATAAGGTGCCGGGACGGCTGCTCCGAACGAACGGAGCGTCGCCTACGGATGGGATGCGCTCCTGGGCCGAGAATGTGGCTCAGCTCGAGAGGGCTGAGGGACGTGAAGTCCGGCAGCGGGTCGAGGGGAGGGAGTCAGACGGCCGCCCCTCGCCTGAGGGGGAAAAGACGGCTACAATTGGCGGTGGCGAAGGTTGATCGCATCGCCTGCGAGGGGGGAGAACGGTGACCCCATCGTCGGGAGAAGTGACCGAGTTGCTCATCCGGTGGAGCAACGGCGATCGGACGGCGCTCGACCGATTGATGCCGCTCATCTATGACGAGTTGCGCCGGCTGGCTCGTCACTACATGCGGCGCGAGCGTCCGGGTCACACGCTGCAAACGACAGCGCTGGTTCACGAGGCATATCTCAAGTTGGTAGACCAGACCAAAGTCCGCTGGCACAACCGCGCTCACTTCTTTGGCATCGCTGCGAATCTGATGCGCCAGATCCTCGTCCAACACGCCCGCCGTCGCCATGCGGCCAAGCGGGGAGGCGCTCGCTCCTCGGTGTCTCTTGAGGACGCGGTGGGTTTGTCCGAGGAGCCCGTGGTGGATCTCGTCGCGCTCGACCAGGCCCTCATCCGCCTGGACGCGCTCGACCCTCAGAAAAGCCGGATCGTGGAACTCCGATTCTTTGGCGGGCTGACGGTGGACGAGACGGCGGAAGTCCTGGGCTTGTCGCCTCGCACGGTCAAACGCCAGTGGCGCGTGGCCAAAGCCTGGCTCTATGACCAATTGCGGAATGCGGATTGCGGATTGCGGATTGGAGAAAAAGAAACATGACCCCAGAAGAAATGAAAGCCAGGACGCGCGCGTTTGCATTGAGGATAATCAAGCTAGTTGAAAGTCTGCCGCAAACACCGACGGCCAAGGTGCTCGGCGGCCAGTTGTTGCGTTGCGGAACATCGGTTGGTGCCAACTACCGAGTCGCTTGTCGGGCCAAATCCACCGCCGATCTCATTGCCAAACTGGGCATTGTCGAGGAAGAGCTGACGAATCCATCTACTGGATTGAGTTGCTTGTGGAGGCTGGCTTGCTGAGACAGAGTCGAGTGGCAGATCTCTTGGATGAGGCGAACCAAATTCTCTCTATCGTTGTGTCGTCAATCAACACGGCCAGAGGCAGCAAGCGATGAATCAAAAATCCGCAATCCGAAATCCGCAATCCGCAATCGTATGACGCCGGAACGCTGGAAACAAATCACGGACCTGCTGCACGCGGCTCTGGAACGCGAGCCCGAGGAGCGCGCGACGTTCCTGGATCAAGCCTGCGCGGGGGATGCCGAGTTGCGCCGGCAACTGGAGGCGCTACTGGCCGCCGACGCACAGGCCACGAACTTCTTGGAGGAGCCGGCGATTGTCGCCCACGGCGACTCGCTGTGGATGGAGGAAGAAACTCCGTTGCCCGCAGACGATCAACCCGACTCCCTGGTAGGGCAGCGGATCGGGTCGTACCAAATCCTCGATGAGATCAGCCGGGGCGGGATGGGCGTCGTCTATCGGGCCAGGCGCGCCGACCGGGAGTACCAAAAACAGGTGGCCATCAAAATCGTGAAGCGGGGCGTGGATACAGACGCCGTCGTCCGTCGCTTTCGCCGCGAGCGGCAGATTCTGGCCAGTCTGGATCACCCGAATATTGCCAAGCTGCTCGACGGCGGCACAACCGACGATGGGCTGCCTTACTTTGTGATGGATTATGTGGACGGGCTTCCCATTGATGTCTACGCGGACCGGCAGAAGCTGTCCATACAGGAGCGATTGAAGCTTTTTCGCACCGTCTGCTCGGCCGTCCACTATGCCCATCAGCACCAGGTCGTTCACCGGGACCTGAAGCCGAGCAACATTTTGGTGACCGCCGAGGGCGTGCCGAAGCTGCTCGATTTTGGCATCGCCAAGGTGCTCGATCCGGAGCTGTACGCGCAAACGGTGGAATCCACGCCGATGGTGCGGCCCATGACGCCGGAGTATGCCAGCCCGGAGCAGGTGCGCGGCGAAGCGGTGACGCCGGCCAGCGATGTCTACTCGCTGGGCGTGCTCTTGTACGAGCTGCTCACCGGACGCCGACCTTACCGACTGACGGGTCGTTCGCTGTCGGAGCTGGAGCGGGCCATCTGCGAGCAAGAGCCGGAAAAGCCGAGCCGTGTCATCGGTCGCGCCGAGGAGGTGTCCGGCCCTGAAACTCCTTCCCCGCTGAGGCCTGAATCCGTGCGTCGGATGCGCGAGGAAGAGCCTGAGAAGCTCCGCCGACACTTGGCCGGTGATCTGGATGCCATTGTGCTCAAGGCGCTGCGCAAGGAACCGGAGAAGCGGTATGCCTCGGTGGAGGCGTTCTCCGAGGACATCCGGCGGTATTTGGAAGGCCAGCCGGTGCTGGCCCGTCGAGGCACGCTCCGCTATCGAATGGCCAAGTTCATCAGGAGAAACAAGGTCGGCGTGATCGCCGCCGCCTTCTTTGTGGCGCTGCTGATCGCGCTCTTGATGACCCTCTCCGCGCTTCTTCGACAAGAGAAGGTGGCCGATCAGGCCATCGAGTCGGTCGCCGTCTTGCCTTCCGAGATCACGTCGCTCGCCGTGCTGCCATTTGCATCGCTCGCGGCTGAAAGTCGAAACGAAGCACTTGAGCTGGGGATGACCGATACGCTGATCACCAAACTGACCGCTATACGGCAAATCAGGGTGCGGCCAACGAGCGCGGTGCGCAAGTACACCGAGCGTGAGCAAGACCCGTTCGCCGCAGGTCGAGAACTGCGAGTGGATGCGGTGCTGGATGGGAGCATACAGAAGTCGGGTGACCGAATCAGAGTGACGGTGCGGCTGTGGAACGTAAAGGACGGGACACCGCTGTGGGCAGGACAGTTCGATGAGAAGTTCACGGACATCTTTTCCCTTCAGGACGCGGTCTCCGAAAAAGTGATTACAGCCCTCAAGATTCAAATGACGGCGGCCGAGCGGGCACGAGTCTATCGTCGCTACACCGAGAACGCCGCGGCCTATGAGCTGTATATGCGGGGACGGTGGCATCTTTACCGCTACACGCAGGAGGGGACGCTGGCAGCGGTAGCGGCGTTCGAAGAGGCGCTGCGACTTGATCCCAACGATGCCCTGGCGCACGCGGGCTTGGCCCTGGCCAGCGCCCAGATGCGCTTACGCTTTGCCCGCGAAGCAGAAGTCAAACGGTGGAGTGAACGGGCCAAACAGGAAGCACACCGCACCCTGGAGTTAGATCCCAATCTGGCCGAGGCACACCTGGCGCTGGCGGCGATTTATCGCCACACAGAGTTTGACTGGGAACGAACGATTGAAGAAAGCCGTCGGGCGCTGGAACTCAATCCCAACCTTGATCTGCCTCACTTCTATCGCGCGGTGGCGTTTTACCATCTGGGCTTGCTGGAGCTTGTGGATCGCGAACTCCAAGCGGGCATCGCCATCAATCCAGAGAATCAAGTCGAGCCGCTGCGGACGCGGGGCGTCACCGCTCTGCTCAGCGGCCGATATGCCGAAGCGGTGCCGCTGCTGGAGGAGGTGGAGCGGTTGAGCGATCAGCCCCTCTCCGATTCGTGGCTGGCCCAAGCCTACTATTATTCCGGTGAGCGGGCGCGGGCCGAGAGAATACTTGAGACACTGAGCCGGTCCTCCTCAGCGTCGGCGGCCTCGCGGGCTCAAGCGACCCTGGCCAGTTTTCTTGCCGCTCGTGGCGAGCGAGCGCAGGCGAAAAAACGGCTGCGGGCCGTCGCCGCCAGAGCGTACATGGATCACCACGTGGCGCATAGCCTTGGTGCGGCCTATGCCCAACTAGGTCAGCCTGGCGAAGCCCTCCGTTGGCTTCGCCAAGCCGTGGACACGGGCTTTCCGTGCTATCCCTGGTATGCGCGCGATCCACTGCTCCAGCCGCTGCGTGGCGACCCGGAGTTCCAGCAGTTCATGGAGGATTTGCGGAAGTCGTGCGAGGCAGCCAAGGCTCACTATGCGCCCGCCGGGCGATAGGAGGTGGCTGTCTCCGCGTGCTCTTCGTTGATGATCTGAGTCTCAGAGAGAACAACGCAGCTCAGGCGACTTCCCGCTTCCCCGGAAGGGCATCAGGACATGGCGCCGTCTCTACCGACAGAGCTGAGCCGGCTCGTAGAAGACTCCATGTGGAGCCCCCCCGCCGGGATAGGCGTAGGAGGCCACCACAGCCTGCGTAGTCATATCGATGACGGCGACCCCAGGCGCCGCTCCCCCTACGACTGCCACATACGAGAAGCGGCCGCTCTGGGACATCGCGTTGTGCTGGGTTCCTGTTCCACTCAACATCATGAGACTCACGGAACGAGCTTCGAGAAGGTCAATGATCGCGCTCTGTGCCGGGCTCCCACCGTGTGATACGACCAACCAACGGCCCGTCGGCGAGAGCTGCATCGTTGTCGGCCGTGGGCCCACTCCGATTTCACCCAGGATGGCCGGCGTTTCGAGGTCCAAGAGCTTCACCTTATCCTCTCCTTGTAAAGTCACGAAGCCGATCTTGCCGTTGGGTAATGTGACGATATCGCTGGGAGTATTGCCCACGTTGAGAGTCCATTTGATTGCTCCGGTGCGAGCGTCCAGAGCCGCGACTTGGTTGACCCCTTGGTTTGCTGCTAGAAGCGTCTGCCCGTCTTGTGTTACCCAGGGGGCATGGGTTCGGGCCTCTGGCGGACCGGTCACAAACTCTGCGACCAGCGTATCTGTCGCTGTATCAATGACACCAATTTTGTTAGTGCCAAACTCCGCCACATAGACGAACTTCCCGTCCGGACTCTGAGCCGTGTGATGAGGCAACGGGCCTGTCGGGATCGTGGCCACAACGCTCAGGCTCGATTTCGAAATGACCGAGACTGTGTTGCTGCGCTCGTTGGCCACGTAGACCTTCCCCGTGTCAGGGGGAGCCTGAATTCCAATCGGCCTCGTTCCCACCGCAATGGTGGTGATGAGGTTGCCCGTGGCCGCGTCGAACACGGCCACGTCGTTCGTGGTGGTGTTCGTCACCCAGAGCGTACCAATGGCGCGGGGTAGCTCTTGAGGTTTCGCGGCAGTGGGCCCAGCCCAAGCGATGCGGCTAAGCTCGACGGTGTTTTTGCCGGCGCGGAGTGGCGTATCCCCACCCATCAGTGTAACGAACAAACTCAACATCGTGAAAATCCTGAACGCTTGCTTTTTCATAGGTCCTCCTTTTGGTCTTTTTGAGGCGACGGTGGAAGCTCACCGGCCGCCGGGTTTCACTTCGGTGGAATCGGTCTCGCGACCAACGGCTTCCCCACCATGTCGTCTCTGTTTAGTAATGTGCAATTTCGGCCAAAAGGGGGCCACGCCATGCGAAATTTTTTGACCCCCACGGTTCCGGGCAGGGAGATGGTGAGTCGGGTCGTGCAGCGCATCACGACCGATGAGCGCCCGAGCCATCGAGCCCTGAAGGGGTGCCACAGCTATCCTGAAGGCAACTGTCGCTCTGAGCCAACGCATGATAACCCTAAACAGGAAAGGGGGGCCGGAGCCGGAGAAGGAAGGATGCGAAATTTGGCGAGCGTGGGAAGGAATGTAGGGGAGATTTTTCGGATTCGGGAGTGAGCGGGGTTCCCATGCGATCTGGAGAGCGTGTGGGGTGCCCGGAGCGGCAGGCGGGCGGAGGAGCGGGCGATTCGGCGATGAGGGAGGTCGTGGCCTGTTGGGGCCGTGGGAAGGGGGAAAGAATTTCACAAGATATTGTGAAAAAATGGTCGTCCGGGTGTGGGGGGATGGGTAAAATGATGGGCGAGCGTAGGGTTCGGCTCATTGGGCAATCTACGTCCGATAAAGCAAAAGTCTGAAAGTGACCACCCCGCCATCCACACCTTTGACTTGGAGAAAACACCAGAACAAGCACTTGATTCTTGCCCTCGGGGTTCCCACACGATTTGGAGACCGCGCTTGGCATCCGCACGTGGGGAGCCCTGGCCAAAGGGGTCCCTCTTCGGCGGCGGGCGTTTTGGGAAGGTCGTGAGAAGTTTTGTTTTGTGTGACAGGGGCAAAAAGAATCGGGATGATTTTCGGGGGCTTGAGGCGGGATTGTGAAGTTATTGGTGTTCAATAGGTTAGGAGGCGGGCGAATTTTCGCGTGTTTTACATTTTTCGCTTTCTGACAGAGCGTTGACAAGGCGTTGACGCTTTTTGGGCAGGCGTTGACAGGACGTTGACAAGACGTTGACAAGACGTTGACAGGGCGTTGACACCCTCCGGGCGGGCGTTGACAAGACGTTGACAAGGCGTTGACAGGGCGTTGACACGGCATTGACGGGGCGTTGACACCGTTTACTTGACCATTGACTTTTTGGGCGAGATGGAGTAAAAGAAGGGCGAACGTGTCCAAATCGGCTTGGTGTTTGACAACCTGGAGGTCCTGGTTTTGGGAGGGGGGGTAAGGGGGGGTATCACCGGAAGGCTAAGATGTGGGGATTCAGAGGGTTAGGTCGAAACATCGGTCCCTTCATGGCCCTTCAGATGGGGGCCGAAGCCCGAGGGGGTATGGGGGTTATCACTTTCGCCCACCTAACCCATTGGACTTTCAGAACTAAACCCCACA
>LJSS01000189.1_pt1 | contig 10917 bp, 11 predicted proteins | sample 890271 | NCBI WGS metagenome assembly LJSS01 (sample SAMN03797534, study PRJNA294671) | hot springs metagenome | isolation source: water from Lobios Hot Spring | place: Spain: Lobios, Galicia | collected 2011-02-08
CTACTTCCAGCGCAGCGTGGTGATCGAGGAGTTCACCCTGGCCAAGAGCGTGGCCTTTCTGGCCATGGCCATCGTGGGGGGCCTGGGCACGGTGGTCGGGAGCCTGCTGGGGCCGGCCTTCATTGAGTACCTGCAGCTTTCGATGGAGCGGCTTTCGGAGTGGATCAAGGGCAGCCAGGCCATCCAGCAGATCATTCCCCCCGGCGTGGACGTGGCCTCGGCGCTGCTGCCGCTTTCTTTCGGCCTGGTGATCGTGCTCTTCCTGATGTTCGAGCCTCGAGGCCTCTACAACTGGTGGCGGCTGGTGCGAAGCTATTTCCGCACCTGGCCCTTTAAGTACTGAGCTTTGGCAAACCCGCTCTGGCGGTTGCAATGGGAGGAACTTCATGAAGCGAAGCATGCTGTTGGTTGGACTCGCCCTGCTGGGCCTGGCTCAGGCGCAAAAGACCGTCAGCCTGGTGCACTCAGGCGCGATCACCGGTCCCACCTCCGACGTGGGTGGACCCTATGCCGCGGCGATCGAGGACTACTGTAAGTACGCCAACGAGCAGAAGCTCATCCCCGGCTACACCCTCAACTGCATCGTGCGCGACGACCAGTACCAGAACCCCAACGCCCAGCGCATCCTCGAGGAAGCCCTCGACCGGGCCAAGCCCGCCGTCTACCTGGGCTACGCCACCGGGGCCATGCTGGCGCTGAAGTCGCTTATCCAGGAGGTCAAGCTGGTCGCCATCCCCGCCTCGGCCCACATCGGCCTGATCGACCCGCCCGACAACACCTACGTATTCCTGCCCACCTCCTCCTACTCCGAGCAGGTGGTGGCGCTGCTGGAGCATATCGCCCGGGAGAAGAAGGGTGCCAAGGTCGCGCTGGTAGTGCACCCCAGCGCCTTTGGTCGCGCCCCGGTCGAAGACGCCCGCAAGGCGGCGGCTCAGCTCGGCCTCACCATCGTGGACGTGCAGGAGAACGGCGGCAGCCTGGATAACACAGCCCTGCTGCGCAACCTCGAGCAGAAGGGTGCTGAGTACATCATTCACCAGAACGTGGCCGGCCCGGTGGCCAACATTCTCAAGGATGCCAAGCGGCTCGGCCTGGATAAGAAGATCAAGCAGCTCGGGGCCATCTACACCGGTGGCAACGACCTCATCCGCCTGGCAGGGGACGCCGCTGAGGGCTACCTCTGGGCTAGCAGCTACTACACCCTCGAGGAGGATACCCCCGGCATGAGGTTGCACCGCGAGCTCGCCGCTAAGAACAACCGCGGCGTTCTGGGCCAGAGCCACAACTACACCGCCGGTCTGCTGGCCGCTGCCATCGCCGTCGAGGCCATGAAGCGCGCGGCCCAGCGCTTCGGCAGGATCGACAACGCTACTTTCTACGACGCCCTGGTGGGCATGAACGGCCCCAATGCCTTCAATCCCGGTTTCGTGGTCAAGACCGCTAACAGTCCCGAGATCGACTTCACCAAGAGCGAGCAGACCGGCGGCGAGGGGTTGCGGGTACTCGAGGTCAAAGGCGGCAAGTTCGTCCCCATCACCCAGCCCTTCACCTCCACCCTCTTCCGCAAGGTGCACTACGGGAAGTAGCCGGTAGCTACTCGCGTTCGGCGTCTTGCGTACGGGGTAGAACACCTGGCCTCCAGCGAGGTAACGATGCAACCCACCCATCCCGAAGATCTCGGCCCGATCCTGCTCGAGGTCAACAACATCGAAGTCGTCTACAAGGACATCATCCAGGTGCTGCGCGGGGTGTCGCTCAAGGTGCCCGAAGGTCACATCACCGCGCTTTTGGGCCCCAACGGTGCAGGCAAGACCACCACCTTGCGGGCCATCTCCGGCCTGCTGGTGCCCGAGGACGGCGAGGTGGTCTCGGGGAGCATCCTCTACCGCGGCGAGAACATCGCCAACAAGCCCCCGGAAGCCATCGTGCTCAAGGGTATCGTGCAGGTGCCCGAGGGGCGGCGGGTGTTCAAGCACCTCACGGTGGAGGAGAACCTGCGGGTGGGGGCTGCGACCCGGCGCGACCGGGAGGTGCGGCAGGACCTCGAGCGCATCTACCACTACTTCCCCAAGCTGGTGATGCTCAGGAACCGCCTGGCCGGTTACTGCTCGGGGGGTGAGCAGCAGATGCTGGCGATTGGCCGCGCCCTGCTGGCCCGGCCCAAACTGCTGCTGCTGGACGAGCCCAGCCTGGGCCTCGCCCCCTTGCTGGTGCGCGAAATCTTCGACATCGTTGCCCAGATCAACGCCGAGGAGGGTGTGAGCGTGCTGGTGGTTGAGCAGAACGCCCGCGTCGCGCTCAGCGTGGCCCACTACGGCTACATCATGGAGTCGGGCCGCATCGCGCTCGAGGGCAGCCGGGCCTACCTGGAGGAAAACCCCGACGTGAAGGAGTTCTACCTAGGCGTCGCCAAGAGCGGCGGGCGCAAGAGCTTCAAGGACGTGAAGTCCTACCGGCGGCGCAAGCGGTTCATGTGAAGGCCGATGGCCAATGGCCAATAGCCGATAGCCACGCAATTGGGCTATCGGCTATTGACTGTCGGCCATCGATGAATTCTGTAAGAAGTCTAAGATACTTCCAACATATGTTTGCCGTTCATCAGGGCCCCCGCGACTCGGAACCCTCGCGCTCGAGAGGGTTGGTGCGTTTTTATCCATGATATGGCTGTATGCGCACTACGCTGGACCTGCCCGATGCCCTGTACCGCCGGTGACGGCTCTGGGTCTCCTGCGGCTCCTCACGAACGCCAAGGTCATTAGACCGGCGGCCTCTTAGCGTTATGGAGGCCTGGGAGATCTACCAGCGGCTGCGAACTTTCTCCGGAGTACCCCTCCTTGAGGACCCCAAGGGGCTGGAAGGGGCTTTGTCCAGGCTTGCAGAGACTGATTTCTCTCCCCCTGAGGGGCTTGAGCTCGAAGGCCTTTGTTGCTTCGACTCAGCTGTGCTCAAGCCCGCCCTACCGTGCCCATGAGCTCGAACTTTTCCTTGATCACCTGCTTAAGATACTCACGCCCCCTACCCAAGAGCTTGCGCGGGTCGAACTCCCTAGGGTTACCCACTACTACCTCGCGGATACCGGCGGTAAAAGCCAGGCGCACGTCGGTGTCAATGTTAATTTTGGCGATACCGTTGGGGATGGCCTTGCGCACGTCGTCGTCATGGATGCCCGTGGGGTCGCCCAGGTCGGCTCCGGTGGCGGCCATCTTGTCCTTGAGCCACTGGGGTACCCCTGAGGAGCCGTGCAGCACTAGGGGAATGGAAACCTTGGCTGCGATCTGCTCGAGGCGGGCGTGGTCTATGTAGGGCCGCCCCTTTCCCTTGTAGGCCCCGTGGGAGGTGCCAATGGCGATGGCCAGGTAGTCAATGCCAGTGGCTTCCACAAAGCGCAGGGCTTCGTCGGGGTCGGTGAGGAAGGCGTCCTTGGCGTCTACCACGATGTTGTCCTCGATGCCCTGGAGGCGACCCAGCTCGGCCTCCACACTTACCCCCACTGCGTGCGCGGCCTCCACACACTTTCTGGTCTCGACCACGTTCTCCTCGAAGGGGTGGTGCGAGGCATCGATCATCACGCTGGTGAAACCGGCCCGCAGGGCCTGCATCACCATCTTGTAGTCAGCACCGTGGTCGAGGTGCAACGCTACCGGCACATTCACCCGGCTGGCCATATGGCGCACCAGGTTGGAGAGGTTCTCGAGCCCTGCATATTTGCGAGCCCCATCCGAGACCTGAATGAAGACTGGAGCCCTTAGATCCTCGGCGATCTCGAGGATGGACTGGGTAATCTCCAAGTTGTTGGTGTTGAAGCTGGGCACGGCATAGCCTTCATGCCTGGCTTTATCAAGTATGTCCTTACCGAGGGCCAACGGCATAAACTTCTCCTAGCAGTTTTTCCATATTTTTGCTCAGAGGTTGGCTGTTGAACAAAGCACTGCCTGCCACCACCACATCGGCCCCGGCCCGGTAGACTTCGACCACGTTCTCGGGCTTGATGCCCCCGTCCACCTCGATCAGGCAGCTTGGGTTTAGGTGCTCACGCAGACGGGCCAAGCGGTGGATGCGCTCGGTGCTGCTGGAGATGTACTTCTGCCCACCAAAACCGGGGTTCACGCTCATCAGGAGGGCCAGGTCTAGCTCGGGCAGCAAGGGCAGCAGGGCTTCGAGGGGTGTGGCCGGATTAATCGCCAGCCCCGCTTTCTTGCCCAGCTCCTGAATCTGCTGTACCGCCCGGTAGGCGTGGGGGGTAGCCTCGGCGTGGATGGTGAGGTGGTCGGCTCCAGCCCTGGCGAAGTCCTCCAGGTAACGCTCGGGCTCCATGATCATCAGGTGCACATCCAGCGGAAGCTTGGTGACCTTGCGGATAGCCTCCACCACCAAGGGTCCAAAAGTCAGGTTGGGCACGAAGTGCCCGTCCATCACGTCCAGGTGAATCCAGTCTACCCCCGCCGACTCGGCCTCCTGGATTTGCTCCCCCAGATGGGCGAAGTCGGCGGTGAGGATGGAGGGGGCCACCAGCAATTTAGGCATAGGTGAGCACCCCTCTTTGGATGGCCTGCTCACGCATATGCACCAGATAGTACGCGATGACGAGTTGAGTCAGGGCCAAGGGGTAGCTTTGACCGCCCTTATCCCAGAAGGTACCGATCACCTCAGAGTTGAAGTGATCGGCGTGGGGACCCAGCTGCTCCCAGATGAGCCGCTCAAAGACCGCGGCCCGCTCGGGCGGGAGCCCCCCGGAGATGTCCAGGATGTCGGCCTCTTTGCGGGCCTCGAGGCGGATCACTGCCGATTCGTCCTCGTAGGCCGAGTGCAGCACCTCGGTCAAGTCGAGCTTGGGCAGGCTGCGCTTGAGGGTGATGCGTACCGAGAGGGTGCTAGGCTGTTCGGGGTCGTAGCCTTGGGGTCTATAAAAGCGCACCACGATGTCGGCATGCTCCTTCTGCGGCCAGATGAAGGCTCTCGAGTCGGGCATCCGCCGTTCGATGTCGGCCACCACCTGCTCGGGAGTGTAGCCCCGCTTGGCCACGTCGCGCTTGACTTTCCACTCCCGACGCAGGTCTTCCTCGGGCTCTAAGTAGACTTTGAGGTGGTAGCGGTCGCGCATGGGCTGGGAGAAAAGCGTGAGCAAGCCCTCCAAAATCACCGCCCTGGGGATCAAGCGCGAATCGTCTTTAATGGCCCTGGGGGGAGGGATATAAGCCGGTGGGTCGAAGGTGCCGGTGGAGTGGTTGTAAACCGGCTTCAGAATAGGTTCTCCCAGGGCCAGAAGCCGCACGTGCTGCTCCATGATGTCCATGTAGTTGCACTCGGGATTGAGGGGGGTAATCCGCAGTTCAGCCCGCTGCTTGCGGTCATACTTATGGTAGTCATCCACGCAGATGTTGGTGGTGCGCTCCTGTCCCAGAAGACGGGTAATCCCACTGCTGATGGTGGTCTTTCCCCCTCCCGAATCACCTGCGATGCCCAGCATGAAGGGTCTATGGGGCATCTTCGCCTCCTTTCTTGAGTTCCTCGCACTCACGAAAGACCTCGCTGGCCCGGATGTCCTCCTCGGCGATACGGCGCAGGTCATCGGGGGTGACCTGGCCGGCCCGCTCGAAGAGCCGTTTGGCCTGGCGCAGTTTGAAACGGTCAATGGCGTTGCGGATGCTGCGAGCGTTAGCGAAGTTGGATAGCATCCTGCGGCAGCGCACGTACTCCACGAAGGCTCGCTCACTTTCTTCGTCTAAGTAGTAGTTCTGCTCGGCAATCATCTGTTTGCCGATGGCCACCAGCTCCTCTTCGGTGTAGTCGGGGAAGCGGATGTGGTGGGCGATGCGGGAGCGCATCCCAGGGTTGAGGGCGAAGAACTGCTCCATCTTTTCGTCATAACCAGCCAGGATCACTACCAGGTCCTCGCGCTGGCTCTCCATCACCTGCAAGAGGATCTCGATGGTCTCCTGGCCGTAGTCCCGCTCGTTTTCCGAGCGGTAGAGGCTGTAGGCCTCGTCAATGAACAAGACCCCACCCATGGACCGCTTCAAGACCTCTTTGGTCTTGGGCGCGGTGTGGCCGATGTACTGGCCTACCAGGTCGTCACGGCTGGCCACCACCAGGTGATCGCGCCTTATATAGCCCAGCCGGTTCAGAATGGTGGCTATGCGCATGGCCACGGTGGTCTTGCCGGTGCCGGGGTTGCCGGTAAAGGCCATGTGCAGCACCGGGCGGGTGGCCTCGAGGCCCAGCTCCCGGCGCAGTTTGTCCACCACCAAGTAGGCCGCGATCTCGTGGATGCGGGTCTTGACTGGGACCAGACCCACAAGCTCGCGGTCAAGGCGCTCCAGCACCTCGGGCACCCCGGTCTGTTGCAGCAGGGCCTTGAGGTCGGTGGTGTTTACGGTCTCGGTCATGGGACGCTTTCCTTTAGAGATAGCCCGTCCCTTGATCCCGCGCCGGGGGCGGGCTAAAGAAGCTCAGTAACGTTCCCCAGCAGGCTTGTCGGTGACGTAGGGCTCTATGCTGTACTTCTGCACCCGCCCGTCCGACCAGACCATGCGCTTCAGGCGGAAGCCAGGGTCTTCTTGGGTGGGCCGGTGGGCAATGAAGCTCACCCGCTGGGCCTGCCACATGGGGCTAGAGTCGTAGCCGTTGATTTTGATGTAGTGATTGGGAAAAGTCTCACGGCAATTCCTGAACTCGTACATGGCTGTCGCCGCGTCCTTGAGGTCGAACATGGGCAGGCCCCACATATGCCAGTAGTTGTTGTAGGGGTGGGGATCGTCGGTGTATTCCACTGAGACTGCCCAACCGTTGCGGAGGATATAGTCAATCTGACGCTCGATCTGCTCGTCGGTGAGATCAGGCAGAAAGGAAAAGGTTCCCTGGTGAATACGCATGAAGGCCTCCTTACATGGTGGGCGTGGGCAGCACATCGGCGGTGTCGGTCGAGGTGTAGTCGAAAGTCACGTCTTTCCAGAGTTCTAAGGCCGCCGCCAAGGCCGGGGAGTGCTTGGCGGCATCGCGCAGAATCTGCGGTCCCTCGGCCAGGATGTCACGTCCTTCGTTGCGAGCCATGACCATAGCCTCTAGGGCCACCCGGTTGGCCGCTGCGCCTGCTGCGATGCCCATAGGGTGTCCGATGGTGCCCCCACCGAACTGCAAGACCACGTCGTCGCCGAAGAGGTCTAAAAGCTGGTGCATCTGGCCCGCGTGAATGCCCCCCGAGGCCACCGGCATCACGGCGGGCAAATAGCCCCAGTCCTGCTCGAAGAAGATGCCCTTGACGGGGTTGGGGTAGACGTGCTGAAGGCGCAGGATGTCGTAGTAGCCGCGGGTCAGGTTGGGGTCACCCTCGAGCTTCCCCACCGCCGTACCAGCGTGGATGTGGTCTACCCCCAGCATGCGCATCCACTTGGCCAGCACTCTAAAGCTGATACCGTGGGACTTCTGGCGGGTAAAAGTGGCGTGCGAGGCCCGGTGCAGGTGTAGGATCATGCCGTTTCTGTGGCACCACTTAGAGACCGACTGCAAGGCGGTATAGCCCATGGTCAGGTCCACCATCACGATCACCGAGCCGATCTCCTTGGCATACTCGAGGCGCTCATAGACCTGCTCCATGTCGGCGGCGGTCACGTTCATGTAGTGGCCCTTGCGCTCGCCAGTCATCTGCTCAGCCCGCATGACGGCTTCCTGGGCGTAGTTAAAGCGGTCGCGCCAGCGCATGAAGGGCTGGGAGTTGATGTTCTCGTCATCCTTGGTGAAGTCGAGCCCGCCCACTAACGCCTCATAGACCACCCGCCCGTAGTTGCGCCCCGAGAGGCCCAGCTTGGGCTTGACGGTGGCCCCCAGGATGGGACGGCCATACTTGTTTAGCAGATCACGCTCAACCGGGATACCGTGTGGGGCCCCCAAGAAGGTCTTTAGGTAGGCTACCGGCACCCGCAGGTCTTCCAGGCGCAGGGCTTTGAGGGCCTTGAAGCCGAAGACATTGCCGATGATCGAGGAGGTCATGTTGGCAATTGAACCCTCCTCGAAGAGGGCCAGGTCGTAGGCGATGTGCGCGAAGTACTGCTCGGGGTTGCCGGGAACCGGCTCCACCTTGAAGGCTTTGGCCTGATAGCGCTCGAGCGAGGTCAGGCGATCCGTCCAGACCACTGTCCAGGTCGCGGTGCTGGACTCCCCCGCCACCGCCGCAGCAGCCTCCTCAGGCTCCACCCCAGGCTGGGGGGTGATGCGGAAGAGGGCCAGGGTATCGGTGTTCTTAGGGACATAGTCGGGCTGCCAGTAGCCCATTTCGCGGTACTCCACCACCCCGCCTTTTCTGTACTTGGCTTCCTTGTTCTGGATCACAGCTTTCCTCCTCAATAAAGCTCGCCGCTAATCGCGCGGAGCTTCTCCAATCGGTGATAGGACTCGATGTAGCGTAGGGTGCCGGTATGGCCCCGGATCACCAGGCTGTGGGTGATGGCATACTCGCCCTGGTAGCGCACTCCGCGCAAAAACTGCCCGTCGGTGATACCGGTGGCGGCGAAGTGGGTGTCCTCCGAGGGGCAGATCTCGTCGAGGGTATAAACCCGCTGGGTATCAAAATCACTGTCCACCAAAGCCCAGCGTTCCTCCTCGCTTTGGGGATCCAGGCGCATCTGCATTCCGCCACCCAAAGCCTTCACCGCCACCGCCGCAATCACCCCCTCGGGCGTACCCCCGGTGCCTATCAGCACATCAATGCCGGTGTCGGGCAGCACCGCTGCTAGGGCTCCGCCCACGTCGCCGTCGGTGTGCAGGCTAACCCGCGCCCCAGCGTAGCGGATCTGGTCAAGCAACCGAGCATGGCGGGGTTTGTCCAGCACGAAGACGGTGAGCTCGCGCACCTGCTTGCCCAAGGCTTTGGCAATGCAGCGGAGGTTCTCTTCCGGGCTAGCTGCAAGGTTGATGACTTCCTTGGCCTCGGGGCCCACCACCAGCTTGGCCGCGTAGAAGCCTGGGCCGGGATTGAAAAGCCCTCCCCGCTCAGCAGCGGCGATCACGCTGATGGCGCCAGGCTGCCCGGAGGCCGCCAACCGGGTCCCCTCGATGGGGTCTACCGCGATATCCACCTCCGGTCCCCCGCCCGTGCCCAGTTCCTCTCCGTTGTAGAGCATGGGGGCCTTGTCCTTCTCGCCCTCCCCGATCACCACCCGGGCCCGCATAGAGATGGTGGTGAGCAGCAAGCGCATGGCGTCTACAGCGGCCTGGTCGCTATCGTTTTTGTTGCCCAGCCCCACCCAGCGGGCGGCAGCCAAGGCGGCTGCCTCGGTGCTGCGCAGGAGGTCGAGCGAGAGGTTACGGGTAGGGCGTTCGACCAATGTCATCCTGACACCTTCTTCCAGTGGCCCCAGGGTAGGTGTTTGTGATATGTGGTTCAAGCTTAGTTTGAGCGTATACTGATAATATTTACTTATGTTTGAGCGCCGTTCCTACCCCAACCCCCAGGCCTTGCGGGTGTTTTTGAGCATCGTGCAGGAGGGAAGTGTGGGCCGGGCTGCCCTGGCGCTAAACATGACCCAGCCTGGGGTCAGCCAGCACCTGCGTGCATTGGAGAATTTGATTGGTCACAACCTGTTCGTGCGCCAGGGGCGGCGGCTGGTGCTGACCAAGACTGGCGAAGACCTCCTGCCCAGCGCCCGCCGGGCTGTGCAAGCTTTGGAGGAGTTCACACAGGCCGCTCAGGCCCTCGAGCGGCTCGAGCGCGGGCGGGTGGAGATCGGGGCGGCTACCACCATGGCGGTCTACGTGCTGCCGAGGTACCTCACCGAGTTCAAGCGGCTCTACCCGGACATTCGGGTCACGCTTGAAAGCGGTAGCTCCGAGCGGCTGACCCATAGGCTCCTGCAGGGCGAGATCGAGCTGGCCGTAGTGGAGGCGTTGGAGCACCTGGAGGGTTACGCACGCCGGCTTTTCTACGAGGATGAGCTGGTGGTGATCGTGCCGCCTGAGCACCCCTGGGCCAGGCGTGAGGAGATCGAGCCTGAGAGGTTGGCCGAGGTTCCCCTCATCGTGCGCGATCCAGGGGCCATGACCTACCGGGTACTGGGCAGGGCCTTCGAGCAGGCCGGGCTCGAGGTCAACCCAGCCTTTTATACCGACAACCATGAGGTCACCAAACGCCTGGTGCTGGAGGGAGCCGGGGTAGGCATCGTTTCCAGCGTGGTAGTGCGGCCCAACTTGAAGGTGGGTAACCTGCGGGCCCTGAGGTTCAGGGGGATGGAGCTGCGGCGGCTGTTCTGGCTCATCTACCCAGAACAGCCAGGCAGCCCCGCCGCCGAAGCCATGAAAGCCCTGCTCACCGCTTGAAAGCCGTTTTCCTCAAGCCAGTGGGCCATCTGGTAGGGAGGGCGGAAATCCTCCGGGTGGTGTTTGGGGTCTTCCACCCAGTCCGGCAAGCCATACAAGTAGTAGAGGGCGTAGTACTCCCCACTTCCAACAAGGACCAGCACTTCGCCGTCCCCGTCGGTCTGCACGGCCTTGGCCTGGAGTTCGGCCTCGCCGTAGGGCATGTGGTGGAAGACCTCAGCGTTCATGGGAGAGAGCTTCTCCCGCAAGGGTTCCAGGGTGACGACCGCCTCGCCTTGGAGGGGACCCTCGAGCACCCGGGCTGGATTTTCCGGCTCATCCAGGTGCTCCAGCACTGCCAAGGCCCCATTGAAGCGCTGGTTGCGGGTGCGGTGACTTAGCCCCGGCCTCCAAGGGCATGCTTGCGGTGCTGGTGGCCCGGATCACATCTACCCCCAGGACCACGTCGGTGAAAACCGTGTGCCCCTGCGGGGCCACTTCTACCCAAAGCCGTCGCATAAACTCACTGACCGGCCAGAAGCTCCAGCACCGCTCGGGCTACCGTGCCGGGTCTGAACCCTAGGTTTTCGTACACCGCCGGGTAGGGCGCGCTGGCGCCGAAGTGGTCGA
>LJSS01000190.1_pt1 | contig 10877 bp, 12 predicted proteins | sample 890271 | NCBI WGS metagenome assembly LJSS01 (sample SAMN03797534, study PRJNA294671) | hot springs metagenome | isolation source: water from Lobios Hot Spring | place: Spain: Lobios, Galicia | collected 2011-02-08
TGAGGCCCTCTTCGGCACCCACGTGGTCGACGTGGCGCTCTCCGCCCCGGCGGCCGACGTAGTGCTGGGGACCGTGCAGGCAGCCCAGCTCACCCTCAACGCCACCTACTCGGAGGTCTGACCGTGCCCAACCCCGGAGAGATCGAACCTTACGCCTTCGAGAACTACCGCCGCTGGATGGCGGAACTGGCCCCGCCCTGGCTGCGGGAGGAACGGGGCCGCGCCCTCCTCGAGGGCCTGGGGGAGGCCGTAAGGAAAAGGCTTTTGGAGGCGGGCTTCCCCCCGGAGTACGCCACCTTTCCCTCCCCTGAGGAGCTGGCCCGGGGGCTTGGCCTCCTCCAGGGGAAAGGGGGGGTGGTGCGGGTGGGGGTGGTGGCCGCCAAGGAGCTATGGACCACGGAGAGGCCCCTTCTCTCTTTCCAGCTCCTGGGAGGGCCTCCGGGCCCGGAGGTACCGGTCCCGACCCGCTAGGTCCTGTAGCACCTCCACGTCTTCCCATCCCTTGGCTTTAAGCTCTTCCGCCAGGAGTTGGACGTTCTCCGGGGCGAGCTCCAGGAGGAGAAATCCGCCGGGTTTGAGGGCCTCAAAGGCCTCCTCCGCCAGGGGACGGGCCACAGCCAGGCCTTCCTCCCCAGCGTAGAGGGCCAAGGGGTTCTCGTGGGCCAGCTCGAGGGGAGCCATTTCCCGGTAGCCCAGGGGTAGGTAGGGGGGATTGGCCACCACCAGATCCAGGTCCCGTAGGCCTCCCGTGAGGGGGGCCTTCAGGAAGTGAACCTTAAGTCCCAGGCGCTCGGCGTTTTCCTCCGCCAAGGCCAGGGCTCTTTCATCTATGTCGGTGGCAAAGACCAAAGCCTCGGGCAGGTGCGCTTTGAGGGCCAAGGCGATGGAGCCTGTGCCCGTGCCCACGTCCAGGATGCGGGGAGCCTTGGGCAAGGGAAGCCTAAGGGCCAGCTCCACTAGGCCTTCGGTTTCGGGACGGGGGATAAGGACCCCCTCGGCCACCTTCAGGGGTAGGCCGAAGAACTCCACCTCCCCTAAAAGGTACTGCAAGGGGTAGCCCGCAAGGCGCTTTTCCAAGAGGGCCAGGGCCCTGGCTTCGGTCCCTGGGGGCGGGGTCCGGGATAGGCCAAGGAGGAGGTCCTTAAGGGAAAGGCCCGAGGCCAAGGCCAGGAGGTCCCAGGCCTCCTTTTCCGGGAGCCCTTTAGCCTTAAGCCTCCTCTCCAGTTCCCGAAGGAGCCTGATCACGGGGATAGACCACCACGTGCCGCTCCTCTCCTTCCCCCTGGCTTTCCGTGGTCACCTGGGGGTGGTTTTTTAGGAGCATGTGCACGATCCGCCTCTCGGAGGGGCGCATGGGGGGAAGGTGCAGGGGCTCCTGGGTCATGGCCACGGTGAGGGCGGCATCCTCGGCGATCTTGCGGATCTTGTCCTCCTGCCGCTTGCGGTAACCGGCGGCATCCAGGATCACCCGGTAGGCGCTGCCGAAGTGCTTGGCCAGCACCACCCCGGCCAGGTACTCCACCGCCTTCAGGGTGCGCCCCTCCTTGCCGATGAACCGCCCCAGGTCCCCGCCCTTCACTTCCGCTTTGAGGAGGTTTCCTTCCTGGCGGATTTCCACATAGTGTGCGGGGTCCAAGCGAACCAAAAGGCCCACCAGGAAGTTTTCCAACACCTCCTTGGGCCCCTGTTGGCTGGGGGGGGCCTTGCCCGCCTCTTTTAACTCCACCTCCACCGGGGCTTCCTCCAGCACCCCCAGGTCGGAGAGGAGGTCGTCAATGCTCTTTTTCTTCTCGTCCATGCCTTAAGTTTACGTCGCCAGGGGCTTAAGGCTCTTGTTGATGAGCCACTGTTGCACCAGGCCGATGAGGTTGGAAAGCACCCAGTAGAGGGTCACCCCTGCGGGGAACTGCAGAACCAGGAAGATGAAGATCAGGTTCATGAAGAGGCTCTGCCGGATCAGGTCCTTGTTCCCGTGGGCGGAAAGCCAGGTGGAGAGGAAGGTGGAGGCCACGTAGAGGGCGGGGAGGATGTAGAAGGGATCGGGGAGGGCCAGGTCGGGGATCCAGAGGAGTCCTTGGCCGAACTCGTAGTTGGCGATCACCTTCCAGAGGATGAAGAGGATGGGCATCTGGATGAAAAGGGGGAGGCAGCCTGCGGCGGGGTTCACCTTGTGCTCCTGGTAGAGCTTCATGGTGGCCTCCGCCCGCTTGTTGGGGTCGTCCTTGTACTTCTCGTTGATCTTCTGGATGAGGGGCTGGAGGCGTTGTATCTCCGCCATGCTCTTGAACTGCTGGTGCATGAGGGGCCAAAGGAGGAGGCGTACCACCAGGGTCAGGAAGAGGATGGCCAGGCCCCAGCTACCCGTATAGCGGAAGGCCACCTCCATGAGCCAGAGAAGCCCCAGGGAAAGCTGCCCCCAGATGTTGGGGGAAAAGAGGCCGGGAAGGGAGAGAAGGCCCTCCACGTGGAAGCGCACCAGCTCGTTCTGGCCCCCGTAGACCTTGAGGGTCTCCCCGGGAGTCAGGGTAAGGGTGGCCTCCTTGCCCACCAGCTTCCCCGAAAAGGGCCTTTGGGCGAAGGCCACCAGGGCATAGCCCGCCTTGGGCTTGGTCTGCCAGGCCAGGTAAACCAGCTGGCCCTCCCCGCTCGGGGTGGGTTCCGTTTGCCCTTGTAGGAGCACCTTGGGGCTTCCCTGGGCGGAAAGCCTCAGGGTGAGGGGGAAGTCGGCGCTGATCTGGACGGTGTACCGCCCCTTTTCGATGCGGTAGGTGAGGGTGCCCTCTTGGCCCTGGAAACGGGCTAGAAGGCGGCCATCCTCCACCTGGTACTCCGCTTTCTCCGGGGTGAAGCCCACCGGGGCCACCACGGGGCCGTTGCCGCTCAGGTTGGGGGCGCGGGTGTAGTCGTTGAAGGCGGTGCCCTTGTAGGTCTTCACGTACCAGCCCACCACCTGGCCCTTCTGGTCAAAGGCCAGGTCCATGAGGTTGGTGACGGCGATCTTCTCCGGTACCCCGTCCCCGTTCACGTCCTGGTCCTTGAACCCCGCCTCGAGGGCCAAAGCCGGCAGGGCCAGGAGGAAGAGGGTAGCCCAAAGCCTTCTCATCGTGCCTCCTTGTGGGTTTTAAGGGTTTTCCGGGGCGGGAAGACCAAGGGCACCGGATCCAGCCCCCCGGGGTGCAGGGGATGGCATTTAAGGATGCGTCTTACCGCCAGGTAGCTACCCCAGAAGGCCCCATGGCGCTCCAGGGCCTCGAGGGCATAAGCGGAACAGGTGGGGTGGAAGCGGCAGGTCTTGGGTTTGAGGGGAGAGATGAACCTGCGGTATGCCTTGACCAGAAGGATCAGTAAGCCGCGCACGCCGCCTATTGTATCAGCCCGCTCTTCTTGAGGGCGCGGATGAGGTCTTGGAAGAGCTCGGCGTAGGTGGCCTCCCGGGCCTCGGGGCTTGCGATGACCAGGAGGTGGGCCCTGGGGAGGTGGAGGCGGCGGAGGATCTCCCTTAGGCGGCGCTTGATGCGGTTGCGCACCACCGCCTTGCCCACCTTCTTGGACACCACGATGCCAACCCTAAGCTCGGGGGCGGGGAGCCACTTCACGTTCAAAAAACGGCCCCGCCCCGCGCGTCCTTGGCGGAGCCTTTGGAATGCCCGGTCGCCCTTTAGGGAAAGGAGTTTACCCCCCGCTGCAGGGGGGGGTTGGCTCAGGCGTTCACCCTGGGGGTGAGGCGCCAGCGGCCCTTCTGCCTTCTCCGCTTCAATACCTTCCTGCCGCCTGGGGTCCTCATGCGGGCCCGGAAGCCGTGGGTCTTGGCCCGCTTCCTCCGGTTGGGTTGCCAGGTCCTTTTCATCCATTTCCCTCCCTGGGGCCTTGGCCCCCAATACCTTAAAGAGTGTAGCATAAGAAGGGCTATACAGGGTCTAACGGTTTTTTACACCCTGGCAAGAGAGCGTTGACATCCGTTTTGCCTTCCCCTTATACTTCCCCCCAAACGGCTGTTAGGGAGGAGGTCCGTGGCCCAGCTTTTGGTGGAGAACATCACCCTAACCTTTGGCGGCGTGGCTGCTCTTTCGTCGGTTTCCCTGGCGGTGGAGGAGGGGGAGCTGGTCTCCGTCATCGGCCCCAACGGGGCGGGGAAGACTAGCCTTTTAAACTGCATATCGGGCTTCTACCATCCCCAGCGAGGTCGCATCCTCTTTGAGGGGCACGAGATCACCCGCGCAAGCCCCCACGAGGTGACCCGTCTGGGCATCGCCCGCGCCTTCCAGAACATAGAGCTATTCTCTGGCCTCACGGTGCTGGAAAACCTCATGCTGGCCCGGCACACCCACCTGGGCTACAACCTTGCCCAGGCCGGGGTATTTTACGGCAAAGCTTTGGCCAAGGAGGTGGAGAACCGCCGGGTGGTGGAGGAGGTCATCGACTTCATGGAGCTGGAACCCTACCGCAAGGCCTTGGTGGGAAATCTCCCCTATGGGGTCAGGAAGCGGGTGGAGGTGGCGCGGGCTCTTTCCCTTTCCCCCAGGCTCCTTCTTCTGGATGAGCCCATAGCGGGAATGACCCTCGAGGAGAAGGAGGACATGGTCCGCTTCATCCTGGAGATCCGGGCCCAGGGCACCACGGTGATCCTCATCGAGCACGACCTGGGGGTGGTCATGGACATCTCCGACCGGGTTTACGTGCTGGACTTCGGCCAGGTGATCGCCGAAGGAATGCCGGAGGAGGTGGTCAAGAACCCCAGGGTGCAGGAGGCCTACCTGGGGGTGGGAGCGTGAAGGCCATAAGACCCTCCTACGAGCTCAAGCGCTACACCCTGCCCCAGCTTCTCCGCCTGCGGGCGGAAAAGGAGGGGGAGCGGGTGGCCTTGAGGGAAAAGGACTACGGCATCTGGAACGAAATCACCTACGCGGAATATTACGAGAAGGTCCTCCTCTTCGCCCATGGCCTCCTCTCCTTGGGCTTTGAACCGGGGGAGAGACTGGCCATCATCGCCGACAACATCCCGGAGTGGCTCTATGCGGAACTCGGCACCCAGGCGGTCCGGGGGATCAGCGTGGGGGTTTACCAAAGTAGCCTGCCCGCTGAGATCGCCTACATGCTGGGCTACACCGGGGCCAGCATCGTGCTGGCCGAGGACCAGGAGCAGGTGGACAAGCTCTACGAGATCCGAAGCGAGATCCCCAAGGTCCGCCACGTGATCTACGAGGATCCCAAGGGCATGCGGGGCTACCGGGACCCCTGGCTCCTTTCCTTTGAGGAGGTGTTGGAGCAGGGCCTTAAGCACCGGAAGAAATATCCGGACGCCGTGGAGAAGCTGCTCCTCGAGGCGAGCCCCGAGGAGGTCTGCCACCTTTCCTCCACCTCGGGCACCACGGGAAGGCCCAAGGCGGCCATGCTCCGCCACCGCAACCTCATCCACATGGGGGTGGCCCTCCAGGAGGTGGACCCCCTTCTCCCCACCGACGACTACCTTTCCTTTTTGCCCCTCGCCTGGATCGGGGAGCAGATGATGTCGGTGGCCATGGCCCTCACAGGGGGCTTTGCCGTCAACTTCCCGGAGGCGGTGGAAACCGCCATGCAGGACCTTAAGGAGATCGGCCCCCACGTGATGTTCAGCCCCCCCAGGGTTTGGGAGAGCATCCAGAGCAACATCTGGGTGCGCATGTCGGAGAGCTACGCCTTCAACCGCTTCGTCTACGAGAAGCTCTTGAGAATAGGCTACCGAGCGGCGGAGTACCGCATGCGGGGGAAGCCCATGCCCCCGGGGCTCCGTTTGGCCTACTGGTTGGCTGACCAAGTGCTTTTCAGGCCCTTGCGGGACCAGTTGGGTTTCTTGCGCCTCAGGCGGGCTTATACGGGGGGTGCCGCCTTGGGCCCCGATGTCTTCCGCTTCTTCCACGCCATCGGGGTCAACCTGAAGCAGATCTACGGCCAGACGGAGATCATCGGCATCGCCTTCGTCCACCGGGATGGGGACGTGCGCCACGATACCGTGGGCCTTCCCATCCCCGGCACCGAGGTGCGGATCAGCGAGGAGGGGGAGATCCTTTGCCGCTCCGATGCCGTCTGTGCCGGCTATTGGGAGCGCCCCGAGGCCACGGCGGAAACCTTCCGGGATGGCTGGCTCCACACGGGGGATGCCGGCTACCTCACCGAGGATGGGCACCTGGTGGTGATCGACCGGCTTTCCGATGTGATGCGCACGGAAAAAGGCACGGTCTTTAGCCCGCAGTTCGTGGAGAACAAGCTGAAGTTCTCCCCCTATATCAAGGAGGCGGTGGTCTTCGGTGACCGCAAGCCTTATCTGGCGGCCTTCGTTAACATAGATCCCCAGACGGTGGGCAAATGGGCGGAGGACCGGGGGTTGGCCTACACCACTTACCTGGACCTCTCCTTGAAGCCCGAGGTGGCCGAACTCGTCCGCAAAGAGGTGGAGAAGGTGAACCAGGCGCTTCCCGAGGACCTCAAGATCCGGCGCTTTGTCCTGCTCTACAAACTTCTGGATGCCGACGACGAGGAGCTCACCCGCACCGGCAAGGTGCGCCGGGGCCTCATCGCCAAGAAGTACGCGCCCTTGGTGGAGGCCCTGTATTCCCAGGTCGAGGCGGTGGAGGTGGAGGCGGAGTACCGCTACCAGGACGGAACCGTCCAGAGGGTGCGGGCCCGGGTGCCGGTTTTGGACCTCTGGGAGGAGGTGATGGTGTGAGCTTCTTCTTGCAGCTTATCTTTTCCGGTATTGTCCTGGGCTTGGTCTACGCCCTGGCCGCCTTGGGTTTCGTTCTCATCTATAAGGCCAGCCGGGTGGTGAACTTCGCCCAGGGGCAGTTCATCGCCCTAGGGGCCTTTTTGGCCTACTGGGCCATGGTGTCCCTGGGGGCACCCTTCCTCCTGGCGGCGGCCTTGGCCTTGGCCCTGACCGCCCTTTTGGGCTTTGGGGTGGAGCGGGTTTTCCTCAAGCGCCTGGTGGGCCAGCCCATTATCTCGGTCATCATGGCCACCATCGGCTTGGCCTCCCTGCTGGACGGCCTCATCCACCTCACCCCCTACGGGGCGGGGAACTTTAGCTACCCCAGCTTCCTTCCTGCTGGGGGCCTCACCCTTTTGGGCGTCCAGATCTCGTACGCCCAGCTTCTGGCGGTGGCCTTCACCTTGCTTTTCCTCCTGGCCTTCACCTGGTTTTTCCAGCGTTCCACCCTGGGCGTGGCCATGCGCAGCGTGGCCGATGACCAGATGGCGGCCATGAGCCTGGGGGTTTCCGTGGAACGGGTCTTCGCCTTGGCCTGGGCGGCGGCGGGGTTGACGGCGGCGGCCGCGGGGATGGTGGTGGGGACCATCTCCGGCCTCAACCTGGACGGCCTGGTGCACATCGGCCTGCGGGTTTTTCCCGTGGTGATCCTGGGAGGGCTGGATTCCATCCCGGGGGCGGTGGTGGCGGGGATCCTCATCGGGGTCTTGGAAAACCTGGCCGCGGGCTTCCTGGACCCTTTTATCCCCGGTGGGGGCACCCGGGATGTCTTCCCCTTCCTGGTTTTGCTTTTGGTCCTTTGGTTCAAGCCCCATGGCCTTTTTGGCACGGAGGAGATCGAGCGCGTATGAGAAACCCCTGGGCCCAGACTGGAAACTACCGCACCTCGTACCAACAGGACACCAGCATCTTTGCCACCCACCGGGAGCTGGTCTCCCTTCTTCTCTTCCTGGGCTTCCTCCTGGTTCTGCCCCAGTTCCTCTCCCGCACCCAGGTTTTCATCCTGGACCTGATCCTGGTCTACAGCATCGCCGTTTTGGGGCTGAACATCACCACCGGTTACGCCGGCCTCATCAACATCGGTCAGGCGGCCTTCATGGGGGTGGGGGCCTACACGGCGGCCCTTCTCGCCCCCCAGGGACTTCCCTTTTGGTTGGCGGTTCCCTTGGGCGGGTTGGTGGCGGCCTTTTTCGGCTTCCTGGTGGGCATCCCCAGCCTTCGGGTGAAGCACCTCTACCTGGCCCTGGCCACCTTGGCCTTCCAGGTGGTGTTTGAGTGGACCGTCGGGCACATGCCTCTTCTAAAGCAGGGTGGGGCCATGGACATGCCCCGGGCCAGCTTTTTGGGATACGAGGCGGGCTTTCGCAACCACTTCCACTTCTGGTACTACGTTTCCCTGGTGGTTTTGGTCCTTCTTGCGGTCTTCTTCCGCAACCTCCTGCGCACCCGTTACGGGAGGGCTTTGATGGCGGTGAGGGACAATGACCGGGCGGCAGACGCCATGGGCATGGACCCTGGCCGCACCAAGCTCTTCGCCTTTGCCCTGGGGGCTTTTTACGCCGGGGTGGCGGGGGTGCTTTACGCCTACCTTTCCCGGGCCGTGGTCATAGAGGACTACACCTTTGCGGTTTCCATCAAGCTTTTAGCCATGGCCATCGTGGGAGGGTTGGGTACCCTGGTGGGGAGTTTCCTGGGGCCGGTTTTCCTGGAGCTCTTGGATGTGAACATGGAGGCGCTCTCCAACCTCATCAAGGCCCTGGGCTTCAGCGTGGCCGGGGTGGATGTGGCCAGCGCCTTAAGGCCCTTGGCCTTTGGTCTCATCATCGTGCTCTTCCTCATGTTTGAGCCCAGGGGGCTTTACAACTGGTGGCGCCTCGTGCGAAGCTACTTCCGCACCTGGCCCTTTAAGTACTAGGCAACCCCCCTTTTTGGGGTTGGCAATGGGAGGTGAGCGAGATGCGAAAACTCTGGTTCGGTCTTTTGGCGATGGCGGGGCTGGCCTTGGGCCAGCAGCAGGTCACCATCCTGTGGTCGGGGGCCATCACCGGTCCCACCTCGGATGCCGGGGCTCCTTACGGGGCGGCGGTGGAGGACTACTGCAAGTACGCCAACGAGAAGAAGCTGATCCCCGGGGTGGTCCTGAACTGCCTGGTGCGGGACGACCAGTACAACAACGCCAACACCCAGCGCTTCTTTGAGGAGGCCTTGGACCGCTTCAAGATCCCCGTGTTCCTTTCCTACGCCACCGGGGCCAACCTGCAGCTCAAGTCCCTGATCCAGGAGGTGAAGGTACCCACGATCCCCGCCTCCATGCACGTGGAACTCATCGACCCTCCCAACAACGACTACTTCTTCATCCCCACCACCACCTACTCCGAGCAGGTGGTGGCCCTCTTGGAGTACATCGCCAAGCAGAAGAAGGGGGCCAAGGTGGCCTTGGTGGTGCATCCTTCGCCCTTTGGCCGGGCTCCCATAGCCGATGCCCGCAAGGCGGCAGCCCAGCTGGGTCTGCAGATCGTGGATGTGCAGGAGGTGGGGGCGGGGAACCTGGATAACACCGCCCTCCTCAAGCGCTTTGAGGCGGCCGGGGTGGAGTACGTGGTTCACCAGAACGTGGCCGGCCCCGTGGCCAACATCCTTAAGGATGCCAAGCGCTTGGGGCTGGACAAGAAGATCCGGCAGTTTGGGGCCCACTACACGGGTGGTCCCGATCTCATCCAGCTGGCGGGGGATGCGGCCGAAGGGTTCCTCTGGGCCACCAGCTTCTACATGTTCCACGAGGATGCCCCGGGCATCCGCCTGCAGAAGGAGCTTGGGCAGAAGTACGGGCGGCCGCAGGCCATCGTGGGAAGCGTGAACTACACCAACGGCATGCTGGCCACGGCCATTGCCGTGGAGGCCATGCGCCGGGCCCAGGAGCGGTTCAAGCGCATCACGGGAGAAACCGTCTACCAGGCCCTCGTGGGCATGAACGGCCCCAATGCCTTCAAGCCGGGCTTTGCCGTTTCCACCAAGCAGGGGATTGAGATCGACTTCACCAAGAGCGAGCACACCGGGGCGGAGGGCTTGAGGATCCTCGAGGCCAAAGGCGGCCGCTTCGTCCCCATCACCGAGCCCTTCACCTCGGCCCTCTTCCGCAAGGTGCACTACGGCAAGTAAGACGTTCGGCCCGGGGGAACTCCCCCGGGCATTCCTTACGCCATGAGCCTGAACCCCACGCGCCCCGAAGACTTAGGCCCCATCCTCCTTTTGGTCAACAACATCGAGGTGGTCTACCACGACATCATCCAGGTGTTGCGCGGCGTCTCCCTTAAAGTGCCCGAGGGGCGCATCACCGCCCTCTTAGGCCCGAACGGGGCCGGGAAGACCACCACGCTCCGGGCCATCTCCGGCCTTTTGATCCCCGAGGACGGGGAGGTGGTGAGGGGAGAGATCCTCTACCAGGGAAAGCCCATCCATAATCGCCCCCCCGAGGAGATCGTGGTGCGGATCGAGCTGCCGGGGTTGGACAAGGAGGACTGCACGGTCCAGGTGGAGGGCAACACGCTGGTGGTGTCCGGCGAGAAGCGCTTCGACCGAGACACCGTGGGCGCCCATTACCACATCATGGAGCGCGCTTATGGGCGCTTCGAGCGCTCGATCCCGCTGCCGCGCAACGTGGACGTGGAAGGGGCGCAGGCGGGCTTCAAGAACGGCGTGCTCACGGTGCGTCTGCCCAAGACGGGCAGCGCCTCGTCGAAGCGGATCGCCATCCATTGAGCGCCTGAGCCGCGCTGGAAGGGGCGAGCGGTGAAAATGGACTGGGAGGAAATCCGGCGTCAGTGGTCGGTGCTCGGCGTCTACGACAAGTTCGAGCAGCTGGTCGCGCTGGCACTCACGTTCCTCATTTCCGTGATCATCATGGTGGCCCTGGTGGAGCTCACCAAGGAGATCGTTCTGCTCGTCGCCAAGGGGGCCTCGGATCTGCTCGACTACAAAATCTTCCAGTCCATCTTCGGCCAGATCATGACGCTGCTGATCGCCCTTGAGTTCAAGCACTCGATCCTCAAGATGGCGCAGCGCGGCGAGAGCATCATCCAAGTGAAGACGGTGTTCTTGATCGCGCTGATGGCGCTCGCGCGCAAGTTCATCATCC
>LJSS01000193.1_pt1 | contig 10581 bp, 10 predicted proteins | sample 890271 | NCBI WGS metagenome assembly LJSS01 (sample SAMN03797534, study PRJNA294671) | hot springs metagenome | isolation source: water from Lobios Hot Spring | place: Spain: Lobios, Galicia | collected 2011-02-08
CCGGGGGTGGAAAGGGGGTTTTGCCCCCGCAATAGCCTTCGCACCACCACCTGGGTGGTGTCCAGGATGGGGAGAAGAAGAAAAAGGGCCGGGGGCAGGAGGCCCAAAAAGGTGGTGAGCTTCAGGTTGCCAAGAAGGGAGGTGGCCGCCAGGGTGAAGCCCAGGAAGTAAGCCCCCGCATCCCCCAAGATGATGCGGCTTGGGTGGAGGTTGTGCCGCAGGAAGCCCAAGGCTGCCCCGGCCAGGGCCGCCAGGACCAGGGTGCCTGCCGCCCAGTAGGGAAACTGGGCGCTCACGAAGAGGAGGCTCATGGCGCTGATGTACGCCACCCCGCCCGCCAGCCCATCCAGGCCGTCCATGAGGTTCAGGGCGTTGGTGATTCCCACCACCCAGAGCCAGGTGAGGAAAAACCCCAAGACGGGATCCAGGGGGGTGCCGAAGGCGGCTTCGAACCGCACCCCCACCGCCATGAGGAGGAGGGCGGCCAGGGTTTGCACGAAGAGGCGGAAGAGGGGGGGGAGGCCGAACTGATCGTCGATGAAGCCCACCAGCACCAGCCAAGCTCCTCCCAAGAGGATGGCGAGGATTTGGATAAGCACGTGTTCCACCAGGATGGGCCTTAGGAAGGCGGCCACCACCAGGGCCAGCACCACCCCGGCGTACACCGCCAGGCCCCCGGCGTTGGGCAGGGGCTCCCGGTTGAGGCGCCTTTCGTTGGGCATGTCCGCCCAGCCCACCTTGAGGGCGAAGCGGCGCACATGGGGCAGGAAGCGCCAGGTGAAGAAAAGGGCCACCAGGAAGGCGAAGGCCACGGTAAGCCAGCCTGTGCCCGTGGGTTCAGCGATGCCTATCTTCTTCAGAAGTTCAGTCATTTGGTCCCGTAGATCCGGTCCCCGGCGTCCCCCAGGCCGGGAACGATGTAACCGTGGTCGTTCAGGCGCTCGTCGATGGCCGCCACCACCACCTCGGTGTCGGGATGGTCCTGGGCGATGCGCTCCAGGCCCTCGGGGGCGGCGATGAGGCACATGAGCTTGATCCCCGTGGCCCCCTTCTCCTTAAGAAGGGTAAGGGCGTGGCTGGCGCTCCCGCCCGTGGCCAGCATGGGGTCCAGGAGGAAGACCCGGCGCTCGTGGATATCCGGGGGTAGCTTGGCGTAGTACTGAACGGGCTTTAGGGACTCGGGGTCCCGGTAGAGGCCGATGTGCCCCACGCGGGCATGGGGCACCAGCTTGAGGATGCCCTCCACCATGACCAATCCAGCCCGCAAGATAGCCACCAGGGCCAGCTTCTTGCCGGAAAGCACCTTGACCCGGGCGGGGGCCACGGGGGTTTCCACGGTGGTTTCCGTAAGTTCCAGGTCCCTCATGGCTTCGTAAGCCATGAGGAGGGATACCTCCTCCGCCAGCTCGCGAAAGTCCTTGGCGCCCGTGCGTTTATCCCGGAGGTGGGCCAGCTTGTGCTGGACCAAGGGATGGTCCACCAGGGTGATCCTCATCCCCCAAAGCCTAACACGCCCGGTTTCTCAGGGGAAAGCAGTCTTGGAAGAAGCTCAGAGCTCGGGGGAGCTTGTCCGCCAGGGCCTCGAGGAAGCCCTCGGGCTTCTTCGTGCGGAACCAGTGGAGGTCGTGGAGATAGGTGAGGGGCACGTAAAAGGCCAGGCGCTCCCGCACCTCTTTGGGGTAGAACTGCACCAGGCGGAAAAGGGCCTCCCGGGCCCTTTTTTCCCCCAAGAGGTCTAGGCTTCCCGTCTTGAGGAGGGCCAGGTCCCGGGCGGGATCGTCGCCTCCGGAACGGACCCAGTCCACCAGGAGCACCTCGGGGTCGTCGTGGGAGGGGTTTTCCTGGGTCTTAAGCAGGAGGTTCCCCGCCCAGGCGTCCCGATGGCAGAAGCGCTTCTCCACCCCCGCCACCCAGGTGACCTCCCGCATAAGGGCCTTGATGAGGCTTAAGGCCTCGGGCACGGAGCCCAGGCTTTCAGCGAAGCGCTCTAGCCTCTCCGAAAGCTCTTCCCGCTCCACATACCCCGGCTCGGGGAGGCGGTGGAGGGAGAGGAAGAGGTGGGAGAGGGCGGCGAGGGCCTTGGAGGTGAAGGCTTCGGGGCTGAAGGGTTTTCCGGGAAAATGGCGGATGACCAGGACCCCTTGTCCCTCCACCTGGGCCACCCCCAGGACGAAGCTTCCCAAGCCGGCGCGGGCCATCCTCTCGGCCTCGAGGGCCGCCAGGTGGGCCTCGCCAGGCTGGTATACCTTGTAGACCCTTTCCCCATCCGTGTACACCCGGGCTTCAAAGCCGCCCAGGGGGGTAAGGCGAGAGAGGGTATCGGGGGAGAGGAGGCCCTTCAGGGCCGAGAGCACCACGGGGCTTATTCTAAGGGCCTCGAGGGGGGATGAAATGCCCCGTGAGTATGGCTTTGCATAGGTCTTCCTCAACCCCATCCCCGGCAGCGCGTAACCTAAGGGTGTGGAGCTTTTGCGCCCGGAGGCCACGGTCCTCTCCCTGGGGGACAGGGTCCTCTCCTTTGACCGGGAGGGCCGGCCTTACCACTACTTCCACCAGGGGCTCACCTACAAGCGGGCCTTGGACGGAAGCCTGCACCTGCGCTACCGGGAGGGGGAGAGGAGGAGGCGACGCCTGGAGGAGGCGGGGGCCCTGGAGGTCTACCGCGAGATCCTGGGCATAGCGGAGGCCCATCTCAAGGATCCTGGACGCCGGGAGGAGGTGCTTCGCTGGACCCCGGAGGCCCTTTCCGACCCCACTCCTTATCGCCGGGCCTACGCCTGGCCCGTGAGCATTCTCCCTCCGGATGCCTACCTTTCCGTGGTCCTTCAGGCCACCACGGGATGCACCTGGAACCGGTGCGCCTTCTGCTCCTTCTACCAGGACCGCCCCTTTCAGAAGCGCAGTCCCGATGCCTTCCGGGAGCATGTGGAACGGGTTTTGGAGCTTTTGGGAAGGGGAAGGCTTTTAAGGAGGGGGGTTTTTCTGGGAGATGGCAACGCCTTGGCCCTGGGCGAGCCCCTTCTTCCCCTACTGGAAGAGGTTCGGCGGGCCTTTCCCGGGGAGCCCATCCTGGGCTTTTTGGACCTCTTTACCGGGTTGAAGAAGGAGGCTACTTGGTGGGAAAGGCTTAGGGCCTTGGGGCTTAGACGGGTTTACATTGGCCTCGAGACCGGGCATCCCCCGTTGCTTGCCCTCCTAAACAAGCCCGGGCACCCCCGGGAGGCCTTACCCCTGGTGAACGCTTTGAAGGAAGCGGGGCTTTCCTTGGGGGTAATCCTCATGGTGGGGGCTGGGGGCCTAGCCTACGCTGGGGCCCACCGCCGGGAAAGCCTGGCCCTTTTGGCCGAGCTCCCCTTGGGCAAAGAGGATGTGGTTTACCTATCCCCTTTCCAGGAGGAGCCGGGTACCCCCTACGCCCTCCTGGGCCTAAAGCCTCTTCCCGATGTGGAGGCGGAGCTTGCTGCTTGGGCCAGGGAACTCCGCCGCTTGGGCCTGCGGGTGGCCCGGTACGACATCCGGGAGTTCCTCTATTAGGGCCAGCGCACCCTGGCCTCTTGGTATACTCGGGCCATGAGCGCCTCGCACGAACGGGAACTCTATGAGGCCTGGGTGGAGCTCCTTTCCTGGATGCGGGAATACGCCAGAGAGAAGGGGGTCCGGTTCGAGAAGGAGGCGGACTTCCCCGATTTCATCTACCGCATGGAGCGCCCTTATGACCTTCCTACCACCATCATGACCGCTTCCCTTTCCGATGCCTTGGGGGAGCCCTTCCTTCTTGCGGACGTCTCTCCCCGGCACGCCAAGTTGAAACGCATCGGCATCCGCCTTCCCCGGGCCCACATCCATCTGCACGCCCACTACGAGCCAGGGAAAGGCTTGGTGACGGGGAAAATCCCCCTTACCAAGGAGCGCTTCTTCGCTCTGGCCGACCGGGCGCGGGAGGCCTTGGCCTTCGCCTAGCCCTCGAGGGCCTCCCATAGCTTAAGAACCACCCGGTGCAGGAGGGGAAAGGCTCGGCGGGTGGGCCTTAGCCGGAGGCCTTCTATCACCAGGTAGCCTTCCTGGGCCAGTTGCTGGGCGGCGCTCCGGAGCCGGTCCCAAAGGGGGAGGCCTGTCCGTCTTTCCAAGGTCCCCACATCCACCCCCTCCTTCAGGCGCAGGCCCAGCATCAGGCTTTCCTTGGCGTGTTCTAAGGGGGAGATGGCCTCCTCCTGAGGGGGTTCCCCCAGGAGCCAGCGGGGAAGGGGAGGGTTGGTGCGGCGGAAGGCGTAAGCCCCATCCCTTCCCGGGTGCTGGCCCGTGGCGCTGGGTCCCAAGGCCATCCAGAACCCTGCGCGCCAGTAAACCAGGTTGTGCTGGGCTTCCTCCCCGGGTTTGGCGAAGTTGGAAACCTCGTAACGCCAAAGCCCGGCCTCCCCCAGGATCTCCTCGGCCTTTTCCATGGCCCAGGCCTCCCGCTCCGGGTCCTCCTTTAGGCCCAGGAGGGCAAAGGGGGTGCCCTTTTCCACCTGCAGGGTGTAGGCGGATACGTGCCCCACTCCTAGGGAGGCGGCCTCCTTTAGATCCTTCTCCACCTCCTGCATGGGCAGGCCCAGGATGAGATCCAGGGAAACCCGGAAGCCCCCTTCCAAGGCCATCTCCACGGCCTTCAAGGCGCCCCTTCGTCCATGGGCCCGGCCCAGGAACCGCAGCACCGCTTCCTGGAAGCTCTGGACCCCTAAGGAGAGGCGGTTCACCCCGAGGTCCTTGAGAAGGGCCATCCGTTCCCGGTTCAAGGTGCCGGGGTTGGCCTCGAGGGTCACCTCCGCCCCATCTCCCAGCTGCCAGGGGAGGGAGTGGAAGAGGGCCACCAGCTCCCGGTCCTTTAGGAAGCTCGGGGTACCCCCGCCCAGGTAGAGGGTTTTGAGGGGGTGAGGATAGGCTTCGTATAGCCTTTCGGCCTCCTCCTCGAGGCGCTGCAAATAGGCCTCCACCCACCCCGGGCCCCGGCGCACCACGTGGAAGTCGCAGTAGGGGCATAGGGTGGGGCAGAAGGGGACGTGGAGGTAGAGGCTGGCCATTCAATCCTGCGTTAAGACCCTTTCTGCCCAGGCCACGGCTTGCTCGGCCAGCAGAAGAGCCTCTTTCCAGTCCTCTTCTGTGGCCTCGGGGAGGTCCCCCGGGTAGCGGCCCGCCACGGCGAAGGGGTTAAGCCGAACCAGGTCTTCTAGCCCTGGAGGCACGGGGAGGTGGGGGCGGATCAGCTCCAGAAGGCGTGCCAGGTCGTGGGTTTTGGGAAAAGGGATGCCAAGGGCGATGAGGAGGGCCTTGAGGGCCTTTTCCGCAGCCTGCTGGGCGTCAAAGCAAGGGTCATCCCAGACCACCTCGGGGCTGGTCCTTCCTACGCGGGCCCGGGCCAGGTTGCTCTTGGCGCGGGCCAGCCAGACTCCTGGGTCTGAGGCGTCATGCGGCATAGAGCACCCGCCCTTCCCGGAGGACATGGGGATAAACCGTTGTCCAGGTTTCCCGGTACCGGGCCAAGTCCTCTTCGGTGGCCAGGAGGAGGTCCAGACTGAAGCCTTGCTGGACCTTGCTGGCAGCCTGATAGAGGTCTTTCCAAACCCGCATGGTCTTGTACTCCGGTGGCACCACCACGAGGAGGTCGTAATCGCTTTCTGGGCGGGCCTCCCCCCGGGCCCGGCTGCCAAAGAGGATGATCTTTTTCGCCGGGACGGTTTTGAGGATGGCCGAAAGGACCGGAGCCAGCTCCGGGTACTCCACCTTTTCAGTCTACAAAGAGGAGGCGGAAGTCGTTGAGGTTGGTGCCGGTAGGCCCGGTTTTTAGGAGGGTTCCCGCCTGTTCAAAGAAGCCGTAGCTGTCGTTGGCTTCCAGGAAGGGCCTTGGGTCCAGCCCCAGGTTCCAGACCTCCGGAGTGAGGAGGGCTCCCGCCGCTTCTGAGGGTCCATCCAGCCCGTCGGAATCCGCGGCCAAGGCGTAAAGGGGGGCTTGGAGGTGGGCGTAGAGGGCGAGGAGGAACTCCAGGTTCCGGCCCCCCCTACCCTTCCCCCTCACCTGTACCTGGGCTTCCCCCCCGGAGAGGAGGAAAAGGGGCTTTTTGAAGGGAAGGCCATGGGCGCGGAGGGTTTCCACCAGCTCCGCATGGAAGCGGGCCAGGGAACGGGCCTCGCCCCCGAGGCGGTCCGAGAGGATCACCGCCCGGTGGCCTTGCCGCCTTAAGAACCCTTGGGCGGCCTTTAGGAGGTCCAGGTTGCGCCCGACGATCCGGTAGGACAGCCGTTTTAGGGCGGGGTCTTGGGGCTTCAGGGTTTCGGGGAACCGGCCCCTTAGTCCTTCTTCCAACACCCGCCTGGCTTCGGGAAAGGCCAGGCCATACCGGTCCAGGACGGCCAGGGCCTCGAGGTAGGTGCTGGAATCCGGATGGAAGGGTCCCGAGGCGATAACCCCGGGGTCATCCCCTGGCACGTCGGAGAGAAGAAGCACGTGAAGCCGGGCTTGGGTGGCCTTTAGAAGCCTTCCCCCCTTCACCTGGGAGAGATGCTTGCGCACGGCGTTGATTTCCCTAATGCTGGCCCCGCTTTTCAGGAGGGCCTCCGTGAGGGCCCGCTTCGCCTCCAGGGAGATCCCCAGGGGCAGGCACCAAAGGGCGCTTCCCCCGCCCGAAACCAGGGCTAAAACCCGCGCCTTGGGGGAAAGCCCCTTGAGGAGTTCCAGGACCTCCTGGGCCGCCCTTAGGCTTTCCCCATCGGGCAAGGGATGGCCGGCGAAGACCGCTCGTAGCCCCAGGGCATCCTGCCCCTTGGGCAGGGTGAGGTGGTAGGGTACCTCCCCGTAGCGATCCAAGGCTGCCTTTAGCATCCAGGAGGCTCCCTTGCCCACCGCCAGGATCAGGTGGGGCCTGGCCTTGGGAAGGGCCCTAAGGGTGAGGCGGTAGGGGTGGGCTTCCTCGAGGGCCTGGCGGAAGGTGGTTAAAAGGAGGTCTTTCATTCTAGTCGAGGGGGGACCTTCCTTCGTAGAGTAAGTCTAAGAGTTCCGCGGTGTGCAGGATGGGGATGCCCTTGTCCAAATAGGCCTGGATCTGGGTGAGGCAGCCGATGTTGCCCGTGACCACCAGTTCGGGCTGGATGGCCTGAAGGTTTTCCGCCTTTCTCCTGCCCAAAACCTCGGCGATCTCGGGCTGGAAGAGGTTGTAGGTGCCGGCGCTGCCGCAGCAGATTTCCCACTCCTTGGGCTCCAGCACCTCCACCCCAGAGGCCTTAAGGATCCTCCTTGGGGCTTCCCGCACCCCCTGGGCGTGGGCCAGGTGGCAGGCGTCGTGGTAGGCCGCCCTGAGGGGCCTTGGGGGCGGGGGAGGGGGGATGAAGCCCAGCTCGCCCAGGATGACGGTGAGGTCCTTCACCTTGGCGGCCAGGGCCCTCGCCTCCTCCTCCTCGGGTTCCCCCAGGAAGAGAAGAGGGTATTCCCTCATCCCCGAGCCGCAACCGGCGGCGTTGGTGACCACGTAGTCCACCTCCCGGAAAGCCCTCAGGTTGGTGCGGGCCAAGGCCCTGGCTCCCTCCTTGTCCCCGGCGTGGAGGTTTAGGGCCCCGCAGCAGACCTGTTCCTTGGCAGCTATCACCTCCACCCCGTTTTCCTGGAGGACCCGGATGGTGGCCCGGTTGATGGAAGGCCTCAGGACCTGCTGGGCGCAGCCCAGGAGGATGCCCACCCTGGCCCGCCTTTGGCCCTTGGCGGGGTAGACCTCCTGGTAGGATTCCCTGTCCGGCAGGCGGTCCGGGAGCAGGGCGATGGGAGCCTTAAGAGCCTTGGGCAGGGGAAGGGGCTTGAGGAGGGGTTTTAGCCGGCTTCCCAGCTCGGCCAGGGGCCGAAAGCGCTCGGGGTAGGGGAGGATGCGGAGGAGGGACTGGCGAAAGACCTGTTCCAGGGGGTAGCGGTGACGCTTGCTCTCGGTGTGCAGGCGGAAGGTGGCGATGAGCTCGCCGTAGGGGACGCCGCTTGGGCAGGCGGTAACGCAGGCTTGGCAGGCCAGGCAACGATCCAGATAGGGAAGGGCTTCCTCCAGGGAGAGGTTCCCTTCGAGGACCTCCTTCATCAGGAAGATCCGACCCCGGGGGGAGTCCATCTCCTCCTGCAGGACCAGGTAGGTGGGGCAGGTGGGAAGGCAGAAGCCGCAATGGACGCAGGCCTCGATGGCGTGGGCCATCACCTCCCCTTCCTTGCCCAGGGTTTCCACGGGTATGCGGTGCTGCATGTTCTCACCCTAAGGGAAAACGGCTCCTGGGGTCCAGGGCCAGCTTAAGCTTGCGGAAAAAGGCCTCGGGCGGGTGGGGGAAGAGGGCATCCTCGGCGCCCTTTAGGACCAGGTGGGGAATCCCTGCCTGCCTAAGGGACGCCAGTCCCTTGGCCTCCATCCCGGCGTAGAGGAGTTCCCCTCCCGCCAGGTACCGCCTAGGCCCTAGGAGCAGGTTTTCCAGCTTGGGCACCCAGGCGGGGGTGGAGGGAACCTTGACCCAGATGGGGGCCTCCTCCAGGAAGCGGAGGTTCCGCACCCCTTCCCAGTGGGTTTCGTCCTCCGCCAGCACCTCGCCTTCCTTTTGCAGGATTTCCTGTAGTCGTTTTAGTCTTTTCCCCAGGCTTTCGGGGAACCCCCCTAGCCGAATCTCCAGGGTGGCCGGGGGAATGAGGTCCAGGGCCAGAAGATCCAGGGGAAGCACCCGGAGGCGTTCCATGGCGGCAAGGGCCTCCGCTAGGCTCCCATAGGTGAGCCGCAGGGTTTGGGTGGCCCTGGGGGAGGGGAAGACCTTGAAGGAAAGCTCCACCATGACCCCGAAGGCTCCCAGGGAACCCACCATGAGGCGGTGGAAAGGGAAGCCGGCGGCGTTTTTCACCACCTTGCCTCCGCCCCGCACCACCCTTCCTTCCCCGTCCACGAAGCGCACGCCCAGGATGAAGTCCCTCAGGCCCCCAAACCGTTCCCGCATGGGGCCGGAAAGCCCGGCTGCCACCGTGCCCCCAAGGGTGGCCCCCTGCTCCACCAGGGGTGGGTGGAAGGGCAGGTACTGGCCGTGGGCCCGTAGGGTTTCCTCTATCTCCTTAAGGGGTGTGCCGGCATAGGCGGTGAAGACGAACTCCTCAGGGGCATACTCCAGGATGCCCCTGAGGCCCGAAAGATCCAGGAGGGTCTCCCCGTCCTTGGGGGTGGAGAGGGCTGGCTTGCTCCCACCCCCCTTGGGGCGCAGGCGGGGATAGGTGCGCACAGCTTCCTGTGCTTCTTCCAGAGAGTTGGCACGGACCTCAGGCATACACCTCTCCTAGATGCGGGCCTTGCCCGTGGCCGGGTAGCACCTTGCCCCGGTTGGCGAGGCCTTGGGGGTCCAGGGCCTCCTTGACCCGTTCCATGGCCAGGAGGTCTTCCGGGGCGAACATCGTTGGCATGTACTCCTTCTTCTCCACCCCGATGCCGTGTTCCCCGGTCAAGGACCCTCCTAGGCGCACGCAAAGCTTGAGGATTTCTCCCGCCAGCTCCTCGGCCCGCTCCAGCTCCCCGGGTTTTTTGCCGTCGTAGAGGACCAGGGGGTGAAGGTTTCCGTCCCCGGCGTGGAAGACGTTGGCCACCCTGAGGCCGTAGGCCTCTGAAAGCCTTCCGATCTCCTTCAGGGCTTCCCCCAGGCAGCTTCGGGGCACTACCCCATCCTGGACGATGTAATCAGGGGAAAGCCTTCCCACGGCGCTGAAGGCAGCCTTGCGCCCCTTCCAGATGGCCTGGCGTTCCGCCTCGCTTTGGGCGACGCGCACCTCCAAGGCCCCGCTTTCTTTAATCACCTGGGCCAGGAGTTTGGCTTCCTCCTCCACCTCCTCCTTGGGGCCTTCCAGCTCCACGATGAGGAGGGCCTCCACCCGGGGATAGCCGGCCTTCACCGCTGCCTCGGCGGCCTCTATGGCCAGGCGGTCCATGATCTCCATGGCCCCGGGGAGGAGCCCGCTTCGGATCACCTGGCTCACGGCGTTGCCGGCGGCCTCGAGGCTCCCGTAGGCGGCCAGCAGGGTGTGGTAGGCCTCGGGCTTGGGAAGAAGCCTCAGGGTGATCTCCAGGGCTACTCCCAAAAGCCCCTCGGTGCCCACGAAAAAGCCGTGGAGGTCGGGACCTACGCTCTCCAGGCCTTCCCCGCCCAGGCGCACCACCTCCCCTTCAGGGGTGACCACCTCGAGGGCCAGCACGTGGCCCGCCGTCATCCCGTACTTCAGGCAGTGGGCGCCGCCGGAGTTGAAGGCCACGTTCCCGCCAATGGTGGAGATGGGCTGGCTGGAGGGATCGGGGGCGTAATAGAGGCCAAAAGGAGCTGCCTGCCGGGAAACCTCCAGGTTCACCACCCCGGGTTCCACCACCGCGATCCGGGCCTTGGGGTCCAGGCGTAGGATGCGGTTCATGCGGTTGAGGGCGATGACCAGGCCCCCCTCCACGGGCAAGGAACCTCCCGAGAGGCTGGTGCCGCTTCCCCGGGCCACAAAGGGCACCCCGTGGTGGTAGCACAGGCGCACCGCTTCCACCACCTCCTCCTTCCGCTCGGGAAGCACCACAGCCA
>LJSS01000196.1_pt1 | contig 10544 bp, 8 predicted proteins | sample 890271 | NCBI WGS metagenome assembly LJSS01 (sample SAMN03797534, study PRJNA294671) | hot springs metagenome | isolation source: water from Lobios Hot Spring | place: Spain: Lobios, Galicia | collected 2011-02-08
GCCGTCCGCCCCATGGAACGGACCTCGCTCTCGTTGAAGCAGATCGCTTTACCACCGCTGGAGAACAGCATCACGTCCTGCTCCCCATTGGTCAGGGCGGCTTTCACCAGGACATCGCCGGGTTTTAAATCGATCGCGATCTTGCCGATCGAGCGCAGGAATGCAAACTCGCTTAAGGGGGTTTTTTTGACCACCCCTGAAGCCGTGACCATAAAGACAAAGCCACCGGCGGCAAAATCGCGCACCGGCAAGACAGCATTGATCCGCTCCCCTTCATCCAACGGCAACAGGTTAACGATGGGCTTGCCCCGCGAAGTCCGGCTAGCCATGGGCAGTTCATACACTTTCAGCCCATAGACCTTGCCCAAGCTGGAAAAACATAACAAGGTGTCATGCGTGTTGGCAATTAAAAGCTCCTCGACGAAATCCTCTTCCTTAGTGGCCGCCGCCGCCTTACCTTTGCCGCCACGGCGCTGGGCCTGGTAGACCGAAAGCGGCTGAGCCTTGACGTAACCGGCATGAGTCAGGGTTACCACTACGTCCTCGTCGGAGATCAGATCTTCGACCGAAAGGCTACATTGTTCCTCTATGATTTCGGTCCGCCGCTCGTCGCCGAATTGGTCGCGCAGCGCGATCAGCTCGCTGCGGATGACCTGCAACAAGCGCTCTTCGCTTCCCAGGATGGCCAGCAATTCCTCGATTTGATCCAGGAGAGCTTGGTACTCTTCAAAGATTTTGTCCTGCTCCAAGCCGGTCAAGCGGTGCAGACGCAGATCCAGGATCGCTTGGGCCTGGACCGGTGACAGGCGATAGCCGTCCGGCCCCAAGCCTAAGCCTTCTTCTAAATCCTCAGGACGCGTGCGCGTAGCGTCGGCCCGTGCCAAATAAGCCTGGACGATTCCCGGGCGCCAGGCACGCGCCAATAACTGCTCCTTGGCCTCTTTGGGAGAGGGAGCGGCCTTGATCAGCTCGATCACTTGGTCAAGGTTGGCCAGCGCCACTGCTAATCCTTCCAGCACGTGAACCCGTTCGCGCGCCTTGCGCAATTCGTACAAGGTGCGGCGGGTGACGACTTCGCGGCGGTGGTCAACGAAAGCCTCCAGGGCCTCCTTCAGGTTCAAACACCTAGGCCGCCCGTCCACCAGCGCCACCATATTGATCCCGAATACGCTCTGAAGCTGGGTGTGCTGATACAGATTATTGAGCACCACCTCAGGCTGTTCCCCACGCTTGAGTTCTATCACCATCCGCATGCCGTCCTTGTCGGATTCGTCGCGCAGCGCGGCGATGCCAGAAAGCTTTTCTTCCTTGACCAGTTCGGCGATCTTCTCGATCAGGCGGGCCTTGTTAACTTGATAGGGCAACTCGGTCACGACGATGCTCTGGCGGCCGCTGTCTTTGTTTGTTTCCACGTGGGAGCAAGCGCGCAGGTAGATCCGCCCGCGACCGGTAGTATAGGCCTGACGAATCCCCTCAGCGCCATTGATGATCGCACCCGTGGGGAAATCCGGCCCTGGAATGTAATGCATCAACTCATCGATGGTAATCTCGGGATGGTCGATCAGGGCGAGAACCCCATTGACAACCTCGGTCAAGTTATGCGGCGGGATGTTGGTCGCCATCCCCACCGCGATCCCGGACGAACCGTTGACCAGAAGGTTAGGAAGTTTCGCCGGAAGTACTTCTGGTTCCCGCTCGGACTCGTCGTAATTGGGGGTAAAATCGACCGTCTCCTTGTCCAGGTCCGCGAGCAATTCATGGGCGATGCGGGCCATGCGTACCTCCGTGTACCGCATTGCCGCCGGCGGGTCGCCGTCGACCGAACCGAAATTGCCCTGGCCGTCGATCAAGACATAACGCATCGAGAATGCTTGGGCCATACGCACGATGGTCTCGTAAACCGCCGCATCGCCGTGAGGGTGGTATTTACCGATAACATCGCCCACCACCCGAGCCGATTTTTTGTAAGGCTTGTTCCAATCGTTGCCCAACTCGTGCATGGAGTACAAGACCCGCCGATGGACCGGTTTGAGGCCATCGCGCACATCCGGCAACGCCCTACCGACGATCACGCTCATGGCATAATCGAGATAGGATTGTTTCATCTCGTCTTCGAGCGTGACGGAGAGGACTTCTTTGGCAAACTCAGACATGGCAAAAACTGTACAAAAAACTGTTAAATTATACCTTAAAACCAGCTTAGAAAGCTGAGCAAGCTAATAGCGAATAAAGTTTTCCCGATAGTATTTCAGCTCCTCGATGGATTCTAAGATATCCGCCAAAGCTTCATGGGCGTTCTTCTTTTTGAACCCCTCCTGAATCCGAGGCGCCCAACGCCTGGCCAATTCTTTAAGGGTGGAAACATCCAAATTGCGGTAATGAAAGTAAGCTTCCAGCTGGGGCATGAGGCGGTACAAGAAACGCCGGTCCTGGCAGACGCTGTTGCCGCACATAGGCGATGCGCCGGCTGGGACCCAGCCTTGGAGAAACTCTAAGGTTCTGGCTTCAGCTTCTCGTTCACTCACGCCGAGGCTGCGTACCCGTTCGAGCAAACCCGATTCACCGTGGTGTTTGCGGTTCCAGTCGTCCATCGCCGCCAACACGCTTTCAGGCTGATGAATCGCCAACACTGGACCGACGGCCAATAGATTCAATTCCTGATCGGTCACGACGGTTGCAATTTCAAGAATAACGTCCCGATCTGGGTCCAGGCCAGTCATCTCCAAGTCGATCCAGATCAGATTGTTTTTATCTGCCATGCTTTAAGCCTTAAAGATCAGTTGTCAGTGATGCCGGCAAAGGCTAAGCTGTTTGATCAATTTTTGCAAAACTGTCGTTTGCCTATGAATGCTTTCACCTTCGTTTTTCTGCTTGCGCTTGCGGCTTCCTTCAGCATCGAATTCTGGCTGGCGCGGCGCCACGCAGCCCACGTCCGCAGTCACCGCGACCGGGTACCAGACGCGTTCCAGGACTCCATCACTCTGGCCGCGCATCAAAAAGCCGCCGACTACACCTTGGCTAAGCTCAAGGTACAGGAGAGCGCACGCCTGCTCCATCTCGTCCTGCTGCTGATCTTCACCCTAGGCGGTGGCATAACCGCCCTCGACCAGTGGTTAGGCCGGTTCGAGTTGGGGTCGACCGCCCATGGAACGGCGTTGATCCTCGCGGTGATGTTCCTGATCGCGCTTTCAGAATTGCCGCTTTCGATTTATCAGACCTTCGTAGTGGAAGAAAGATTCGGCTTCAACCGCACTACGGTGATCCAATTCATTAAGGATTTGCTCCTGCAGTCCGCGTTGGCGTTGGGTCTAGGCGCTCCGCTCTTGGCTTTGATCTTGTGGGTCATGGAAAGTGCGGGTCGCAGTTGGTGGGTGATCGCCTGGATGATCCTGACGGGCTTTTCGCTGTTCATGAGTTGGGCTTGGCCTACTCTGATCGCCCCACTGTTCAATCGCTTCACCCCGCTGGAAGATCAGAACCTCAAAGCCCGGATCCAGCGGTTGTTGGAACGCTGCGGCTTTTACAGCCGGGGTATTTTCGTCATGGACGGCTCGCGCCGCAGCGGACATGGCAATGCCTATTTTACCGGTCTCGGCAATCATAAGCGGATCGTGTTCTTTGATACCCTGATGGCCGCCTTGGAACCGGAGGAACTAGAGGCGGTACTGGCCCACGAACTGGGGCATTTCAAGCGCAACCACGTCATCAAAATACTGAGTGTAAACGCTGGTGTGAGCTTCATCGGCTTCGCTCTGCTTGGCTGGCTGGCAGAACAGACCTGGTTTTACCACGGACTGGGGGTATCCAGACCCTCAGCCGCTGCGGCAGTCTTGTTGTTCGTGCTGATCGCACCGGTATTCGGCACTTTCCTGCAGCCTCTGCTGGCAGCCATTCAACGCAGATACGAATTCGAAGCGGATGAATTCGCTGCTTCCCTGACCCGACCCGAAGTCCTGATCCGCTCGCTGGTAAAACTTTATCGCGACAACGCTGCCACTCTCACCCCAGATCCCCTCTATGCTGCCTTCCATTATAGCCATCCTCCGGCGACGATTCGGATTGAGCATCTAAAACGAGCGTGCCAGAAATGAGCCAAGCTCGCCGTGGTCGAGTCGTTGCCCACTTTGGCAGGGAATGGGCGGTCGAGGACGAAGGCGGCAGGCTGGTTCTCGCCTATCCTTTAGCCAAGTGCAGGGAACTCCCTTGCGTCGGCGACTGGGTCCAGTGGGAGCCAACCGATGCCGAGCACGGCCGCATCCTCGAGGTCTTACCTCGAAAAACCCTCCTGACTCGTCCAGGGCGCAGCGGTAACCTGCGCCCAGTGGCGGCCAACGTCGATCAGGTGTTGGTCGTCCTCGCCCCCGAGCCCGCTTATGACTTACTCCTGGTCGATCAATACCTAGTCGTATGCGAGAACCGGAAGATCGACACCTGCCTGGTGTTCAACAAGCTCGACCTCATCCCAGAAGAACACCGCTCAATGCTGCTGGAAGGAGACTTGGCACCTTATCGGTCGCTGTATCCGATCCTGCTCCTCAGCGCCAAGACCGGTGAAGGGATGGAAGCATTACGCGCGGCCTTGAAGAGCAAGGTCTCCATGTTTGCAGGCCAATCCGGAGTCGGCAAATCTTCCCTATTGAAAACCCTTGTTCCCAACCAAACCATCCGGATCGGCGAGCTGTCCGCCAGCAGACATCGCGGGCGCCACACCACCACCAGCGCCAGGCTGTTCCATCTGCCCGAAGGCGGCGACCTCATCGACACGCCTGGAGTGATGATATTTGGCCTGGCAGGCATCGACCCGCCGCAGCTGGCCTTCGGCTACCGGGAATTCCAGCGCCTCATTCCACATTGCCGCTTTGCCGATTGCCGACACGCAGGCGACGCCGGCTGTGCGGTACGGGAGGCGGTGGAAAAAGGGAAGATCAGCACCTCCCGCTATCAACGTTATTTGAAGCTGCTCGAGAAATTGCCGCAGATTTCCTAAACCGTCCGCCGCCCTTCGAATGCATACGCCAGGGTATGGGCGTCCAGATACTCTAATTCCCCGCCCACCGGCACGCCATGGGCGATGCGACTGACGCACACGCCGGCTCTTCGAGCCAGTTCAGCGAGGTAATGGGCGGTCGCTTCACCTTCAACCGTAGAATTGGTGGCCAGGATCAACTCCTTGATCTCTCCTTCCCGCAAACGTTGCTCCAAATCCTCCAACCCTAGATCCTCAGGGCCGACGCCGTCCAAAGGCGACAGGTGTCCGTGGAGGATGAAAAACACCCCCCTGAACACGCCGGTCTGTTCGATCGCCAGAGCGTCAGCCGGGGTTTCTACTACACACAACTTGGATCGCTCTCGCCCGGGATCCAGGCAAATCGGGCAGATCGGCATTTCGGTGAGGTTCCGACAGGACTGACAGCGGCGGATCTTCTCCAACGCCTCGCTCAAAACCTGCACCAATTGGCAAGCTCCCTGGCGGTCGTGCTGCAGCAAGTGGAAAGCCATCCTTTGCGCAGACTTCGGCCCTACTCCTGGCAGCCGCCTCAACGCTTGCATCAGGCGCTGGAGACAATCACTTCGACCTATCATTGAGCCTCAGAATGGCAACTTCATCCCACCCGGCAATTGGAAGCCACCAGCCAATTCGGCCATCTTCTCTTCTTTGAGCTTGTCTACTTTGTGAACCGCATCGTTGACCGCCGCGGCTACCAAGTCCTCAAGGATTTCCTTATCTTCCTCCCGAAACAGACTCCCGTCGATAGTCAGCCGCAGCACCTCGCGCCGCCCGTTCATGATTACCTTCACCAAACCACCGCCCGCTTCACCCTGAACCTCGGCTTTAGCCAACTCCTCCTGAGCTCGCTTGAATTTCTCCTGCATTTCCTGAGCCTGTTGCATCAGGGCTCCCAGTGGATTTTTCATCTTGCCGTCCTCCCAATTGTCTGTTTCACTTTGTCGGCTTGACCGATCCAGGCACTATCCGGGCATCGAAGGTTTCCATTAGCGCCCGGACCGTCTCATCTTCAGCGATAGCCTTCTCGGCTTCTGCCAGCTTTTCTTGCTGCCGGCGCTGACGCAAACTCGCCGGCGTCTCTACCTCGCTTCGAGCAACCCGGATGACCAACTTCACCGGCCGCCCAAGGGTTGCCGCAAGCGCCTGTTGCAGCCGTTCCTGCCATCGGTCACTCCGCAAGTGTGCAAAGCTTTCGTCCAACATCAACTCGCATCGCTGCTCGTCCAGGTGCACCAATACGCAATGGTAGGCCAATTCGCGGGTCATCCCGGAAAGCTGCATACGCTCCAGCAAGGCTGTCCACCCCGACTCCGCCGAGGGAGCGGGTGGGGTTTCATCGACCATTCCAGGAACTTCTATCGTGGAAGACGCACCCCCTGGCTTGGAGGCCGCCGCGCTCGGCGCTGCTTCCAACGGCCGAAACGCCAGCATTCTAAGCAGCACCATCTCCAAACCAGTACGCGGATCAGGGGCCCAAGGCAAATCCCTCTGTCCCATCAGACCAATTTGATAATACAGCTGCACGTCTTCGGCAGACAGCGCTTTAGCCTGCGCCAGGATGAAGTCGCGCTCTTCATCCTGCTCGGCGGTCTCCGGCAGCTTTTGGGCCAACGCGATCCGGTGCAGCAGGAGCAATAGCTCTCTCAGCACCTCAGCAAAATCCGATCCGGTCTCAGCCAGTCGCGCGACCTCAGCCATCACCGCGCGCGCATCGAGCTTTGCTAGCGCCTCCACCAGCCCTTTGAGGGAATCCCGCGCCACTCCTCCCAACATCGCTTCGACGTCATTCGCCCCTACCCGGCCGCCGCCATAAGCGATCGCCTGATCGAGCAGACTCAGCGCATCGCGCAGGCTACCGTCGGCGGCGCGCGCCAAACGCCGCAAAGCTCCCTCTTCGAAGGCGATCCCTTCCGCTTCGAGAATCTGCTCAAGACGCGCTTCGATCTGATCTGGCGGCAACCTTTTTAAGCTGAATTGGAGACAGCGCGACAGCACTGTCACCGGGATTTTCTGAGGATCGGTGGTGGCGAGCAAAAATTTGACGTGCGGGGGCGGCTCTTCTAAGGTCTTGAGCAGAGCATTGAAGCTGTGCCCGGAGAGCATATGCACTTCGTCGATCAGATAGACCTTGTAACGCCCACGGCTGGGAGCGTACTGCGCATTCTCCAAAAGCTTCTGGGTGTCCTCGACCCGGGTCCGGGAAGCCGCATCCACCTCGATCAAATCGACGAAGCGACCTTCGTCCACCGCCAGGCAAACCTCGCACTGACAGCAAGGTTCTCCCTCCTTAGGCTGCACGCAGTTGAGCGCTTTGGCCAAAATCCGCGCAATGGTAGTCTTGCCCACTCCACGGGTACCGGTGAAGAGATATGCGTGATGTATGCGCTCGTAGACCAAAGCGTTGCGCAGCACCCGAACCACATGGGACTGTCCAGTGATCTCGGCGAAGCAGCGCGGCCGCCACTTGCGGGCCAGAGCTTGATAACTCATGGAAAATCTTTAAACTCAGGGAGGCGGACCGCGCCAGCCACACCCCGGCACACGAATCAACTGTTACCGTTGCTCCCTTCCGGGCCTGGCGGGGTTCACAGCCTATCGCTGCGGAGGGACCGACACGGTCCGCCATTGATCGTTCATCCCGACGGCCTCGCCGGGAAGCAAGCTATTATCCCAGTCCAAACCATGTATTGCAAGCACGTGTATACGCCCAACACCTTCGGCACTTGGCTTAATGCTAAGTGCTGCTCGACGTCTCTAAATTCATTTCTACCTTGAAGCAAGTATAATGGGCCTGCCTTCCCAAAGGGCGTCTGGTTTCCTTAAGAACAAATCAAATTATGAGGAGGTAACTATGGTATTTCTAACCGCATCTCTAGCCGCTTTTACTGTGGCGGCCCTGCTGGGCCTGACTATCGCTTTCGATTTATTCCGGGGTTATCCGGTGGACCGGCGCATCGTTCTCACCCACGCCGGTATGGCGGTTTTGGGGGCAGTTTTGGCCGTCGGCGCCGCGCTATTGGGTGACAAACGCGTGTATGTCAACATCGCCTTGGTGGTGATCATCGCTCTATTAGGTTTCACTGCGGCAAGCCGCCGTTACAAGACCGGACAGGTCCAAAAAAGCTTAATCATCGGTCACGCCAGCCTAGCAGTGATCTGCTATCTGATCCTGGCTGCTGTCGTACTCGGGCTCAATCCAACGGGCTAAGCGCTAGCGGACAAGCCAGCACCGACACAAATCTAAGATCTTTATTCCTCGACCCGGCTGAGGCCGGGTTTTTATTCCTCTTTTCCCCCGTGGGGCAGATGACCGCCACGCCAAATCGAGATCAACAGCCACACCCCTCCGATCCCGGCGCCAGCAAAGCCTAGCACTCCCAGCATCGGCAATCCCCACAGAGTCGGCCCGCCGGAGACAGTCATGACGATGGAAGAGCCGATGATCAGCGACGAGGTCACCATACCTACCGTCAGACGGCTAGCAGCGCGGTCGAGGATCCAGCCGAAATAATTGAGCTGGTTGAGGTCAACGTTGAAGCGCAGACTCCCAGTCTTGACCGCTTTGATCAAGCGCCGCACGTCGTAAGGGAAAGCGGCAATGATCTCGAACAACTCGCTGGCGGTGCGCCAGCCGCGCCTGAGCACGATGTCCGGTCGGTAGCGGCGCAGCAGCGCATGACGCACATGCGGGGTGGCGGCGACGATCAGATCGAAGTCTGGATCCACCTGCCGTCCCATCCCATCCAAAGTGAGCAGCGCCTTGAACAGGAGCGCAAGGTCCGGCGGCAACACCAAGTGATAAGTGCGCATCAGATTAGTCAGGTCGCCCAAGATATTGGCAATCTTGAGCTGCTTCAAAGGCAGACCGTGGTAAGTGTCGATGAAGATATCCACGTCGGTCAGCAGGGCGTCCATATCTACCTGTACTTCGCCGGCCCAGTCGAGCAACACGTTGGCCGCGCTCCTGGCGTCGCGGTCGATCACTGCTGCCAAAAGGTCTACGATCTGATGGCGGCGGGTTTCGGACAGGCGCCCTACCATACCGAAATCGATGAAGGCCAGCCGGTTGCCGGGCAAGAAAATGAGGTTGCCGGGATGGGGGTCGGCGTGAAAAAAGCCGTCGATGAGGATCATCTTCAGCACCGCATCGGTCCCACGTCGGGCCAGAACTTTGCGATTTAAACCCAAAGCCTCGGCCAGTTGCAGTTTGCGCGCCGGGACCCCCTCGATATAGGCTTGCACGTTGAGGCGCTCAGAACAAAACTCCCAATATATCTTGGGGATCACGATCCACGGCTGGCGGGCAAAGTTGGCCGCCATCCGCTCGGCGTTGTGGGCCTCGTTCTCCAAATCCATCTCCCGCCGCAAGGAGGCAGCAAATTGGTGGACGATGTCCACTGGGCGGTAGCGGCGCAGCTCCTTGACCTCGCTTTCGGCGATTCGAACTACGCGCTCTAATAGCCGAAGATCCGCCTCTACGACTTCCTCAATCCCGGGCCGGCGGATTTTTACGATCACTCGCTCGCCGCTGAATAGACAAGCTCTATGCACCTGGGCAATGGAAGCCGCTGCTAGCGCCTCGGTTTCAAACTCGGCAAACACCTGCTCCACCGGTGCCCCTAGGTCTTCTTCCAGTTGCGGGCGAAGCGCTTCGAAAGGTAAAGGCGGCACCTGGTCCTGAAGCTTTTCAAACTCAGCGATCCAGTCCGGCGGAAACAAATCCACCCGCGTGGCCAGAATCTGGCCCAGCTTGATGAAGGTTGGGCCCATTTCTTCGAGGGCTCGACGAATCCGCTGCGCCGTATTGAGCTGAACCAGTTCTTCTACGGCTTTCCAATGCAGCGCCCTACCCGCCTGCTCGAATGCGTGCGCCAGCCCCAGGCGGCGCACGAACCCGGTAAACCCATAGCGGATCAGGATCAGGGTCAGGTCATACAGGCGGCCTAAGTCATGGATCGCACTGACGGCTTCCCACAACATCAGCCTTGATCAGGCTTTTCTGGCTGGTTTTTTTTGACCTGCCGGTCAAGCGCATCGGCGATCCCAGCCAGGAAACCGCTGGTGATCGCCGCAAGTTGCGCTCCGGTAGTACGGGCAGTCTCTAGCCCCGCTTTGAACCCCCATTGACCGGCTTGCTGAAGCTTGCGCGGCAGGGTCTGCATGACCTCGCTCAGGTATTCACCCACCGCGGTGCCGCTGTCATGGGCGTGGCGGAGCAAATCGGTCAGGATTTCACCCACCTGGGCGCTGCCTTTTTTAGCCACGTCGGCCAAAGTGTCCAGATAGAGCTTTTCCATCTCGACCAATTGATCGAATGCTCGCTTGACCTCTTGCTCAGCAAATTCATCTGCTCGGCTTGCTGCCTCCTCCAAAGCCAGTTTGGACGCCTCCGCGGCTTTGACCAAACCTTCTTCCAAACCTTTGACCACCTCTTCCAACGCTTGGCGAGCAAGACTTCCATGGGTTTCGATTCCAGCACTGGCACCTTGTATGACGGTCTCAATGATCGCCTTTATTTGGGTAGCGTCCAATTTAC
>LJSS01000191.1_pt1 | contig 10471 bp, 6 predicted proteins | sample 890271 | NCBI WGS metagenome assembly LJSS01 (sample SAMN03797534, study PRJNA294671) | hot springs metagenome | isolation source: water from Lobios Hot Spring | place: Spain: Lobios, Galicia | collected 2011-02-08
TGTTCCTCAGACTCGCGCTCGCCTTTTTCACGAGGGGGGAACTCAGGCCATTTATACTCTGGGATCGATTCGAGAAAACCCATCACCTCATCGTTTGTAAAGTAAAGAGCGCCGTTGACCGTTCGTGTACATCGTTGCAAGAAAGCGCACACCGCTTCTACATCAATCCTTCGGATGTATTTGCTCTGGATGAAGTGTTCCTGTATGCTTCGGTCTGAGCGTTCTGGAGAATCAGGATCGACAACTGTGTCAGGACTAAAGTAGAGCACCACATCGGCGAAGTTGCCATCCCGTCCTGCTCGCCCCGCTTCCTGAACATAGGCTTCTAAATTACCCGGCGGTGTTCGGTGAATCACCAGCCGAATGTTCGGCTTGTCTATCCCCATCCCGAAGCCTTTTGTAGCGACCATGATGGCTCGTTCGCCGCGAATGAACGCAAGCTGCTCCCCCTTGCGATAGCGTCCTGACAGATTGCCGAGCGGCGGGACAGTGCTCTGCCGTGGCTCTGGGGCATCACTGTGTTCTTCGTTCTCGTCCATCTTGCCGTGATACAGGCAGACACGCTCACCAAGCTCCTCTTCTAAAAATGAAGCAAATAATGTGACCTGAAAACTATGGCGCTTTTGTAAGCGCCGTTCTTCTTGGCACCACCAGTCCCAGTTGGTTTGGTTTGGATCTTTTCCTGTGAGAGGCATAAATACAATCAAGGCATCATCTGGAGTACTCTGACGCTGAGACATAATACGATTCAAGATATCGTTTATTTTTTCCTCTGTACTTTGGGTGAGTTTTACGATAAAGTTCAATTCAGGGCGGTTAGAGGAATGAACATATAAATCACCTCCCTGCTGGACAGGACGCGGATCGAGATGCAATTGGCGGCACACATCTTCACGGACACGGGGGCTGGCGGTCGCCGTGAGCGCGATACGGACGGGAATGGGGTCAATCCCTGCTCTATCCAGCTTCGTGATGATGTTCAGGTAACTGGGGCGAAAGTCGTGCCCCCACTGGCTGATGCAGTGCGCCTCATCCAACGCCAGGAAAGAGACGCCCACGCTTTCATGCGCATCCCTCAGGGCAGCCAGAACATAATCGCGTTCCAGTTGTTCGGGGGTGAAATATACAATCTTGTAGTAGCCTCTTCGCATGCGTTGAAGGCGCCGATCGCGCTCCTGAAACGGCACATCGCCGTTGATGAAGGTGCTGATGTCTCCCAACCCGTATCGTTCTGACAGGCGCTGTTCGTACTGGTCTTGCATCAGCGATTTGAGCGGAGCCACCACAACGGTTACGCCAGGCAAAAGCAGGGCGGGCAAGATGAAGCACTCGCTTTTACCTCCACCCGTGGCTGCAATCGCAAAAATACTTCGCCCTCGCAAAACATGGGAGAGCACCTCGTGCTGGAAATCGTGCATCTTCTCAAAGCCGAAGAATCGGTATGCCAGTTCGTCGATGGCAAGCCTTGTACGCTCGGTGTACTCAGGGAGAAAGCAGTTGCGCACACGCTCAGCGCCCCGAATGGAGGAGGAATCGGCAAGCAGAACATCGTTGTCCTCAATCTGAATGGTAACGCTCTCGACACCGCTAGTTACCGGGAAAGCGCCTTGCTTGAGCCAAAGAACATCTCCGAATTCCACACGCGGGGGAACATATCCAGGACGAGGCTGGAGACACAACGAGGTTACGCGCGAATCCGGATGGCAAGCGGGACAAAGCTTGAGAGCGCCGCTGGTGGGTAGCTTGCCGATATAGCGTGTGAGTTCTCTGTTGTCTTTGTAGCGCGAAGGTGCTGAAAGCGTCCCCTTGAAAAGCACCGTGTAGCTCTGGGAGAGCAGGTCGTTTTCGTACTCGTCGAACACTTTGGAACCGCGCCGGTGCTCCTGGATTTCCCTGCATCGCTCCATAAACCATCGATACAGCTGCGTATGATGAAGCGACGAACGCTGTAAGTTCCAGCATCTCCCACACTTGTCGGGCGGCTGGTTGCCGTATTCCTGACCACACGGCGCTACCACAGCCCATCCGGCGCCATACTCAGACCGCAGGAATCGGGAGCGCAGAGCGAAAAGAGCTTTTGAACGCCGCTCATCCCCTGGCTCAATAATAATCGCGCTGCTTCCGTTCGGGAGCTGCCCCAGAATACGCACCAGGTTTTGTTTACCTTGATCGAGCAATTCTGAAACCACATTACAGAGGATGAACAGGGTCTTCTCGCCCTGTATCTGGCGGACATAATCGACAAAATCTTCGTCCTGCATGTCGCGTCGCTCAACGACACAGTTTCTCATCCAGTTGCGCACTTGGGTCAGGGCGCTCTGTTCGGCGGCATCGCCCCGATATTCCCGATAGATTTGAATGCGCTTATCAAGAACAGAAGCGTAGGCATCAAGAACTTTCTGAGTCAACTCGCACCATCCCTGAATCTTGTCGAAGCCGTAGTAGCGTACACGGGTTATGGGCAACTCCAGATTATACAGGTGGCACACGCACCCCCACGCAATCAGAAAGTCGAAAAGCGCGATTGGGGCATTCCCGGCACCGATGCCGACATCGATAACCGTGAGCTCGTCACTCAGAAGACCGTGCTTCACGAGATCGATGAGCCGCATTTGCACCTTGCAGACATTCATCGTGAAGTTGTGGGTGAGCCACGCAAGCCGGTACTCCTCGTCCTCGTAAGCAATTTCGTAGCGTATGGGAGAGCCGGTATTCAGGACGGTCATGAATACTTGCGCCAATTCCTGAAGGCACTGCTGGTTTTCGGGAACGGAGAGAATCTGGCGGATCGATTCGTATCGCCGTCGAGGGTTGACCTGCGCGCTTTCGCCAAACAGTGTCAGAAGCTGCGTCTCCTCCACCATCGGTGAAAGACGCATGCGGTCTCCGGGCGCGATGAGATTTTTCAGAACCTCTACCACCGCTTCACTGAAAGGCGTCATCATCGCTTTGTCTCTCCCCTTCAGAACATGCTCAGCTGTTCTGTTTTTTCAGTGCGCTGATCGCGTTCTTCAGTTTGCTGATTGTGCAGTTCCGTTCCTGGCTGTTCAGCCTCTTGGGGACGCCCGATAAGCACAGGCGAGTTGGGGTCGTGCAGGCGATGGCGTTCGCGGGCTTTCCCGAAGTCAGAAGTGGCGTAGCAGTAGACGCAACCGAACAGGCAGGTGTCATACATGCCTATATCGCGGCTTATCACACAGCCACACGCCTCGCGCTGTCCGGGGTCTTTTTTGCTGGACACATTTATGCCAAACACGCGGCAAATGAGGTCATCATCCACGCACTTGCCTTTGGGCACGCCATATCTGTCAAGGTCAATCACCTCGGCACAGCTCTGGATTTCCATGCCTTCGCTTCTGGCTTTTTCTGCAATCTGACGAATGAACTGCCCGAATTTGTCTTCCCAGTCGTTAATTTTGATATCCCGTTTGGATAGCAGTTGCAGGCGCGGCTGGATTTTTCGGTAGTCGGTATCCACAATGCTAATCACATTCCGTTTTGTGTAGCCGTGCAGCTGTTCTGCGATGTAGGCGTGGCGTTCCAGATGGAACTCTGGAGGCGTGATGCGGCTAAGAACGATCGGATCGTAGCGCCACACCACGCGATCGGCACCGATTTTTTCCGCAAGCGCACGGAAGGTCTCTAAGCGCTTTTCGAGAGGGGGCAGATGCGGGTCTAATTCTGGGGGATTATCCATTAAAGTGAACTGGAAGTAATATCGATAACCGCGCGCGTCCAGCTCTGCAAGGTAGGGCATCAGGGGGCGCGGGTAACGCGTCCAGAAAACTATTACCAGAACATCCTCGGGCTTGAGAGAGATTCGGGCAATCTGTTGGGGGTTATGAGGATTCGGCACGAGACAGTAGCCTTCGCGAATGCGGTTGATAAACCACTTCGCGTAGAATGCAGGGATGTCAGTGCGCCTGCTGGCACTGATAATCGTTGGCGACTGTGCCATTGCTTCCTCCGGGGTTGTTTTACAGTATACCACACATCAGGAGCCTGTGTCAAGAGTTATGCGAGTGGTTCTCAGACCCTGAGCAAACAAGGTGGAGTTACGAAATTCACGGTGCGCAGCGAACCACCTGCGCACCGTGAGCAGCAATGAAGTGAAACTATCCACTACTTCCCCGCCGCCGACCAGGCGCGTTCGTGCTGAATTACATACTCAGCAATCTGGCGGCGGAGCGCCATCGTGTTGACCTCTGCGGTGCGGCGGGTGTAGCGCTTGAGCGCCGTGAGCAGAATCTGGAGCATGTCGCCCTCCGCGAAGGAGTGAATGGCACGCCGGGCGCTCGCCTCGATTTTGTCGAACGCATCGTAGGCGAACACGCGCGCCATCGCCAGCGGAATCGTGATGTCCAGCCCCTTCTGCTGGAGTTTGCGCGTGCGTAGCCACACGCTCTCCATCGCGTAGAGCTGAATCAAGCAGTCTGCCAGATGCCCCACAATCTCCTGCTTTTCCTCCAGCTCCATGCCGACCTGCTCGGCTGCCATCCCTGCGGTAATCAGCACCGCCTTCTTGGCGTTCACCACATAGCGCCCGATGGCTTCCAGCGGGTCGGCGGGGTCGGGCGTGGGCATCTGCGGCTGGTTCAGCTCGGCACGCAGCGCCTGAATCTTCTCCATCAAGCCCGGCAGCTTGCCTTTCAAGGCGCGGCGCATCAACTGATCCAGCATCAGCAGGCGGTTAATCTCGTTCGTGCCCTCGAAGATGCGGTTGATTCGGCTGTCGCGATAGATTTGCGCGGCGGGGAACTCTTCAGTGTAGCCGAAACCACCGTGAATCTGCATCGTTTCGTCCGCCACGAAGTCCAGCACTTCGGAGCCGAACACTTTCAGGATGGCGCACTCCACGGGGTACTCTTCGTCCGCCTCGCGGTATTGCGCGTTCGCGTCGGGAGCGGTGGCGTCGATGCCGTGAAATACCTCGTCCAGCATGCCCGCTGTGCGATAGACCGTGCTTTCCAGCGCATAAATCTGGATAGCCATCTCGGCGAGCTTCTGGCGGATCAAGCCGAAGTTGGCAATCGGCTGACCGAACTGCTGGCGGTCTTTGGCGTAGCGTGTGGCGATGGTGAGCGCTTCTTTCGCACCGCCGAGCGTGGCAGCCGCCAGCTTGAAGCGCCCGATGTTCAGCACACCGAACGCCACATGGTGTCCCTTGCCAATTTCGTGAAGCACATTTTCCACGGGCACCTGCGCGTTTTCCAGAATGACGCGGCGCGTGCTGGAGCCTTTGATACCCAGCTTATGCTCCTCGCGCCCCACCGAGACGCCGGGGAAGTTGCGCTCCACAATAAAGGCGGTGAACTTCTCGCCATCTACTTTGGCGAACACGATAAACAGGTCTGCCCAGCCCGCGTTGGTCGTCCACATCTTCTCGCCGTTGAGCAGGTAATACTTGCCGTCGGGCGAGAGGGTGGCTTTTGTGCGTGCCGAGAGGGGGTCGGAGCCGCAGTTCGCCTCGCTGAGCGAGAAGGCGGCAATCATCTCGCCTGTCGCCAGCTTGGGCAGGTATTTTTGCTTCTGTTCGGGCGTGCCGAAAAAGAGAATTGGGAGCGTGCCGATGCCCACATGCGCGCCCCACGAGACCGCGAACGAGGCTTGCAGGCTCATCTTTTCGGCGAGCAGGGTACTGGTGGTCTTGGACAGATTCAGCCCACCATAGGCTTCGGGCAGATCGCCGCTGAGCAAGCCCAGTTCGCCCGCTTTTTTGAGCAGCCCCACCATAACGCCTTCTGCTTGCTTCTCAATTTCGGCGTTGCGAGTCTGCACCTCACCGCGCACGAAATCTTCCGCCGCCTGCGCAATCGCTAGGTCTTCCGAGGTGAAGTCTTCGGGCGTGAACACCTGCGACGGCTCCACTTCACGCAACAAAAATTCTCCTCCACGCAACGAGATGTTTTTCATGCGTCACCTCCATCGGTCTGTGCTACGAGGTAGTATACCCCAATTTTTGACTCGTTGTTCGAAGAAGGACATTCACCCCCAACACAATCGCCCCAGTCGCACGGGGCGCGAGACGCCCGTGGTGTTTGGGAACGCCACAGGCTCGCCCATCAGGTAGCAATCTGCCAGCACAGCGAAAGCAATCGCCTCCTTAAAATCGGGGTCTATACCGAAGGTTGCGCTGGATTGAATTGCCACTTCGGGCAGGAGCGCCTGCAGTCGTGCCATCAGCGTCTGGTTATGCACCCCGCCCCCTGAGACAATCAGTCGGGCGACAGGCATGCACCACTGCCGAACCGCCTGCGCAATCGTGCGTGCGGTCAACTCGGTGAGCGTGGCAATCAGAGTCAACGGCTCCACACGCCCCCACCATTTCTGGAGATACTCCACGCCGAACACTTCGCGCCCCGTGGACTTCGGTGGCGGCTGCTGAAAGAAGGGGTGCGCCAGCATCTCATGAAGGAGAGCCTCATCGGGCGATGCCTGCGCCGCGAGGGAGCCGTCGGGGTCATAAGCGAGCCTGCCCCCGGTGTGCCAGCGCACGGCGAGGTCTATCAGCACGTTCCCAGGACCCGTATCAAACGCGAGAATCGATTCGGGCGTCGCCTGCGGGGGCAGGTAAGTGAGGTTTGCCATTCCGCCGATATTGAGCGCGGCACGCGGTTCGGCGTCGGAGCGCAACAGCAGCCAGTCCACGAACGGCACCAGCGGCGCGCCCTGACCGCCCAGCGCCACATCGCGCGTGCGGAAATCTGCCACCACAGGAACCCCCGTGCGCGCCATAATCACTTCAGGCTGGGCAATCTGAAGGGTGTTGGGCGCGGGACGCCCAAACAGTTGGGCGCTGGGCGCGTGCCACACCGTTTGCCCGTGTGAACCGATGAAGTCAACAGGCGCCCCGGCTTTCTGCATCAGTTCCAGCGCGACCTCCGCGAACTTTTCACCAAGGTAGGCGTCCCAGGCGCATAAATCTGCCAGTGTACCCGACTCAATCAGGCGCAGAAGCCCCTCGCGTTCCTCGTGGGAGTAGGGTATGTGGTGCGTGGCGAGCGTCTGAACGGCGCGATGCCCCTTTTGCCCCTCAATTGCCACGAGCGCCCCGTCCACCCCGTCCAGCGAAGTGCCCGCCATCAAGCCAATCGCATAGCGCGGCGATTTCGTGCGCAGGTAGCTCAGCCATTCCACGCAATCGGCACTCATTTTACGGAACCTGTCCCTGAATTCGGGGCGTCTAATTGCGCACAGGACGGCTCAACCGTCAAACGCTCACGGGAGGCGCGGGCGGGGAATCCGCGCCTCCCTTCGTGGTGGGGTGGTGAGGAAATACGCCCGGAAAGGAGTCAACGGGTTGCGATTTCCTCCCACCCTATTATACCCCACTTGATTTATGACACCCGCCCCTGCGTCTCAGCACGCCCCACGCAAGCGCCACAAGGCAAATGAGGGGCAAATAATCGCCCAGCAGGGTATAAAGCGTGCCGCTGGGGGCAACCTGAACGGTGGCTGTCAGCACTGCAGGACCCTCTTCTGCGCTCGCCACCAGACGCCCCACGCGGTTCACTATCATGGAAGTTGCCCAGCTTTCGGCACGCACGATTGGCACGCGATGCTCGGCGGCGCGAATGGTGTGAATTGCGCCGTGCAGGTGATGGTACGCGAGATTGCTTGCCACAGGGTCATTCGTCGGCACACCCACCAGTACGGCGCGCTGGCGACAGAGCTGGCGGAGCGTGTCGGTGAACATCGTGTCGTAGCAAATTGCCGCCCCAGTCAAGCCGAACTCGGTGGAGAACGGCTCGGCGTGGGTGCCAGGGATGGTGGAACGCTCCACAATATAAGGGTGCATTTTGTGGTAGGGCGCGGTCATTCTCCCGCCGGGGAAGGCAATCGCGGCGCAGTTATAGCCGTTGTCCCAGAAGCCCACCATCACGGGCACGCCCATCTCTTTGGCAAGCGGGATAGCCTGCTCCTGCATGATCGAAGCTTCAGGTATCACCACGAATTGCGCCTCCGGCTGGCGCACCTGCTGGATAAGCTCAGCGTCTGTGGGATCACCCTGAACAGCGGCGACACGGAGGGGCACACCGCGCGGCTCGCTCCACCAGATGGCGAGCATGCCGAAGGTGTGAATTGCCACGCCAATCCCTACCAGAGCGGTCAGTGCGGGCGTCCAGCGGCGCATCGCGAGCGCGTAGCCAAGCGCCGCCCAGCCACTCCAGAGAAACAAAGACAGCCCCCACACGCCTGTCACCATCGCCAGCTGCAGAAACGGCGTATCGCGCCAGACCGCCATCGCCGCATGAAACGGGATAAACAGGAAACTCTCCAGATACTCCAGCAACACGCCCGCCGCGCCGACCCACAGCACAGCTCTCAGGCGCGACAAGTCGCCCACATCGCGCGCGACCAGCCCTACAACCCCCACCGCCACCCCGTAAATCAGAAACGGAAGCAGTGCCCCCACCTCCGAAAGTGCGACGCCGAACCCCATCGCGGTCATCCCCACCAGCCAGCCGTGAAGCAGTCCCAGAAGGGGCACAAGTAGTCGAGGCAGGGTCCATATCACCGCAAAAAAGGGCGCCAGCGCCACAAACCCCAGCGGCAGGTCATACGGCGGGAGCGAAACCCCCATCAGAAGCCCACTCAGCACCACATACCCCAGCGCAACACCAACCTGTGTTGCACGCCTGCTTTGCGTCAGTGTTGCCATACAATTAGATTACGCCGTAAAAATCCGAGACTCCTGCTTCTAAGAAGCGATCTAGGAATTCCGCCTTGCAATCCGACGCACCAGCCACCGCACACACGCAATCACAATCCAACCCGCCTCCACCTCACATAACTGGTCATAACAACGACCCAACCGACGACACCCCAACAACCACGCAAAACTACGCTCCACCAACCACCGACGCGGCTGCACCCGAAACCCTCCCCCCGAACGCGCCACACAGTCTAAACCCACCTCCCACTTGCTCAACAACCACTCCAGCAACCCCTCCCGATCCTACGCACTGTCCGCTATCACCACTTGCGCCTCCCGATACCGCGCCAACACCTCATCTAACACCTGATACGCTCCCTGTGCGTCCGACACATCCGCTGCCGAAACCCATACCCCTAACACATTCCCCTGCGAGTCGACTACGATATGGCGCTTACGCCCCTTGATTTTCTTGCCTGCGTCGTACCCGCGTGCCCCCCCTTTGCCGTAGACGGCACACTCTGGCTGTCTACAGCAAGATGCCGCGGGGCGTCCCGCCCCATCTGAAGCCGTTCTAAACGCACCAACGCATCGCGAACCGTGTCCCACACGCCCAACTGACGCCAGCGTCGGAAGTGATAGTAGACCGTTTTCCACGGCGGCAAGTCGTGGGGGAGTTGGTGCCACTGGCAGCCCGTGGTCAGCACATAGAGGATCGCGTTGACGATTTCGCGCAGGGGGTACTTGGGTGGGGCGCCGCGGCGTTTGCGTTTGCGTCCGTAGAGCGCTCTGCGGAGCAGAGGTTCGAGGAGAGCCCACTCTTTGTCGGTCAGGTCGCTGGCATAGGGCTTTCGCTCGCTCATAGCGGACAAAGTATACCCGAACTCACTTTCCTAGATCGCTTCTAAGTGCCTTTGCATTTTATTTTCAGCACCGCGAGTATGGAGTGCTGAAGCGCAGCTTCAGCGTGGGGAAGACAGCGCGGAAGCGGCGCTTCCGCAGTCCATAGACCCCCTGTGTCGAAATGGTATCGCGAGGGCACTTAACACGATGGGGTACACTGAAAGCGGAGGGACAAGCCATGCGCGATATAAAAGAGCAAGAGGTCGTGCTTCAGGTAGGTTCCGAGCGGGTGCGGGCATATGCGGCGCTTCCTGCGAAACCGCGCGGCGGGATGCTACTGATTCACGAATGGTGGGGGCTGAACGACTGGATTAAAGAGCAGGCGCGCCGCTTTGCGCAGGAGAACTATCTGGCGCTGGCGGTAGACCTCTATCGGGGTAAGGTCGCCACGGACCCCGAAGTGGCGCATGAACTCTCACGGGCGCTGCCCGAAGACCGCGCGATGCGCGACCTCAAGGCGGGTGTGGATTGGCTTGCGAAACGCCCCGAACTGCGTGGCAAGAAGGTGGGCGCGATTGGGTGGTGTATGGGCGGCGGGCTGGCGCTGAGCCTCGCGTTGCAGGAGCCGCGCCTCTCAGCCTGTGTGATTTACTATGGGCGCCTGCTGACCGACGAGGCGAACCTGCGCAACCTGCGCTGTCCCGTGCTGGGGATTTTCGGCGACCAGGATCGGGGCATCCCTGTGGAGTCGGTGCGCCAGTTTGAGGCGACGCTCAAAAAACTGGGCAAGCAGGTGGAGATTCACCTCTTCCAGGGCGCGGGGCATGCGTTCGCCAACCCGAACAACCGCCGCGGCTATAATGCCCATGCCGCCGAAGAGGCGTGGCGCCTGACAATCAAGTTTCTGGAGCGGTGGATGGGGTAGTTATTCCGTCGCCCTGCCCCACCCCTCAGGCGGGTCGCGGCGCAAGC
>LJSS01000218.1_pt1 | contig 10459 bp, 8 predicted proteins | sample 890271 | NCBI WGS metagenome assembly LJSS01 (sample SAMN03797534, study PRJNA294671) | hot springs metagenome | isolation source: water from Lobios Hot Spring | place: Spain: Lobios, Galicia | collected 2011-02-08
CGGCCGTGGTCGTTGTAGCCCAGCTTGCGCATGGTGATGTAGTTGGCCATGTTCCACCCGGCGCGGGCCTCCGGGTCTTGGATGAGGAGCTCGTAGGCCTTAAGGGCCTTGGGAAAGGCCTTTAAGCGCTCGCGGATGGACTGGTCGGCCTCGGCGTATAGCCTGGCCTTGGGGCTGGCAACGTGGACGATGCGCTCTCCCGCCATGAGCAACCCCTACCTTACCCCATGCTGCCCGGAAGAAGGGAAACCTAAGCCACCCCCGGACCCGGCGAGGCCGAAGCCCATCCTAGTTGCTTTTGGTTCCTCTCCTAGGCTCCCAAGAAACCCCTCTAGGACTCCCTACCGGGGCCCCCATGCGGGCTTTAGGCCCGCATAGGGTAGCATCACTCAAAACTTGCACCTCCTGCATACCCCGCATAAACCTTCATCTCCCGTCTTTTCCCCTGGCAGCCCCAAACCCAGGGCATAGAGCTCCCGGACCAGCACCAGGGCCACGAGCTCAGGCAAAAGAACCCGTGCCGCCCACCCCGCCACCTCCCGCCAGGTCAGCCCCTCCTCTCCCCTCCCCACCCCCACCCAGTGGGCCAACAGCTAGGCCAAGAAGGACAGCACCAAAAAGCGGTACACCCCCAGGGGAGTCCGCTGCCTAAACTGACCCAGGGAAAACTCGCTCTTCATAGCAGAGCCTTGGTCAGCCCTGGAAGGGCTACCTTGTGGGATCCCCGGAAGTGGGGGCTTGGCAGGAGGACCAGGATGCGGGAGAGTAACACTTGGGCTGCCCGGGGCATGGTACCCGTCATCTGACGGGAAACCGGCAGCCTCTTTCAACTGGTCCCCCCGCATAAATCTGCGGCTGGGAGCATAGGTGTAAGTTTCGAGGTGAAGGAAGCCTGGATGTATGTGGACATGCTACGCTTGTTGGTGAAGCGGCTAGCCCGGACCGACTGAGGTGGGGTGGGAGGGTTTTACGACAACCTCTGAGACATCGCTCAGACCGAGGGAAAGCCCCTCAAGTCCCCGCAGGACACGCCCGAAAGGGCGAAAGTTTACGGCCAGCTCTGCTCGAGGTGCCCGGTGCCGGTGGAGGAGCGGAGGATCTCGAGCAGGTAGCAACCCAGATGAGCACCCTCAAGCCACCACTGCCCTAGGAGTGTGGGTAGCTACCCTAGGGAGCAGAAGAAATCGTACTCCTGCACCGAACGGTTCCCCCTGGGCAGAAAGGTGCTAGCCTGCCGGCGTCCTTTGGGAGCAGGGGGAACAGGCTTGAGGGCCTCTATCTTCCAGGGGGTGCCCCTGAGGGATTCGTAGATCAGCTCCACAGGCTCCGCGCTTCGGCTGCCAAGGCTGCCGAAGCGTACGACCATGCGCGCTCCATCCACACATTGGGCGGCCACATTCTGCCACACCCGTGAGAGGTCGGCGACGAAGTGCTCAGGGCTGCCGTGCCCCAGCTGGCTGGACTGGTCGTACTGCACGATGTCGGGCCCGCCCAAAAACCAGCCCCTTAGCCACTGGTCGGGGATGTAGGTGCGCATCCCGTAGTAGGGCGGCGAGGTGATCACCCAGTGGAATTTTCCCTGGACGCTCCTGAAGGTCTCGCCCTCGCGGCTATCCCCTAGCACCACTGCTCCCCGAGGAGGCAAGGGATGGGCATAGTAGCGCCGGGCCCGCCGTTCAATTACTTCAAGGATATTCACCCGAGGAGGCCTGAGGCCTCGAGAGCGCCAAAAGCGCAGGGCGTAAGCGGGCTTAGGGGCGTAGGTGCGGGGGCTTTGGTTGGAAAGGTAGCTCGCCGTCTTGTAAACCGGGCCGTGAAGAGCCCCAAGCAAGATGCCCCGCAAAGCAAGGCGGGCCGGGCTTGTGCAGTCCTCCAGGAAGGCCTCCCGGAAGCGGCAGAGATCCTCGAGGGTTTCCGGGTGGTAGGCCCAATGCCAGAACTCCCCTTGGGGGACCTCCTTGGGCGCAGGGCGAGCGAGGATGAGGCGGGCTTCCTCTAGGATCTCCTCCACCGTAGGGGCCACCAGCTTGGCGGCGGTGATGGCCACAGCCACCGGGCTTGAGTCCACCCCCAGGGAGTCCAGGCCCAGAAGCCTTGCGGCGAAGTTGGTGGTACCCCGCCCGCAAAAGGGGTCCAGCACCCGTTCGGTGGGCCGGGCACTCCCCTCCAGGACCGAAAGGGGGAAATCCAGAGGGAACATGGTGAAGTAGGGGGCGATGGCGTTGAGCCGGAGGGCGTCCGGGTGCGCACGGCCTTCCCCCCTCATTCCCCCCTCCGCAACCGCACCCACCGGATGTTTCTGCCCTCCCTGTTGGGAGCGGAATAACCCTCCCAGGCACCCTTACCAAAGGCCGCGTCCAGGACACGCGGAAGGTTGTGGTGGGCCCAATCATCGGGATTGTCCCAGCCGGAGGGTAGATGCTTAGCCACCCAGCCCTGGAGTACGCCGTAGGGTATCTTCTGGCCCTTCTCAAGCTTTTTACCCAGCGGATCGTTTTTGAGGCTCTCTGCCAGACCTTGAATCGTCTGGGCCAGGTAATCTCCGTTTCCAGGATCCTCACCTCCCGACCCAGGCTCGGTTTCCGATGACTTCTCGGGAACCTCACCCAACCGCTCCCGCAATCCAGCCACGGCGGCGGCCGCGGCTTCCTTGGTGTATCGCGGATCCTGGGGGGAGTACCTCTGCTCGAACGAGAGCACCCGCAGGCTCACCGGGTAAGGCTTCCCCCCCACCGAGCTCCAGAACACCCCATGCCCTGGGATGGGCTCGTTGAGCAAGGAAGAGAGCAGGTCGTCGCTGAAGTGGGCATTGGCGTTTTTCAAGGCCATCAGGTCGGCCTGGGAGAGCAGGTGGAAGATGAACCAGTTGTCCCCCTGGGAGAGGATCTCCACCGGGATGCTGCCTGGCTGCTGGGTTACCAGCACCGCCCCCAGGTCGTACTTGCGCCCCTCCTTCACCCACTCCACATAGGGCTCGGAAGCGGTGGCCTTACCGCCCAGCACCGACTGGGCTTCCTCGATTACGGCGATGGTGGGGATTGTCCGCGGGGTGGCCTCGGTGAACTCCCGCTGGTTGTGATCAAAGATGCGCCGCAGGATGAGCCCCGAAAGGATGAGGCCTTGCTTACCTCGCATCTGGGAGATATCCACCACGCACAGCTTGCCCTCCCTCAGGGCCAACATCAGGAGATCCAACATCCGGCTATTGGGGTCGTGCAACATCCGCACGATGGTGGTCATGTTACTGCGAGCGGCGGTGGCTTCGGCTTCTTGCTTGGGATACTCCAGTTCCAAAAGCTCGGACACCCGCTGTAGGTCGGCACTGTGGCCCTCCCGGTGGATCATGTCCACCAGCTCCGCCCACTTCCTGTCGTTGAGCCCCCGGAGCTTGCGCACGTTCTGCTGCTCCTGCCGCTCGGGGTCGAGGGCGATGGAGATCACGTCGGCAGGTCTGAGCCTGCGGATGTCTAACCGGATGTCGCTGGCTACGAAGGAGCCGTAGTAGGGGCTTGGGGGCTTGCGGCTGGTAAACACGACCAGCTTGTCCTCCAGGTGGGGCACGTCGCACAGGCCAGGCCGCCCCTTGTCGTCCGGCCAGAAGTACTCACCGTCGGGATCGAAGAGCACCGTGCCCACCGGGACTTTTTGCCCGCCCCGCTTTTCCACCGTGGGGGTGTTGCGGTAGAGCTCGCTAAAGAGCAGCTTGATGAGGTTGGACTTGCCGAAGCCCGCCCGGGCAAAGATAAAGCTGCGCCGGGCCACTAGCGAGCCTACGGGGAAGCGGATGAGCACCTCCGGGGAGACCACCTGCATCCAGGGCTCCGGCTTGAACTCGGCGCTGCCCTCGGCGTAGACGTACTCCCCGAAGGCCAAGTGGCCGATAGGGGCTCCTTCAATGTTATGCCCCGCCAGCTCCCGCAGCACCGCGTCGTCCAGGAAGGCCACCTTGCTGCCCACGTGGGGCAGGCGGCGGTGCGAGGGGGCAAAGGTGATCCCCCCGTTCACCACCCGCACCACTCCCAGCACCCGGATGGTTACCCGGTAGCGTAGATACTGTTCGCGTACGTCCTCCGGGACCTCCAAGTCTTCCAGCACGGCCCGGATGCTAAACTCCTCGCCCTCCCCGTAGGCCAGCTTACCCTCGGCGGAGAAGGCCGCGATGCGCCCTAGGACGGCCTCGCTTGGGTTTTCCAGCTGTACCAGGAGGAACTGGCCGTGCATGGGCAGGTTTTGGAACTCGTTGCGGTAGGGCAACACCAAATCCGCGTGGAACTCCAGGCCACCTTGCCGGAAGCCGCGGAAGATGCCCACTACCTTGTCCTTGGGAAAAAGCTCCATCTGCCCTCCTCAGTACCGCCGCCGGGCCGGGTCGGCGTCCTGCAAGTGGAAAACGTCCAGCGCGCCCGCCTCCTCCCTCAGGCTCTTGCGGATGGCCGCGAAGATCTTGTCCTGCAACACCTGGAAGTCAAAGTCCACCAGCGCGGCGCTCTCGTGGGCTTTCTGCAGGCTGGCGGGGTAGTGCAGGACGGGGAACCCGGCCTGAGCATCGGCCAGGAGGTACCCTAGGATCTCCTGGGCCCGGTTCCTTTGGGGCTCGAAGATATCCACTGGCCAGATGGGGTCGTAGCGGCTCGCGCCGAACTTGACCAGGAACATCTTGCCCCCCACCATCCTGTTGACCTCCTCCCCCTCCAGGGCCACCTCGTTGCCGCGGGCGTATTCGCTCCAGATATAGGCCTTCTTCTCGACGTCGCGGGGGACCTCGACGTAGGCCGGGTAGGGGGTGTCCAGCACGCCCTCCAGGCGCATGGCCAGGCGGTAGCGATCCAGCACCTTGGAGCGCTTGGCCATGCCCACCAGGTAGAGGTTGCGCCGGTTTTTCCGCTGTTCCTGGATGCGTGCCTCTATGCCCTCAAGCAGCTTCGTGAAGAGGCCCTTGGCGAAAACCTTGCTGCGCAGGAGACCGTCGAAGATGAGCAGGGTGTCGCTGGCGAAGTCCTTCTTGAGGATGTCGAAGAGGATGGCCCACTCCATCAGCTCGCGGTAGACCCCTACCCAGCTCGGCGACACCGGCCTATCCGGCGAGGGGGGGCGGAGCATCGGGGAAAGGTCCTGCAGCCTGCGCACCCCCAGGAACTCCATCATCCGGCCCAGGGGGGTCTTCCCTTTCCCCTTGGGGTCTAGGTGGCGCGCTTCCAGCTCCTCGTGGGGCGTGTTGGGCGTGACCACCTCCAGGCAGTACTCGTTGTTTTGCGAGTCCACCACCCGCACCAGTTGGATCAGGAAGGGGTCGAAGCGCAGCTGGTTGTTGCCCCCGTCAGTGGCCACCAGAGAAACCGCGGTGGCCCGGCGGGGCTGGATCCGGTGTACGCTTGCTTTCAGGGGCGCAATCTCACGGCGGAGGGCATCCAAAAGCTCCCGATCCCCCTCGACGCAGGCCTCGATGGCCTCGGCTAGGTTGGCATAGGTGCTGGGCTCGAGCATAATCAGAGAAATCTTACCATATTTCCCATATTCCTTCGACCCTCTGCAGAGGTGCAGGAGATTCCACGGGAGCCGGGTTTTAAGCCCTTGCCCAAGCGGTGGGTGGTGGAGCGAACTTTTACCTAGCTGGGGCGAAAACCGACGGCTGAGGAAGGATTACGAGTACCATACCTGAGGTGACGGAAGCTTGGTTGTATGTGAGCATGCTACGCTTGTTGGTGAAGCGGCTAGCCCGGACCGCCTGAGGTGGGGGGGTTTACGACAGTCTCTAATAGTCCTCGCTCCAAGCCAAGCCGTGGTAGGCTCCCTCCCCTAAGCGCTCGGGGAGAAACCGCACTAGGGCCCCCATGCGGGCCCTAAGCCCCCATGGGTGGCCTCACTCCCCCTTGAACTGGGGAGGGCGCTTTTCCAGGAAGGCCCGCACCCCCTCCTTCATGTCCTCCGTGGCGGAGGCATAGCCGAAAAGGTCGGCCTCGATCTCCAGGGCCTCCGCCAGGTCCAGCCCCTCGCCCCGCACCACGCTTTCCTTGGCCAGGGCCAGGGCGATGGGCGCATTTTTCATGATCTTCTGGGCCAGCTTCTTGGCCTCCTCCAGGGCATCCTCCCCCACCCGGTTCACCAGACCCAGGCTTAAGGCCTCTTCGGCGGACACATGCCGCCCGGTGAAGATGAGGTCCAAGGCCCGGCCCCGCCCGATGAGGCGGGGAAGCCTTTGGGTGCCGCCAAAGCCCGGGATCAAGCCCAGCCCCACCTCGGGCAGGCCCAGCTTGGCCTCCCTGGAGGCCACCCTCAGGTCGCAGGCCAGGGCCAGCTCCAGCCCTCCCCCCAGGGCATACCCGTTGATGGCGGCTATGGTGGGAAGGGGCAAGGCGGCGATCTCGGCGAAGACCTGCTGCCCCAAAAGGGCATACTCCCGGGCCATGAAGGGATCCTTCAGGGCGGCGATCTCCTTGAGGTCCGCCCCAGCGGCGAAGGCCTTCCCCTCCCCGGTGAAGATGGCCACCCGGACCTCGGGATCCTGATGGATGACCTCGGCCACCTCGGCCAGCTCCCTGAGGAGGTCCTGGGAAAGGGCGTTTAAGGCCTCAGGACGCCTTAAGGTAACCAGGGCGATGCCCTCCTCCACCTCGTAGGAGAGGTGCTCAAACTCGGGGATCTCCAGGATGAACTCGTGCTCGTGTTCGTGCTCGTGGGCCATGCTACACCTCCAAAAGGGCCTCGAGGGCCACCTCCACCATACGCCTTACGCCTTCTTGCAAGACCTCAGGGGGAGCCAGCTCCGGGTCACCGATGCGGTTGGAAACCGTGAGGATGGCCCCCGCCCGCACCTTCCGCATCTTACCCAGGAGGAAGAGGGCGCTGGCCTCCATCTCAAAGGCCAGCAGGCCAAACTGGGCCCAGGCCTTCGCTCCCTCGGGGGTGGTGGCGTAGAAGGCATCCTCGGTGGCCACCAGGCCCACATGGTGGGGGTAGCCTCTTTGCTCCGCCTGCTTCCAGAGGGCACGGAAGAGCTCGGCGTCGGGCACGGGAGCATAGGGACGGCCTTCCAGATACTGCCGGGTGGCCCCGTCCAGGGGCACCGCCCCCTGGGCGATCACCAGGTCCCCGGGGGAGAGGCCCTCGTCCACCGCCCCACAGGTACCCACCCGGAGAAGCACCCTGGCCCCCAGGCTCACCAGCTCCTCCGCCACGATGCTGGCCGAAGGGGCCCCCATGCCCGTGGTCTGCACGGAAACCGGCACCCCCCGGTACCGGCCGGTGAAGCCCAAAAGGCCCCGGTGGGAAGTGTAAAGCCGGGGTTCCTCTAGAAAGGTTTGGGCAATCCACTCCGCCCGGCCCGGATCCCCGGGCAGGAGCACCCTTTCCGCCACCTCTCCCTGCTTGCCCCGCACGTGGATGGGACTCATACCGCCCCATTTTAAAGCCGTAAGGTGGGAAGCCCTTCCACCAAGGCCTCGTCGTGAGTGGAGAAAAGAAGGGCCGCCCCCACCTCCCTGGCCAACTCCCGCATGAGCCTGAGCACCTCCTTGGCCTGGGTGCGGTCCAGGCTAGCCGTGGGCTCATCGGCCAAAAGAAGCCTGGGGCGAAGGTACAGGGCCCGGGCCACCGCCACCCGCTGCCGCTCCCCACCCGAAAGCCTCTGGGGCAGGAAGTCCGCCCTTTCCCCAAGGCCCAGCCGGGCAAGGAGCCCAAGGGCAAGGGCCCGGTCCACCCGGCCTGCCAGGTAGCCGGGGGCCAGGACGTTTTCCAAGGCGGTGAGTTCGGGGAAAAGAAAGTGGTGCTGGAACACAAGACCCATAAAGCGAAGCCGCCTCCTGGCCAAAACCCCCTCGGGCAGGCCCCGGATGGGGGTTCCCTCCCAGTACACCTCGCCCTCCTGCAAGGAAAGAAGGCCCGCCAGGAGGTGGAGGAGGGTGGTCTTACCGCTTCCCGAGGGCCCCAGGATGGTCAGGGCCTCCCCGGGGCAGAGCCTTAAGGAAACCCCCCGGAAAAGATAGCCGTTCCCGTAGGAGAATCCCAGGTCTATGGCCTCCAAGACCGGGTTCACCCTCTCATCCTCTAGGCAAAAGATGAAGCCTCGGTTAGAGTAAGGCCGATGCCGGCATCCCCTCTCTTCCAGGATATGGGCCCGGACGAAACCCGTCTGGCCCGCTCCTACTTCCATCCCCTGACCTACCCCAAGGGCAAAGCCATCTTCCACCAGGGGGATCTGGGCCAGGCCCTTTACCTGGTGGAGGAAGGCCGGGTGCGCCTCTACCGCACCCACCTGGGGGGCCAGGAGAAGATCCTGGGGTTCCTGGGGCCCGGGGAGGTCTTCGGGGAGATGAGCCTTTTGGACGGGGAGGAACGAAGCGCCAGCGCCCTGGCGGAGGAGGAAACCCTGCTTCTCGCCCTCTACCGGGAAGCCTACCTCGGGCTCATCCGCCGCCTGCCCCTCTTCGCCCACAACCTGGCCCGCATCCTGGCCCACCGCCTGCGGGAACTCAACCTGGAGCTGGACCTTCTGGCTTTTGAGGAGGCGCGAAGCCGGGTAGCCTACGCCCTCTTAAAGCTCCTTCGTCAGGGGCACGGGCCCCACTTCCAGCTCCGCCACCAGGACCTGGCGGCCCTGGCCGGGGTGAGCCGGGAAACCACCACCCGGGTCCTCCACGAGCTCAAAGACCAAGGCGTCCTCCGCCTTTTTTCAGGGGTGGTGGAGGTGGTGGACCCCGGGCTTTTGGAGGAGGTGGCCTTTGGCCTGGTTTGAAGAAACCGAGTCGGAGGGCCTTCCATGCGCTTGAAGGTGGATGTCCTCCCTGCGGAGGAGCTGGTCTACCCCGATGTGGTGTTGGTGGTGGACGTGATCCGCTCCACCACCACGGCCGTCGCCTTCCTGGAGGCGGGGGCAGAGGCCCTGTACTGGGTCCCAAGCCTCGAGGCCGCCCGGGCCTTCAAGGATGCCGACGTCCTCCTGGCGGGGGAGGTGGGGGCCTTCGTGCCCTGTGGCGGGGAGGCCTTCCTCCTCCCGGGGACCTACCGCCTCCTTCCCCAAGCCCTCCCCGGTTTCCGGGCAGGGGAAGAGGAAGTGGCCCTGGAGCCTTTAGGCCAAAGGGAGGTCCTTCTCGCCTTCACCCCTATCCCCACCGCGCCCCTACCCCAGGCGAGGCCCCTGCGGGTGGAGTGGCCCCTCGAGGTGGCCCCAGGGGAGGTGGCCCAGGTGCGGGTGCGCCTGGAGGGGGGGTCCCTCCCTGAGGTGAGGTTTTCCCTCCCCGTTCTGAAGGAAAGGCGGGAGGGGGACGACCTCGTCCTCCTTTTCCAGGCGCCCTGGGAGGCCCGGGAAAGGCTGGAGGTGATCCTTTGGGCAGAAGGGGGGGAGAGCCGGGCCTTCCTCCCCCTTAACCCGGGAAAGGACCTCCTCTTGGTGCGGCTTTTCCCCCCTCGAGCCTCCCTGGGGGAGAGGGTAGAGGTGCGGGTAGAGACCCTTTTCCCCGCCGAGGAGGTCCACCTTCTCCTGCCTACAGGGGCTCTCCCCCTCGTGGCGGAAGGGGAGGGCCCCCCGTGGGTCTTTGTGGGAACCTTCCGGGTTGAGGAGGCCCTCCTCAAGGAGGCGCGGAGCCTTACCGGGTCTCTTAGGGCCCTTTCCCTAGAGGTGCGGGCCCGGCAGGGGGAGGTGGAGCGGGGCAAAGAGGTGCGGCTCCTTTTGCGCTAGGCCGGGGCGCCCCTAGCCCTCTCCCCGGGCCCTCCTGGGAGATGGCGCCCTTTCCACCCCGTGCCAGGCCCTAGGGGGCCCTCCCGCTGGCCGGCCACGCCCTGCCGGGTGGAGTGGGGATCTAGTGGGGGGCACCCCGTTTCCTGGCCCGGGCCAGGGTAGACTGGGAGGCATGACCGAGCGGTCAGCCCTCCGCCGCCTCCTGCCCTACCTCGCCCCCTACCGGGGGCCGTACCTCCTCGGGGTGGGGGCAGGCCTCCTTTCCATCGGCTTCTTCGTCCTGGGGCCCTACTTCCTGCGCCTGGCCGTGGATGCCTTGGGTCATGGCGGGCCCTACGGGCGCTATCCCTACCTGCTTCGCCTGTATGGGGTGAGCGAGGCGGAGTTCGAGTCTCTGGCCGACGAGGGTCTCAAGGCGGAATACCTCGACGGGGTGATGGTTGTGCACTCGCCGGCGACCGTTCGGCATGAGGAACGCCAGCTTTTCCTTGCCACCCTCTTGAAGCTCTATGCGGATGCCCACCGGATGGGCCGGGTGCTGGGAGGCAACGCGGTGTTCCGGTGGAGGGAGCGACGGCTCGCCCCCGATGTGATGGTGGTGCGAGATGAACAACGGATCGGCCCGAAGGAGGTGGAAGGGCCTCCGGACCTCGTGGTGGAGGTGCTTTCGGAGTCGACGCGGGACTATGATTTGGGGGAGAAGCGGCGGTTGTATCGGGAGGCGGGGGTGGGGGAGCTGTGGCTGGTGGATGTGGAGGGGCAGGTGGTGGTCGTGGAGCGGCGGGG